>Ga0183095_10401_pt1 | contig 151206 bp, 155 predicted proteins | sample BioMet4_FD_130346 | JGI IMG/M metagenome (GOLD analysis project Ga0183095, IMG submission 130346) | Microbial communities from bioreactor (seeded with sewage sludge) at LBNL, California, USA - Biofuel metagenome 4 (v2) (version 3) | ecosystem: Engineered > Bioreactor > Anaerobic > Unclassified ...
TTGAAATGTTGAAATATAAACAATTATTGAACGTCATTAAAAGTTATGAAACCGTCCGATTTTAACTGCAAAACCTCTATCCCCCAGTTCGAATCTGGGTGTCGCCTCCAAAAGAAAACCTGTAATCTCAACGGTTACAGGTTTTTTAGTGTTTGCTCATATAGTCAAGAACGCTGCTCGTGGACATAGTTTGGACATAGTTGTGTCATTTTTCGGTGTAAAGATCGCTTGTTACAGGTTATATATCTGCTGCCGATATGTTGCGTATCGGCAGGCGGTATGCTGCTGATCTATTACTCGTGATACACACTACATACATATACATCAACACATCACTTTCATTTTTTGTTTTTTGTTTTGTTTTTTATTTTGTTGTATGTGTATGGTATGGTCAATGCTCCGAACCCCCAAAACAGGCCACTGGTAATTGTCAGCAGGTAGATAGTACATAAGTACGTTAACGCCTCTTCAAAAGCAGCTCCCAAAAGCAGGCCACTGGTCAAATATATAAGGTGGTCAGAAAAATATTATATTCTGGTTGTATAATCTGTTGTATTACTGGTTGCTGATGAAATGCCTCTTCATGTGCAATTATCAACGCTCTGGTTGTCCTGTTGGTTGTATTGCCGGTTGCAGCATTGATTGTACCTGTTATTGATAAAAGCATTTTCAGTCAAACAAATAGAGCAGGCGTGAATGATATACCTGCTCTTGATTGTGTATGATGTTGTTTAAGGCTTAAATCGTCTGTTTCAGCGTGTTTTAGGTGCTGATTGAGCAATCTGTCAACTATACAATATATGCTCGTTTTTCTCCAAAACTTATAGGAAAATTATTCCTTGTGATACTGCTTTTATATAATTGGCTGCCTTGATGTATAACTTTCTTGGATATATTTAGCGAACCGATTAAATTCATCTGAATTGATTAGATCATTCTCATTGATTGCAACATTGAATAGTGTATCAAGCAAAGTTTTATGTTGTTTCTGGTATTCCTCTGTCTTTTTAATGTCTGAATACAGACGGTTCAGCTCGTCAACGCTCATATCCTTAATAGGTTCAAGCACTGTTATAATATTGCTCCATGCTCTCATTTCTTCTGATGTCATACTGTTACTCATTGTTAAAACTCCTTTCCATTAATTAGTGCGGTTTTTCTATAAAATACTGTCAACACAAATTCGTCTAACACTTCTTTCATGTTGTCCGGCAGGCCTTTATAACGATCTTCCTGCGTGTATTCCTCAAATATTGACAATATCTCGCCTGATGTCATATCTTTGGTATCGGTTATAAACTTCTCCACTAATTCAGCTTTACTCATTGTGAAACTCCTTTCTTAAACTGCCTCATTGAAGAGGCTCAAATAATTATTGTGCGTTTTCTATCGGTGATAGAGCAGCGTCAAGTATCTGGCTTGCTTTTTCGTCTGCCGATCGCAGAGCGTGAGTATAAATATCAAGCGTTGTACTTGTCTTTGAATGTCCTGCTCTTGCTGATACTGTTCTAATATCAACACCGTTGACTATCTGCAAAGTGCAATTAGTATGCCGTAACGTGTGAGGATGAATAGTCGGCAGGCCGTTTCTGTCGGTGAACCTGTTGAGCCACTTGTTTATCTTGAACGGTTGAAGAGGCGTTCCTAAATCACCTATCATTAGCCTGTTTGAGCGTGTCCACGCATCACCGCATTTTAATTGCTGCTCCATATACCATATTTTATACTGTCTTAATAAATCAAATACGCATTGTGGCAGCGGTACGGTTCTTTTGCTTGTTTCGTTCTTTGGCTCTTTGGTGATCAGGCCTTTGTCCTTAACATATTCTGATTCACGCTCTACTCTGACGGTTTTATGTTCAAAATCTATGTCTTTCCATTCCAGACCGCAAAGTTCGCCGTTTCTGAAACCGCCATATATAAGCAATATCAACGCAACTCTTGTTTTGATGTCCTCTTCATGCTGCAAAGCCTCAACAAATTCCTTTGCCTGCTTATCGTCCAGAATGTCCGGCTCTTTCTTTGGCACTTTTGGAGCGTTCATATACATTGAAGAGGCAACATTTCTCAATGTCAGACCTTCTTTTGTAGCGGAACCAAGAATTGAACGTATACAGGCGTGATAATGATGTATCGTTCTTGGTGAAAGATGCTTGTTTGTATGCCTGCGTTTCTCACCGTCTTTTCTACGGCCTGTTGAAAATGCCTTGCACTTTGTCAGTTCTGCCTCAAATGCTTTAATGTGAGCCGTTTGAATCTGCGATAGTTTAATGTGTCCTATACCGGCGTTTATACGCTCTAACATTTCTTTGTAACGCTGATATGTTATCGGTGACCAGTTTGGTTTGTTATTCTCTAACCATATTGCAGCATAATCAGCGAATTTAATATTATCATCAACAACAAGTCCTTTGTGTACTCGCTCTTCAAATAGCGTGGCCTGCCGGTTCAGCTCTTTTTCTTCCTGCTTTGCGGTCATATTAGGTGAAGGTGTCCAGCTCTTTACTTTGAATACCTGCTTTCCATTCAGATCAAGGCCATTAGATACTCTGATGCGGTAACTGTAACTACCGTCTGATTTTTTCCTCTTTGTGATGTTAGCCATTGTTATCTCCTTTCTTAATTTCTTCTATTGCAAACGTGATATATTTGTTCAAATTAGCCTCTGCTAAAGCCATAGGTGAAAGTCCTATATCGGTCATTACTATTGCAGTATCTTTGGCAATAGGATTGTCTTTGATGTGAGAATATACTGTACCAAGTTCGCTTGATCGTTTAGAAACAAAATCAGATTGAATGTCATGCGGATATTTTGAGCAATTTTTTACTGCCTCTATAGCAGACAATATATTTATGAAATAATCGCTGCTTATTATACTGTTCATTGCCGGTAAATACATTGGATAGTATTTTCTAACATATTCTAAACCGTCTATTGCCTCACCAGATAAACCTGTTACTTTACACGCATTTTGAATATCAACTTTTACTGATTGTGTATTAGATAGTCCTAATAAATAATCCGTTGTTACTCCAAAGTGCTTTGCTATCAACATTAAAGTTTCTCCTTTAGGTACTGCTTTGCCTCGCCTATACTTGTTGTACATTGTTTCTGATATTCCAAGTTCTGTTGATATATCACTCTGCTTTACATAGTTTTGGCTGTTCAAAATATTTAATCGTTCTGCTAAAATTCCTGCTGTTTCTGATATGGCGTTTCTCTTAATCTGTTCCATTTCTGGAATATCTATGTATAAATCAGATATTCTAACCTGTTTCTTTTTACTCTTTGACATTTTCCACCTCATTAAAGTTAATTTAGCAATAAATATTACTTTTTGAATTAAAATAGTTTTGATTAATCCTTATTGTTCTTATTATATACTACAATAACACTAAAGTAAATATAAAAATTAAATTAATTTTTTTATATTTCGCTGAACCTTGCAAGGTGAACAATTACCACTATTTTATCAAAGGAGATACTATGGATAACAAAAAAATTAAAGAGCTTGCTGATGCAGAACGCAAGGAATATTTGAAAAATTGGCGAGCAAAAAATAAAGAACATATCGCCGCTTATTCAAAGGAGTGGCGAGCCAACAATAAGGATAAAATAAAGGCTAATATGGAGCGTTACTGGGAACGCAGAGCTTTGAAGAGGTTGCAAGAGGCAGGTGACAGAAATGGCAAAAATGATGAACACGATCAGAGAAACGTATAGGCGATGCGTTGAGGAAGATATAGGAATCAGTGAACATTTCATCAGAACGCTTGCAATGTCTGGCGAGCTGCCTGTAATAAAAGCAGGCAGAACCACTCTGATAAATTTTAATGTCCTAATGAGATATTTGGAAACTGGTTCTTGTGAGCAGCAAGAAGATGTAGACGATATACGGCCTGTACCTGTGAAGGCGTGGTGATGTCATGGCGAAACGAAGAACATCTTATGTGCCTAAAGCTTTTGAAAGTAATGGAGCAAAGAGTGACACCTCGGCAAATATTTATATGAGTATGCTTATGAGCACGGCATTTATGGAATTGAATCCACGACAAAAAACGCTATATCTCTACTGCAAGGCTCAACAGTATGCAGAAAAACATACTGAGGAGCAAGAACAGTTCACAATGAACCGCAGTAAATGGAATAATCTGTATCACCTATACAGTAACGGAAATAGCGGTTCGTTTTATAAGGATATGTCAAGGCTCATCGAGGTTGGTTTAGTCGATTGTGTGTCTTGTGGAGCAGACTCACGGCAAAAGTCCATTTATAGATTATCGTCAAGGTGGCACGAGTTTGGCACTGATGCTTATGTACTTCCGGAACAAGTGAAGACCATTGCGTTGAGAGGAACGAGGAAAAGAGATAAAACGTAGCCTATGGCTAAACATTTATTAAATCTGTATGGAAACGCATACAAGGCAGGCTCTTAAAAATATCACCTGTTGTATTAAAAAGCATACAAGGCAAACACAAAAAGACCGCCACCTTATATTAAAAATCATACAAGATTATCTTACAGGTTGTATTAAAAAGCATATAGCCAAATAACATTTTGAAAGGAAATAACAAAATGATAGACGTAAAGAAAGATTATTCCGAACATGGTAACATTTTTAGCAGGCTGCACCGTATGTTAGAACCTTATAGATACCTCACTGACATAGACGCATCACAAGGAGCTATAACGCTTGGAGCGGTTACCGTTAATGTGAAAGACGATTCAGAGGACAGCATTTACCATGAATATCGGATTGATCGCAAGACCTGTGCAGCAGAAACAAAGGCAATTTTTGACTACAAATACACCAAGTCGGAACGGCTGCAAAGAGAAATGGCACACGTTAATATTGGCTCATCACTATGGTACCAAAACGACATAGCGGAGCAACTACAGGCAAAATTCTTTGTGGTTGTGGCTGATAATGGCGATCTGCCACTGACATTTTACAGGATTGTCGATAATTCCTGCACAAAGGTTGGACAACTAAATACATCAGAGCCGGAATTTGTCAAAGAGTTCTGGCGATCTAAACTCGGTTTGTAAAGGAGTAACAACAATGATGAAATTAACCAAGGAAGAGCAAGAAACAATTATCCTATTTGACCGTTCAAGTAATATGGCGGAGATATACACCTTCGAGCCTCGGCTAAAAAGGACAATGAAGAACCTATCTAAAGATTTTCCAGAGCTTATCTGCAAAACGGCAGGCGACAATGGCAGCGTTTTATATAGCTTTCCGAAAGAGCTTGTCACAATACGCAGGCCACGGCCTAAAAAGAAACTATCTGAAATGGAAAAAGAAAAGCTTGCAAAGAGATTGCAGAACAAGCGGTGATTCTACTTAAAAATATCCAGTAATTATTGCTAAAAAGTAATATGAAATGATACGGTAATATAATCTATCCTATTATGAAGAGGCGTTCAATTATTGCCTTAATTGCAGGTGGAATGTGTTGCCGTATTTATTTGCTTATATTCAGCAGATATGAAGAATGTATCTTTCACATATTTAATGTATGCGTATATAGGTAGCAATCAACGACTGTCAGAAGTACAAAAAGATTATAACCTAATAATCTGATGAATGAAATAGGACAATTCCGGCACCTATAAAAAACGAAAGTTACGCTATAAAAATCTCGTTTTTCGTGGACATACTTTGGACATAGTTTGGACATAGTTTTTGCTCGTGGACATAGTAAGTTGTTAAATGCTATTAAAGGTCAAACGGCTTGAAATGTTGAAATATAAACAATTATTGAACGTCATTAAAAGTTATGAAACCGTCCGATTTTAACTGCAAAACCTCTATCCCCCAGTTCGAATCTGGGTGTCGCCTCCAAAAGAAAACCTGTAATCATTGAGATTACAGTTTTTTTTAGCGGTTGGAAATGCAATGCTCGATTTTGAATTCTACTCGGAAATGACAGGGGAAAGTTATTTGTCGTTGTTTACTTCGTTCAGTATCATCTCCAGATCCTCGCGGCATCCGCCACACTTGTCGCCGACCTTGGCAACGGCGCAGAGCGTCTGGAGATCAGTTATTCCGGTTTTCCTTATAATGTCCTCGATCTCGCCGCGGGTGACGTGATAGCAGAGACATACTTCGTAATCTCTTGATTGTTTATCCATGATCATCCTCCCAAATATGTTTTGTACAGATAGTATACCACATAAAAAAAGATGTACCCACACACCGTACATCTTTTTTCATATTTGTTTTGTAGAAGTTTTATATAAAATATAGAAGTAACAAGTTTAATAGTTGCTGACTGCCATTACGTAAGTGCTGTTGAATGCTGAAGTGGAGAATGCGGCAGCTCTTACATGGCTCCTGAAGTTGTTGTTGGACTTGAGGAAGTAGTGGTATCTGCTCGTTCCTGCATCCCATGTGGAGTCAACGTTGTAGTATTTGCTTCCCAGTTTCACGATGTTCCATGCGTGGCTCTGTCCCAGGCTTGAACCGGTTATTATTCTGGTGTCGACGCCTGCTGCCTTGCACATTCTGTAGAACAAAGAGGAATATCCCTGGCATACTGCTTTTTTCTTGTTCAATGCTGCATAAGCAGTGTATTTGGTGTAGTCAGTAGATCTGTAGTCGTATTTTACATTTCTGGTTATCCATTTGTAGATGATTTTAACTTTGTTATACTGGCTCTTATTGCTGAGCTTAAGTGATTTTACTGTCTTGTTCAGTTTCTGGTTGAAGGCCTTTTCCTGTGCCATTGTTGTCTTGTATTTCATATTGTAAGTGAAGTCGTAATGGTAATATCCGCTGCCGTCCTGATAATATGACCAGCTTACTGAGTATCCGTTGTAAACGCTGTATCTGATATAGTCGCCCATGTCGCTTGCGGAAAGAGCTGCTTCAAAGAGATCCTTGCTGAGTGTCATAGGATCGCTGTCACTGGTGACATAAGAGAAGGATATATCCGAATCGTGGTTGTTGATCCCGTTAAGCATATACTGACCGACTTCTGCAGTGCTGGAATATTCACTTCCTGCATATGATGTCTCAACAGATTCTGCAAAGAGGAACGCGGTGGAGATCACTACTGCCAGCGTCATTATTATTAACTTTTTCATCGTTGCTGTAGTCTTCATGATTTCCGCCTCCTTCTTTAAAAATTCTGTTTATTTCCTTTTGGTAACTATAAAGTAACATAATGGCGGACCATAGTCAATAGAAAAAGTTATTTTTAAGTTACTAATTTTCAATTAATTTCAAAAAAATAATGACCAAGTTGGCCACTATGCTATATTTAGTTGTTTTTTGAACTTTATTAGAATTTTATGTCTATATATAGATACATTTTTATCAAAATTCGAACTTTTCGCTTCCTTTATATTGTATATTTTAGGTCAAAAGTTATTTTTTAGTTATCTAAAATGCCGATATCTGTTGAAATTTCAACCACATAAGGAGCGGCCTGCCACGCCAAAAAGCCCGCCGTTTCCGGCGGGCTTTTTGGCAGGTTTTATTCATATGTATGTATTATGTGCTCCGCTACGATACCTTTGCTTACGCAGTCATCCATAGCTGCCTTTTCGATATATCTGTGCGCTTCATCTTCGCTCATCTTCAGTCTGTCTATGAGAAGCCATTTTGCTCTGTTGACGAGACGGATCTCCTTCATCTTTGTTTCCAGTGTGATCGCCCTGGCTTCCAGCCTCAGCATCTTTCCTCTCATGACCCTGAGTACCCTGACAGCCTGGATAAGCTCTGCCTTTGAGACCGGTTTGGCAACAGCCACAGCCCCGCAGGGCTCGACTCGCCCCGCGACCTGCTCGTAAATGTCACGGCTGACTATTATTATCACTCCAATGTTCATATCCGCCAGATCCTCCGCCACCTGGATCCCGAAGTCATCCGGCAGAGGAGTATTGATCACTGCCAGATCCACATTGCCCTCGACGGCCTGCCTCCGGGCATCTCCCGCTTTGTTCACCGAAAAGATCCTTGAGAAATCGCCAGACGACAAAATAGCAGATAAGGATCTTACCGTCTTATCTGTTGCAGATACCACCATAGCAGTATATCGTCTGTCCAACATCGCTCAATTGCTCCTTTATTTAAGCTGACTGCATAGCTGCTGCGGCAGGGATTTTCTGACCATGCGGCTTGCAGCTGCGAGATTTTTTGCTTCCTCCAGGGAAGACGGAAGGGACTTCAGCCTCTGTATATACCTTTCTTCCGCTTCAAACAGATTCTTGTTATTCGGTGCCTGCGGTTTGAGATTCTTCTCTATACCGTCAAGGCCCGCATAGATAAGCAGGGCATACGCAATATACGGGTTAGCCTCAGGATCCGGCGACCTCAGCTCGATGCGCCTGTTTTCCGGTGCAGCTGCCGGTATCCTGATAAGTTGAGATCTGTTCTCATGTGACCATGTAATATACCTGGGAGCTTTCTTCTCTCCCAGACGCAGATAAGATTCTTTTACCGGATTGAGAAAATAAGTTATCTCACCTATATGTTTCATGATCCCTGCCATGAATTCCGGATGGACATCCCGTCCCTCTTTGTCGGTCACGGAAATGTTGATATGCATACCGCTGCCGCTCTTGCCTTCGAGCGGTTTCGGAGAAAAATCCGCATAGGCGCCGTTGGCCATGGAAACCATCTTGACCACGTTCTTGAAGGTGGTCGCGTTGTCGGCTGCTGTCAGCGGCTCGGAAAACTTGAAATCAATCTCATGTTGTCCCGGCCCCTCTTCATGATGGGATGCCTCCGGGCGGATGCCCATTTCATCGAGATCAATACAGATCTCCCGCCGGATGTTCTCGCCTCTGTCAATCGGCGCGATATCGAAATATCCGGCGCTGTCATACGGGGCAATAGTAGGATCACCGTTTTCATCTCTCTTGAACAGATAAAATTCAAATTCGGCTCCGAAGAAGCAGCTTATGCCCCGCTCGGCAGCCTTCTCCACCGCCCGTTCAAGTATGTATCTGCTGTCCAGATCGAATCGCCTTCCGTCAGGATATTTGATATCACAGAACATCCGTACCACCCGTCCCTGGGCAGGCCGCCACGGCAGGGTCATCAGGGTCGCCGGATCGGGGAACAAAAATAGATCCGATTTTACTTCCGCGCCAAAGCCCTCGATCGCCGAAGCATCGAAGGATATTCCGGTTTCAAAGGCCCTCTTCAGTTCTCCGGGCATTATGGCGATATTTTTCTGCAGGCCTTTCACATCGCAGAAGGCCAGTCTGATAAATCTCACGTCTTCTTCCTCGACAAATGTCATAACATCTTCGTATGAATACATTTCGATCCCTCCAAAAATAAAATCCATCGCCGGTATGGCAGACCTATGCCCCGTCCCATGCCTTTGATGAACTCCCTTGCTCATTCATTTTTATGTAGTATATTCTATAATCAGCCAATCCCTTTGTCAATAGCTAACAAAAAATATTAAAAAATATGTTGACAAATCCAAATACTGGTTTTATAATTTAATCCATAAATTGATATCGCTTATTTACGGCAACGACGTCGTTAGAAGTTAAGTCCTTCTTACGCGCCGCTGCCTTTTTTTATTGAAGGGAGAAATAAATTGGTTAGTGAATTGTTCGGTTCTAATGTATTTAATGACTCAGTCATGCAGGAAAGGCTTCCCAGGGAAACCTACAGGCAGGTGCAGCTCACCATCAAAAACGGCAAAAAACTGGATCCTTCCGCCGCCAATATCGTGGCCAACGCCATGAAAGACTGGGCAGTTGAAAAAGGCGTCACACATTTCACCCACTGGTTCCAGCCAATGACCGGTATTACTGCCGAAAAGCACGACAGCTTCATCGAACCGTCCGGAGAGGGCAGGGTCATCATGGAATTCTCCGGCCGGGAACTGGTACAGGGCGAGCCTGATGCCTCCAGCTTTCCATCAGGCGGACTGCGTGCAACCTTTGAGGCAAGGGGCTACACAGCCTGGGATCCTTCCTCTTACGCCTTTATAAAAGAAGGGATACTCTGTATCCCGACCGCTTTTTGTTCATACAGCGGAGAAGCGCTGGACAAGAAGACACCGCTGCTGCGTTCCATGGAGGCCATAAACCGTCAGGCCCTGCGCATACTGAAGCTCTTCGGTCACGACGATGTGAAAGCCGTCCGGACCACCGTAGGGCCGGAGCAGGAATATTTCCTCATAGATAAGGACATTTACGATCAGCGCAAAGACCTGATATATACCGGCAGGACTCTTTTCGGAGCCAAGCCGCCCAAGGGGCAGGAGCTTGACGATCACTACTTCGGCACTATAAAGCCTCAGATCCAGGCATACATGAAGGAACTCAACGAGGAGCTCTGGAAGCTGGGGATCCTGGCCAAGACAGAGCATAACGAAGTCGCTCCCTCCCAGCATGAGCTGGCACCGGTTTTCACCACCTCCAACATCGCCTGTGACCACAACCAGCTGACAATGGAGCTGATGCAGAAGATCGCAAAAAAGCACGGCATGGTCTGCCTGCTCCATGAAAAACCGTTCTCAGGCGTCAACGGCAGCGGCAAGCACAACAACTGGTCCATCTCCACCGATACCGGCATCAATCTGCTGGCGCCCGGAGATACACCATATGAAAACGCGCAGTTTCTGCTCTTCCTTTGCGCCGTGATCAAAGCTGTAGATGAATACCAGGATCTGCTCAGGATATCCGTAGCGTCTGCGGGCAACGACCACAGACTTGGAGCCAACGAGGCGCCTCCGGCAGTGGTCTCCATGTTTATCGGCGAAGAGCTGGAGGGAATACTCAGGGCTATAGAAACCGACACGCCGTACGGCGGCCGTGAAAAAGAGCTGCTGAAAATAGGCGTCCACATACTGCCGAAATTCCCAAGGGATTCGACGGACAGAAACAGAACTTCACCATTTGCCTTTACCGGCAACCGCTTTGAGTTCAGGATGCCGGGTTCAAACCTTTCAATATCAGGTCCTAACGTGGTGCTGAATACCATCGTAGCCGAGGAGCTGTCACAGTTCGCAGATCTTCTGGAACCGTCAGACGACTTTCAGACCTCTCTGGATGAGCTCATTAAAAAGACCATTCGGGAGCACAAGCGCATCTTGTTCAACGGCAACGGTTATGACAGCGCCTGGCTCCGGGAGGCTGAGAGCAGAGGCCTTCTGAACCTGAAATCCACCCCTGAATGCCTGCCATATCTGCTTCACGAAAAGAATGTGGCTGTATTTGAGAAACAAAAGGTACTGACCCGTACTGAACTGGAATCGAGATATGAAATACTCCTGACCGGCTACTGCAAGGTCATAAACATAGAGGCGCTGACCATGATAGAGATGGCCAGGAAAGAAATGCTGCCGGCTGTAAGCGCTTTTTCAGGCGAACTGGCCGTGACCATAGCCGCTAAGAAGAATATCGCTGCCGACATCTGCTGCGAATACGAGGAAGATCTGCTGAAGCGGCTTGCCGTCCTGCTCAAGGCAGGCAACAAACGCACGGCGCTGCTGGAAACCGCGGTAATGGAGGCAAAGGAGATCGACGATCTTACTGAACTGGGGAAATACTATCACGACAAGATATTCGTCTCCATGTCAGAGCTCAGGGTCGTGATTGATGAACTGGAAACTATCACAGCCAAAACCTACTGGCCATACCCATCGTACGGTCATCTGCTGTTTGGCATCAGATAAATCGGAGGTAATCAAATGTGTTCCATAATAGGATATGAGGGCTGCGCCATCGGACGCGATGCGCTTATCAGAGGATTCAACGAAACGCTTTCCCGCGGTCCGGATATGACCAGAATAGTTGACCTGCCTGACCAGGGCATGCTGGGTTTTCACCGGCTTTCCATCATGGGTCTCGACGAGACCGGTATGCAGCCCTTTTCACTATCGAACGACCACATCGTATGCAACGGAGAGATCTATGGTTTTCGGAGTCTGCGTGACAGCCTTGTCAAGAAGGGCTGGCACTTCAAGAGCGGCTCTGACTGCGAGATACTCCTGCCCCTGTACAGGGAATACGGTCTGGATATGTTCAGGATGCTGGACGCGGAATTCGCCATGGTCATCTATGATGACAGCAGGAAATCCCTGGTCGCGGCGCGAGATCCCATCGGCATCCGCCCCTTATATTATGGATACGATCATGATGGCGCTGTCATCTTTGCTTCCGAGGCCAGGAACCTCGTTGGCATTGTTGAAAAGATCAGCCCCTTTCCTCCGGGATATTACTATGCAGACGGAGAGTTCCACTGCTATCGTGATATGACCAGGGTCACCTCATTCCGTTACGACGACCTGGACGTCATATGCAGCAGCATTCACGATAAGCTGGTGGCAGGAATCGAAAAACGCCTGGATGCCGATGCTCCTCTCGGCTTCCTGTTATCCGGCGGTCTCGATTCCTCACTGGTCTGCGCAGTGGCAGCAAAGCTGCTGAGAAAACCCATAGAAACCTTTGCAATAGGCATGTCTGAGGACGCGATAGACCTGAAATATGCAAAAGAAGTTGCAAATTACATTGGCAGCAATCATCATGAGATCATCATCACTAAAGCGGATGTGCTGAAGGCTCTGCCCGAGGTGGTTCATTTACTTGGCACCTATGATATCACTACAATCAGGGCGTCTCTCGGAATGTATCTTCTCTGCCGGGAGATTCACAGGCAGTCGGACATCCGCGTTCTCCTCACCGGTGAGATCTCTGATGAACTGTTTGGCTATAAATACACTGACTTTGCACCCGATCCCGAAAGCTTTCAGGAGGAGTCTGCCAAGAGGATACGCGAACTGCACATGTACGATGTCCTCCGCGCAGACAGGTGCATCTCGGTAAACTCGCTGGAGGCCAGAGTGCCTTTCGGCGATCTGGATTTCGTGGATTATGTTATGAGCATAGATCCTAAACTCAAGATGAATACCTACAACAAGGGCAAATACCTGCTGAGGCGTGCCTTCAGCGGAGATTATCTGCCCAGAGACATACTGATGCGGGAAAAAGCCGCCTTCAGCGATGCCGTAGGTCATTCGATGGTGGATTATCTGAAGGAATATGCGGAAGACCGCTTTTCTGACTCCGAGTATGCTGAGCTGAGAGAACTGTACTCCTCTCCTAAACCTTTTACCAAAGAATCTTTACTTTACAGAATGCTCTTTGAAAAGTACTACCCGGGTCAGTCTCAGATGATCGCCGGTTACTGGATGCCGAACAAGGACTGGGAGGGCTGCAACGTTAACGACCCCTCAGCCAGAGTTCTTTCCAACTACGGGGCTTCCGGAATATAAGCGTAAAAAAAGGGGATCTCATTGAGAAATCCTCTTTTTTACTGCTCTGAAATCTCCGACGGATCAGAAGCGGTATTCACATAAGGTGCCGTTTTGTTCCCGGTGACTTCATAGTATACTTTGTTTTTCAGCCTGTAGCCGTCAGGGTGGCATACATCCACGACCGTGGTGAAGGTCAGCTTCACCGAGGCGCCGGCGGGCAGAGACTTTAAGAACCAGGTGGCATGTTCCTGCTGATCGATGCACCCGTAACTGCCGCTTTTGTCCACCGAATAGAAGTGGGTATAGGCCGGCATATAACGTCTGAGCCTCACGCCGGTTGCATCACCTTTACCGTCGTTTTTCACCGTTATGGTGAACTTCACCTTTTCATTGCCTGAGACCTCTGAGGATCCGCTGCTGGCGCTCTCGCTTATCACCACATGGGGCGGCTGGGCCGTATCGGCGAATATCGGCGATGTTTCCACGCCGTTTTTAAAATATCTGATCGTTGTTTCCAGTTTATCATGCAACGCCGCGACTGTTACCACCGCCTTATATTCAGTGTCGTCGTAGGCAACACCGCTGGCATCTCCCTTTTTCTGGCTGATGTAATATTCATAGGTTCCCGGCGAATCGTAGGTAATATCATTGAATTTTACTGTGCTGCCGGAATTGGCTGCCGTCTGGAGCACCTTTCCGCTGCTGTCTTTGAGAACAAAATCGTACTCGCCGCTGCCTTCAGGGGTGCTGTCGTTTACCTTAAGATCCGCGCCCAGGGACGCTCTGGCCTGACTGTATGCCTGGTAACTGAATGTGCCCAGTTCGATGTACCATGGATCGGTTATTTTGACTTTATCGTTATAATTGACCGAGCCGGTGATCGTCATATATGGCGAAGTCGTACCAAACAGCCCCTTCGGATCAAGCTTACAGCTGATAGTCCGGTTGTCATAGGTCATCGTATATATGCCCTCGCCGGTTTTCTGGTCAGTTATCTGCCACCTGACCGTCACATTATGTCTGGCTGCAGCAGCGCCGGCAGTTACTATGCAGGCATCTTTCACGGTCTCCCGGCTGTTGTCGTCCATGATGGAAACGGCTATATGAGGCATGACCTTGTCCCCGTCTGTCCAGCCGTGTTTTTTCAGAGCTTCTGTAAATCCTGCGATGTCACCGTCTGTTCCTTTCCCTATGCTGTCATATGTGTCTATTTCTGTGACCAGCCCGTTTTTGACGCCTTTGTTCTTCCCCTCTATGGCATAGACGCACAGTCCGGAACCGACATCTATCGCACTGCTGTACGCGTATCCACCGTCCGGCTGAAATGTCAGCGTCAGCCCGTCCGGCGCATCGGTGTCCGTCAGCACGCTGTCTAATTCAAAGCTTCTGGAAAAATCCACCGTTCTGCCCGATGTGGATATAAAACTGGCTCTGCTTTCACTGCTGCCCACGGTCAGCTTGTTGCCGGACGCAGTCACCGATGTACCTGACTGGGTCGTGGTGAAATCCGTCTCGAAATCTCCAAAGCCTGATTCTGCCGCAACGGCCGCTGAATCCGACGCATCCCAAAGGGAAGCCGCGCCAAACATGGTCACGCAAAAAGCCACGCATAATGAAATTGTCAGAGCTTTTTTCAGCATGTCTATTTCCCTTTTATATCCTCACGGTTTACTATCGTAAGGTCACTTTCCACGTATGACACCTTTTTCTTAAGGATGAAATACAACGTGATGCCGACAGCGATTATTACCGCCAGTACCACCAGACCTATTATCCTTCTCAGTATCATTCCTCTTCATCCTCCGCTTTTCTGCGCTTTGCCGCGATCCAGAACATGACGCGGATCATAGGCAGCAGTAATATGATAAAATACAGCAGCGCCACGCCATTGGCGCCCAGTATCGCTGCGTCTGCAGCTCCAAAAGGCACTGAGCTGCTGTGTGAAGCGCCTGTTATATTATGACTGCTTTTTTCAGCATCGCTATCATGTCTGGTACTTTTGCTGTCATCGGCAGTGATGCCGTTATCGACTTCGACAGTCGTTGGCTGCGCTATGACCGGAATACTCCTGTACTCTACATGGGAAGGATCGTTTCTGCATACGCGATGTTCCATGCCCGCCTTTGTTCCCGATGCCTGCCGGTCGACTATCCACTCTCCGAAGTCGTGTCCGACAGCAGGGATGACCTTATACTGATAATGTATGTATTCCTTATGGCGGGTACATCTCCTCACGGCCTTGCCGTCCACAGTACAGGCGGCCGGGGTCTTGACGCTCCAGGCGCTCCACTTATGACCTGTGGCAGGAATGGTTTCAGTGTATTTTCTCCCGCATTTGGCGCAGTAATAGCTGCGCAGACCATCGTTGTTTTCCGTTGCCCGTTTGATGATGGTGACAGTATAGTCATGTTCTCCGCCGGCAGGGCACTGATCCTCCGCGAATGTAACTGCAGAAGTGGATATCACGATCAGCAGTGACCAGATGAGCAGTATTATTTTCTTCACCGTTTTATCGCTGCTCATTTCATATGCCCTTTCATGGCTTCCTTCAGTGTCTTGTAATACTTTCGGCCAACCGGCAGTTCTTCACCGGTGCTCAAAGTCACATTTTCATAGGTAAAGGCGCCTATATATTTGACAGCCACAAGATATGATCTGGAAATGCGGACAAAGCCCTTGGTAAACATCAGGTTCTCCAGCTTGCCCATGGTCGATACGAATTCAAATGACGTATCCTCATAATACACAGTGACGATCTTCTGCATTATCTCAAAATATCTGATCTCCGAGACGGGCACATTTCTGTGTTCACCTACCCCCGTAAGGAGCAGATATTCACTCTTCTTCTCCCTGGCAGCTTCAACCGACTTGAGAAAGACCTCCTCTATCCGTTCCTTTGTAGTCACATCTTTGACCAGATAATTGGTGGCGCGCACATCAAATGCGTAGTAGACCGCGTCTCTCGACATAGTCAGAAAGATGATCTCGCCCTCAAATCCGTTTTCTCTTAATCTGACCGCCGTAGTCATACCGTTGGTACCGGGCATGGAAATATCCATGAAGATGATATCCACGTCCCTGATAACGTTCTCAATGTTGAAAAGCAGCTGATCGCCGCTTTTATACGTTATAAATCCTGCAGAGATATCATGCCTGTCGCACATTTCCTGCAGCATCCCCTTATATTCCTTCGCCGCTCTCGGTTCATCATCGCATATGATTATCTGCATCGCCTGTTCTATCCCTTCTTGACGAGTTTCCCATAGACCACAAGCCTTGCCTGCTCGAATTCGTAGGTGCAGGTGCTCATCATCAGCAGCTTGTCGCTGGCACTCACTTTCACATTCGTTTTCAATTCGGTCTTCTTATTTATCCAGTCGAGATAAGCCTGTTTGTCGGCGTCTCCGCTGAAACTGAACTTGTATTTACTGCTGTCCGATGGTATTGTGACCGCTGCGAACACTTCCACATCATACTTGGCCTCCGGCGTTATCAGAAGCAGCTTAGGATGCTTGGCATAGTAATCATGTTTTCTGTAATTGACCAGCGACCTGAACATTGACCCGTCATTCATATGGTGCCCGTAGATTATGGTCAGATGATCCCTGAACGGGTCTTTGCAGCGGTAATCTATGAACAGCGTGCCCTTCCAGTTGGCCGTTCCGTTGACCATGTGATGCAGGTAATAACTGTTATCCTTGCCCTGGACAACAGGATAATTGATCACTGTATTTTTAGAGTAGAGCCAGGCTTTGACATTCTTATATTTTGACATCAGCCTTTTCCACTCTATATTGTCTGTTCCTGACTTGGTATTGGCCACATCCTGGACCTGATCGTACTGTTTGTTACCCTGATGATACTCCCACAGGATGGTGGTCACCTTATAAAGGCTCACGCCAATAACACAGATCAGAATTATTATTATGATCTTGAACAGTAAATCGTTTTTCTTTTTCTTCTTTCCGTCAACAGGTTTTTTCCCCATAGCCCATACCTCCTTGTTTAATTATACCACATGTGTACTTACCTTACCAAAAAAAATCTCCGCTGCTCTTGAACTGTGCATTATAATAAAATATAATTAGCCTAAAGGAGATGTTATTATGTCAAAATATGATTTCAGCTCGCTGCAGAACGGCAGCGATATACGCGGTGTTGCCCTGCCTGGTGTTTCCGGCGAAAACGTCGATCTGGACACCGACGCGGTCGGCCGGCTCGCCAGCGGCTTTATCTACTGGCTCTGCGCGGCGCTTGACAAGACCCCGGCCCAGCTGACCATCACCATCGGACGTGACCCGCGGCTGTCCGGCCAGACTCTGGCTCATGCCTTTGCGGAGTCGGCTGCCTCATATGGAACCAGGGTAATCGACTGCGGCCTCGCTTCAACGCCGGCCATGTTCATGTCCACCGTCTTCAGCGATTTCAGCGCCGACGGAGCTGTGATGATCACCGCCAGTCACCTTCCATTCAACAGAAACGGTCTCAAGTTTTTCTCCGCCAAAGGAGGTCTTGACAAAGGTGATATCACGGACATAACGGTATTTGCCGAGTCCGACTACATCATCAATACCCTGGACAGATCCACCCCTTCGGAAATAATCAACCGCGATATCATGGCGGAATATTCAGCTCATCTGAGACAGCTGATAGTAGACGGTACCGGCAAAGAAAAGCCTCTGACCGGCATGCGTATAGCTGTAGATGCCGGCAACGGTTCAGGCGGTTTCTATGCAGCTCAGGTCCTCGAACCACTCGGTGCCGATGTTTCGGCCAGCAGATATCTGGAACCTGACGGAAATTTCCCCAACCATGCGCCTAACCCTGAAAATCAGGAGGCCATGGCAGCTGTCACTGAAGCTGTGCTCCAGGGGCACTGTGATCTCGGTCTGATCTTTGATACCGACGTGGACCGCTCCTCTGCAGTCGATGAAAACGGCAGAGAAATCAACCGCAACGGTATCGTGGCAATGGCGGCAGCGCTGATCGCCGATCAGTACCCCGGTACTACAGTTGTGACCGACAGCATCACCAGCAACGAACTGACCGATTATCTGGAAAACAGACTCCATCTCAGGCATATGAGATTCAGGCGCGGCTACCGCAATGTTATCAACAAGTCCATCGAGCTCAACAACCAGGGCATTGACAGTCAGCTGGCCATCGAGACTTCAGGTCATGCGGCATACAGGGACAATTACTTCCTTGATGACGGTGCCTTCCTGGCCACCAGGATCGTTATCCGGGCAGCCATTCTGCGAAGTCAGGGACTGCCGATCTCGTCAGTCATAGCCGAACTCAAAGAACCTGCTGAGGCTGTCGAAGTCCGGCTTCCGATACGCTCCGACGATTTTTCCTCATGTGGAGAACACATACTGGCAAGGGTCCGCGCATGGGCCTCTTCAGCTGCAGCCGGTTCTGACCACGACCTGGCACTGACAGTTGTGGAACCTAATTATGAAGGTGTACGCGTGTCGTTCACAGGTTCCTTCGACGGTTGGTTCCTGCTGCGCAAATCCCTCCACGACCCTATTATGCCGCTTAATATCGAATCCGAAAAAACCGGGGGATGCGCCGTTATCAGACTGATGCTAAAACAGCTTCTCGAAGACGAGTCGGAACTCGACTTGAAAAATCTGTAGAAAAAAATGCCAATGAAGCATTTAAGCTTATTGGCATTTTTATTATTGTATCTTAACCACTTTCTAAATTAATTATAAAGAAAGCTGAAAGTAATTTGGCCGATTCTGCCTAAGTGGTAGAAAATCGTGCTTAAGTTACGGTACTATTACAGCTGCTTGGTCACTTCTTCGCCCTTTAGCATTCTCAGAGTTCCGTCTGCCAGTGCCTCCATTTCGCTCTCGCCCGGCATTACCTCGATATGAGCAATATGACCGCAGTACTTCTTGATCATGTCAGTCAGCCTCTTGGAATAAGCCACGCCTCCTGTCAGGATTATTACATCTACCTTGCCTTCAAGGGCGCATGACAAGCCTGCTATGGATTTGGCAACCTGGAATGCCATTGCCTCATATATCATGGCCGCGTAATGATCGCCTTCCTCGATCATCTTCTCTACATCTCTGCAGTCCTTGGTTCCCAGGTATGAATAAAGTCCGCCCTTACCGGCAATCAGCTTTTCCATATCCTCTTCTGTGTGCTTTCCATCGAAGCACAGCTTGTTGAACAGCAGCAGAGGTACTCCGCCTGATCTTTCCGGAGCCATAGGGCCGTCATCATAAGCCGCTACGTCTATGACCATACCGTTTTTCATGGCATTGGCAGTCGTTCCGCCTCCCATATGGCAGTTGATGAAGTTCATGTCCTTATAATCCCTGCCTTTAGATTTAGCATATTTTATAGCCTGTGCCCTTGAGTTCAGCAGATGAGTAGCGCCATATTTTTCTATTTCCGAAATGCCCGTGATCTTGGCAATGTCAAGCAGATCGCAGCCCATAGTCGAATCGTAAATAAATGAAGGCAGACCTAAAGGCTCTGCAATGGAGAATGCCAGTAAAGCGCCCAGACTTGATGCGTGCTGAGGAAGCTCCGGGCTGGCCATTTTGTTATACATTTTTTCATTTATTTTGTAGCCACCGCCTTCAAGGCCGAACAGCATACCGCCTCTGCCAACTACCGCGGTCAGGTTGTCCAAATTATAACCGTCTTTTTTCAGCAGCTCCAGTATCATTTCCTTTCTGTAGTTCTTCTGTGAAGCTACAGTTGGAAATTCCAGTATCTTCTGTTCATCGTGCACAACGTTTTCTTCAAAAACGATATCCTTGTTGTCATTGGTGAAGATGGTGATCTTCGTCGATGTTGAGCCAGGATTCACTACTAATATGTCTTTGATTTCATTAGCGTCCATATTTCTTAGTTCTCCTTTTTATTAATTAGTATTTTTATCTCTCTCCCATAGCCTTCAAGGCTGTCATGCGGCGTTTCTAATATGCATGGCAGACCCTCCAGTCTGGGATCGTTGATAACGTTAAGAATTGTATCCAGACCGAGATGTCCTTCTCCGATACGGGCATGCCGGTCCTTGCGGACCCCCGGTTCGTTCTGACTGTCATTAATATGCAGCGCCCTGAGCCTGTCAAGCCCGATGACGCTGTCGAATTCCTTCAGAACGCCGTCCAGATCATTGATGATATCGTAGCCCGCATCGCTGACATGGCACGTATCCAGGCAGACGCCTATCTTGTCATCCACTCTGACACGACTGATAATCTCTGCCAGTTCCTGAAAATTTCCGCCTATTTCGCTGCCCTTGCCCGCCATGGTCTCCAGCAGCACGATAGTACTCTGTTCCGGAGTTATTATTTCGTTCAGCAGTCCGGATATCATTTCAATACCGGCTTCAACGCCCTGTCCCACATGGCTTCCGGGGTGAAAATTGTAGTAATTTCCCGGCAGATACTCCATCCGCTTCATATCATCCTCCATGACGATGTGGGCAAAATCCCGCACCTTTCTGTCACCGGAGCATGGATTCAGCGTGTAGGGAGCGTGTGCCACCAGTCTGCCGAAGTCATTCGCCTTCATGATTTCCAGAAGACGCTGAACATCTGCGCTGTCGATGTCCTTGGCCTTGCCGCCTCTGGGATTTCTGGTAAAGAAGGCAAAGGTGTTGGCGCCTATACTCAGCGCCGCCTTTCCCATGGCCTCGAATCCCCCGGCTGATGACAGATGACAGCCGATATATTTTTTGTTTCTGTTTTCCATTTACATACTTTCCAGACCCTGCTTCAGTTTAGTAAGCGAGTCCTCGATCTCGGCCGGAAGCTCATCGAACTGACTGTAGAATTCTTCCAGTCCCTTTACTTCTTCCTGCCACGTTTTCTTATCTATGTTCAACAGCTTCTTCATATCCTCTTCAGTGATATCCAGATCTGTCAGATCGATATCCTCAGGTCTAGGAACATAACCCAGCGCCGTTTCCTGCGCATCGATCTCGCCCTTGCATCTCTTCAGCATCCAGAGCAGTACTCTCAGATTATCGCCGAAGCCCGGCCATATGAACTCATCGTTTTCATCGGTCCTGAACCAGTTGACGTAGAATATCTTAGGCGGATTAGTCATTTTTTTACCCATGTCGATCCAGTGCTGGAAATACTGAGCCATATCATATCCGCAGAAAGGCAGCATAGCCATTGGATCATGTCTTACGACGCCCACCTGGCCTTTGGCCGCAGCCGTGGTCTCAGAGGTCATGGCGGATCCGATGAATACGCCGTGATCCCAGCTCCTTGACTGGTGTACCAGCGGCTCTGCCTTGGCTCTTCTGCCGCCGAATATGATGGCATCTATAGGAACGCCCTCTCCTGTGAAGAATTCATCGGCTATGGTCGGGCAGTTTTCTGCCGGCGCTGTGAATCTCGAGTTAGGATGAGCGCCTTTTTCCGTTGAAGTCTTGCCGTTCCATGGATTTCCCAGCCAGTCCTCTCCGTTTTCAGGAGGATTCTTGTCCAGTTTTTCCCACCACACGGTGTTGTCATCCAGGTTCCTGGCCACATTGGTGAATATGGTATTTTTATGTGTGGTCCTCAGAGCGTTCGGGTTCGATTTTTCGTTGGTTCCCGGAGCCACTCCGAAGAATCCGTTCTCCGGGTTCACCGCGTAAAGTCTTCCGTCTGCTCCTACGCGCAGCCATGAGATATCATCTCCCACGGTCTGGATCTTATAGCCTGCTTTCTTGAAATAATCAGGCGGCGTCAGCATTGCCAGATTGGTCTTGCCGCATGCGCTCGGAAATGCTCCGCATACGTAATGCTTCTCGCCGTTGGGCTCTTCTATCTTCAGGATCAGCATATGCTCTGCCATCCATCCTTCGCTTCTTCCCAGGAATGACCCTATGCGGAGGGCCAGGCATTTCTTTCCCAGCAGCACATTGCCGCCGTATGCAGAATTGATCGACCAGATAGTATTGTCCTCAGGAAAATGTACTATATATTTTTCTTTTTCATTTACTTCCGCCTTAGAATGAAGGCATCTTGTAAAATCGGCACCGGCATTGAGCTCGTCGATCACCGGCTGCCCAACGCGTGTCATTATGGCCATGCTGAGAACCACATAGATGGAATCCGTCAGCTCCACTCCGTATTTGGCAAAGTCCGTTCCGACCACGCCCATGGAAAACGGTATCGCATACATGACTCTTCCCTTCATGGAGCCGTCAAACAGCTTGCGAAGCTTGGCGTACATCTCATCCGGAGCCATCCAGTGATTAGTCGGACCCGCGTCCTCTCTGCTTCTCGTGCATATCAGCGTCCTCTTCTCATCTCTGGCGACATCCTTGGGATTGGTCCTGTAATAGAGACAACCGGGAAGTTTTTCCTCATTGAGGGCTATCATTTCACCCGTCTTCAAAGCCACCTGCTTTATCTCTTCCAGCTGCTCTTTGCTGCCATCTATCCAGACGATCTCATCAGGTTTGGTCAGCCCGGCCATTTCCTTGACCCATTCATTAACTGTCTTATTAGTTACCATTGTCATAAATCTCTCCTTTTCTCACTATTATAACAATATCGATACCGCCGGGTTCAGGGCGCTATCGGTGATTGGTATTCAAGAATATTGTATACCCGAATGACGGCTTTGTCACGTTCTTTTAATAAAATAAATGGCAAAAAACTATTGATTTCTCGCCATTTTCAGAACATTGATATTTTTTTGTCTTATGCCCCGAAGCACTTGTCCATATCGCTTACGATATTTTTGTCCAATGTGCCTCTGGAGACTTCCTGGTTCATGATCTCCATGACCTGCTCATGCGACATGCCCTTCTTATACGGCCGTGACTCCGTCAGCGCCTGGTAAATGTCCACACATGCCATGAGCCTGTCGTTCCGGTCAAGATCATCTCCGGTCTTGCCAAAGGGATAACCGCTGCCGTTGAGCTTTTCATGATGGAGTGATGCCCATTTTCTGATATCATCTATACCGTCTATACCGCCCAGTATCTCCCAGGTGGCGTATGCATGTGTCTGTATCTGCGCGTACTCTTCACTGGTCAGTCTCTCAGGCTTCTCCAGGATATCATTCTCTATCTTCAGCTTGCCGATATCGTGGAGCGCTCCCGCAAAATACAGCTTGGCCGTCTCCTCATCGCTGCACCCGTAATATCTGGCCATTTTCCTCACCTTGTCAGCCACACCCTGTGAATGGCTACAGGTAAAAGAGGATTTGTAGTCTGTGATCCTGGCAAACATCGATGATATGCCCTCCAGGTTCTCGTTGGTGTAGTCTACAGGTATCATCGGCAGCGCGTTCTTCAGCAGCGCATCGATATATGCGTCATCCATTCGGCACAGCTCGCCATATGTGCACACCCGAACAAAAACATCGACCACCTTATCATCAAATCTGCTGTTTCTGCTGCCATCGACAAAATTCATCACGTGCCTGTATTTGTTGTAATCCATATTTCCCAGGTCAAAGGCTACATCTGTGATATCGGCAATGTGTATTAGTCTTGAGAACAAAGGGGTATCTTCCGATGTCAATCCAAACGGGCCCGTACCGTCGGCCTCCTCATGATGATACAGAATGGCGCCCTTTGCCTCCTGAAAATACGGCAGCGTGGATACGTTTTCCTCACCCATTATGCAGTGGTCCTTAAGGTTCACCGCCGATTTGTCCGAAAGTACATCCAGACCCCGATTCAGTTCGCTGCGATTATATTCCGTCAGCGCGTTATCGTGCAGGACTGCACTGGCAGCCAGATTCAGCTGCTGCTTATCTTCAAGCCCAAACTCTCTTCCCATGCTGATGGCCATATAGGCCACCCTTCTCGAATGGTTATTGCTCGCCCCGAACAGCTCATGCTCGACACAGTCAAGAGAGTCCGCCAGAGCATACAGAATATTATTGATACTGATCAACATCGTCTGAACCTCACACCTTCAGTTATTTATAAGTTAACTCATTATATACCTAGATTCAGTGAGATTCAATATCGTTTTTAGACTATCGTTTAATTTTTTTGATATTTGAACAAAGCATTCATATTGGTATTACCAAGGTCCCGCCGTTACTGATAATCATCGATCTCTAAAGAGTACACATTGCTGTTCTTCATGAGGCTGAGCATCTCCGACCTGGTCATTACCGCCGCAAACCCGTATACACGCAGGCCATGCTTCCTGATATAGCTGCAGTAGCTGTCGGCTTTCTTCTGACTTATCTGATTGGACATCATCGCCTGAAATTCATTCTGCCCGCTGAGATATCTGATCATACTGGTGAAATGTGTCTCCCATTCCTTTTCTGCCAGATCACGGCCGTGCTTCTTGCTGAAACTGTAGATATCACCGGTCGTCAGCAGCGGATAATCTTTATTGTCCGCAAACAAAGCCGCACCGTACCCTGAATCTGTAAATCCGATCTCCTGGGTGATCTTTTCTGATGTCTGCACCGCAAGCCACACCTCTTCCTCAGGAAACTGTTTCTTCAGATCGCCATACTTCATGATCTTATTGAGATCAACAAATACCGCATAACTCTTATCTGATTCAGGAAGCGCCTTGATATTATCGAGAGCTTCTTTTCTTGATTCCCTATAGTCTATGTATCCTGAGCCATTCTTTTTATTCCTGTTGGCGGCGTCTATATTCTGCTTCATGGTTTTTCCGGTGTCCCAGTCGGAACATCCCCAGTAGGATCTGTACGCGGTAGTGGCCAAAGCGCCAGGCTTGAATAATCTGAGACTGTTTCGCGTGACCGTTCCCGAAACATTGACCCGGCCAGTGCCGGAGACATATGCGCTCTGCGACATGTCTACATCATATTTCCCATATCCATGGCTTGTGACCGTGACATTGTCTACCTTATGCATCGGCATGAACGTCTCGCTGTAAACACTCATATCCAGCGTCATCTGATTAATATCACCCACCTTTTTATCTGGCTGATAATACATCCCGGAAACCGCTCCCGGCAGCACGAACTGGATCAGCAGCAGCACTGCGATCAGCACCGCTCCGACTATGATGCCCATCTTCAGAAAAGCTCTGCGTATAGTCTTCCTCACCATAGCAGTAAAATCCCCTGCATCCGCCGCCTCAGAAGCCTGCGGCGTTTCCTTTGTTCCTCCTATATCCGTAAGCTCCGGCACCTCTTCATCAAAAAGATACTCGGAGATGGCCTCCTGCCTTTCTATATCGCCGGCGACCCGTGCCCTGTCGGCATCGTCCAGTCTGCCGTCCTTATACATACTGATCAACTCTCTATATGTCATCTTCAGCCTCCAATCGTTTTCTCAAATTCCGCTTGCCTCTGTATGCGATGACCCTCACATTTTCGGGCGATACCCTGACTATGGCGGCTATCTCCCGCTGCGACAGCCCCAGAAAATACTGCAGCGTCAGCACCTCCCGCTGCTGATCCGGCAGGCCTTCCAGCGCCTTCATCAACCGCCGCTGCTCTTCCCGGCTTATCACCTGCTCCAGAGGATCCTCCTGAACAAAATCACCGCTTTTCCGCGTTCCATCCACGGCCCCCGCCATGTCATCCATCGGCAACTCCCTCTTCTGCCGCCGGAATTGGTCATAATAGAGGTTCCGCGCCACCATGTAAAGCCACGCCCCGATATTTACATGATCATTCTCCAGGGACAAAACAGCCTTCAGAAATGTTTCCTGGGTGAGATCCTCGGCCAGCTTTTCATCTCGACACAGACTGTACAGGTACAGAAATACCCGGTGATGATACTTCTCATAGATGATCACTAACGGTTTTTCATCCATACCGGGCCTCCTCTCTCACATTCTCACTTATATAACGATCAGACGGAAAAAATGTTACAAAAGCAAAAACCCGCCGACGGATCGGCGGATTTTCGCTATCTTGAATCTATTTAACGTACTCTTTCTCTACATAAGGGCTGGTTGAGACCTTCAGCATGCCGCCATATCCCAGCTCGAACTCCACTATGTCGCCTACCTTGTACTCTTTGTCGCAGTGGGTGACGTCAAGGATGGTGTGGTCTGAGCTGCCGCCCATGATCTCGATCTGCGGATCTCTCGGGGTCATGCTGCCCAGGTCTGTGTCCTGCTTGCCTACAGCGATGATGGCTCTCTTCATGATGCCGCGATCCTCGTAATAAGGCTTTTCACCGAAGGCATCCACGCCGACCTCTCCGATCGGAAGCGAAGGCTTTTCCTTCAGCTCAACTATCTGAGCCTGCAGGATCACCGCATCGCCCACCGTTCCCGGCAGGTCTGTCTCATAGGCGGTGTCGTTGCCTAAAAGGAAGGCCTCGCCCAGACGCAGATTGTTGATGCCCTCAGGCATCTCGCCTCTGTCTATCAGATAGATGGAGCTGGAGTTTCCGCCGGAAACCATTTCCAGCTTGATGCCGTATTTCTCTTCTATTCTGCGGGCCCACTCCACCAGCTGCGACAGGTTGTCATTCTTAGGAATGATGGCGCCGTAGCAGGTCAGGTTAACAGCGATGCCGTACAGGTTGATGTTCTCCATTTTCATGATCTCGTCCAGTGCCTGCCAGATCAGATCCTCGTTCTTGAAGAAGAAGCCCTCTCGCAGGTCGCCCAGATCTATCATCATGACGATGTCATGGACCCTGCCGGCCTTCTTGGCTGCCTCATTGAGCAGACGGATGGTGGAAAGCTCTGAATTGAAGGAAATATCCACATATTTGATGACATCCTCTACCTCGGCATGCATAGGTATGCGCAGCAGTACCGTCTTCTTGCCGTTGGCTCTGGCCATATCACAGTAGCTGGCCAGGTTCTTAACCCTGGAGTCAGCCATGTAATCCACCTTAGGATCAGCGGCGACCATCTTCGCCATCTCTTTGTCGGCGCAGAGGCCCTTGGTCACGATCATCAGCGAACAATTGCCGTGATCCCTGGTTATTTCGGCAACCGCGTCAAGGTTGCCCTGAAGTTTTTTCAGATCTACTACTAATTTCGGATACATTTTTCCACTCCTTTTTTCGATTCAGCTATAACTACTTATTCCACTCTGTTCGGACAGTTACGTCTGGTGCAGTGCTTGCAGTCGTGAGTACAGTCGCCCATGTACTGACCCTTGGTCTCCCATTTGCCCGACAGGCCCTCGCCGGCAGCGATGGCCTCCTTCTCAGGGTCAAAGGCAGTCCCCTCAGGACCTCTTTTGTTGGCCCCGCCGATAGGCTCCTCTTCCTTGAAGGCACTCATATCGTATCCCATTTCCTCAGCTTCTTCTATATGCTTCCTGTATTCTTCCTCTCGCTTCTTTGATTCCTGATATTCCTCCTCGATCTCCTTCATGTAGACCGGGATCTCCACATCGTCCTTCTTCTCCGGGAACTTGAAGTCGAGACTCTGTTCCAGCAGCTTTATTGCCGCGTCTCTGTATTTCTTGGACAAAACGCCCAGGGATGCCATGATGTAGTCGTTATCCACCAGGATCTTGGCGTGCTCTGTCGGGAACAAAAGCATGCCGGTCTCGTTATGTCTGGCGATCTGCTGCATGATCTCCACTCTATGCGGCAGTCTGGTCAGGGCTCCGCCCGTTCCTACTATGTACTTGACCTGGGTCAGGTCCTTGCCCTCTGCCACGGTGCTCCTGCCAGAAGGTCCGTAGATATATCTGATCTGACCGGCATGACGCTCCGTCGCCTTGGTCACGGCTTCCAGCGTCAGTCTTTCCACCAGCTTGAATTCATCCTCCGTTTTAGGTATGGCCACATAGCTTTCAAGAGTTTTGTCCAGATCTATACCCATCTGTTCGCACTCCTCACGAAGCTTTTCCTCACCGATGGACTCGATCACCTTATATCTGTTGACATATACACCCAGGTCGCCCTCTACGGTACGCTTGGCCTTAGGCTCCGGTGAAACCATGATCCTGGCCACCTTGTCCGACTCAACCGCCACAGAATGAAGGTCGGTGGTAGCGCCGCCCACGTCCAGAACGATCAGATCGCCGATGCAGTCATACAGAAGCTTGGTGCATTCCATAACTGCTCCCGGCGTAGGGACTATCGGCCCGCTGACCATGTCTCTGACGTGCTCCATGCCCGGCGCATGGGTGATGTGCTGCTCAAAAGCATCCTGGATCACCTTCCTGCACGGCTCCACGTTGAGGTCATCGATCTTGGGATATACGTTCTCTACATTATACAGCTGCATGCCGCTCTCTTCATCAAAGATCAGCTTCATTTCTTCCTGGTTTTCTATATTTCCGGCATAGATGACCGGCGTCTTCAGACCCATGCTCCTGATCATCTCAGCATTGTCAATGGCCGTGTCTCTCTCGCCGTAGTCCACACCGCCTGCTATGAGGATCAGGTTAGGATTTATCTCCTTTATCTTGGCGATGTCCGTCCTTCTCAGCTTGCCTGCTGTAATATAGTGGATGATGCCGCCGGCTCCCAGCGCTGCCTCCTTGGCAGCCTTGGCCGTCATATCATAGACCAGACCGTGAACGGTCATCTTCAGTCCGCCTGCTGCAGATGAAGTGGCCAGCATATCATCATACTCCAGAGAGTCAATGCCCTTCTTCTTACAGAGATCATCGATGGCACCCTGAAGTCCCACTCTGACATCGCCGTCAAGGACCGATGTCGGTGCCTGACCCTGTCCCCAGAACACCGGACTGTCAGTGTTCAGGTCGGTGAATGCATTGACTACAGTCGTTGTCGAACCTATTTCAGCTACTAATACGTCTACCTTCATCTCAATTCTCCTTGCTCAGATATTTGTTGTAATAGTACAGCTCCGACGGGGTGTAACCACATTTTTCGTAAAATGCCCGCGCGCCCGGGTTGGTCTTCTCAGACTTGAACTCAATGCGCCTGTATCCTTTGTTCCCCGAAAAAGCCTCGATATATCGTAATGACTCGCGGCCAAAGCCCTGGCCGTGGTACTTTTCTTCAATGTAAAGATCATCAATTATCATGGACTTTCCGTGAGCCCAGATGCTTATGATGGTCTGCAGGTTGGCAAAGCCGATGGGCTCGCCGTCCTTCTCGATGAACAAAAGGGTGATCATCCCAGGATTGTCAAGTGCCTGCTGAAAATCCTCCCTGAACTGCTCGTCACCGGCGGTATCCGTGCCGCCCCAGAGATCTTCATCGGCTATTTCAAAAGCCATGAACTCTCTGTTCAATTCTACCCATCTGTCAAAATCCTTAGGACCGCACAATCTGAATGTCAGCATATGTACCTCCTCTGTTAAAAAATATGGGGCGGGCATTTGCCCGCCCCACAAGTAACTCTTCGGTATTAAGACTACTCGTCTTCGTCTATTCCGACAAGGTGTCCGCCTTCAGGCAGTTCGCCACGTCTTCTCATAGCTTCTTCAGCCAGGAATGTAGCTACATCGATACCATGTGAGTCTCTTCCGAATCCTTCATCGATTCCGGTAGCTCTTGCATCCTCAGGGCTTACCTGAGTTCCGCCTGCAGCGATAATTACCTTATCTCTGATGCCCTTTTCGATTGCCAGCTCGTTGATCCTCTTCATGTTCTTGTAGTGGATGTTGTCGTGTGAGATGATGGTTGATGCCAGGATGGCGTCAGCATTCAGCTCTACAGCAGCGTCTACAAGTTTTTCAACAGGTACTGAAGTTCCCAGATAGTTAACTTCGATTCCCCACTTCTCGATTCCGCCATGCTTGATGTTGATGATCTCACGCAGACCTACGGAATGCTCGTCGTCGCCGACTGTTCCGCAAACTACGCACATATGATGATCCTTGAATTCCTTGTACAGGATCTCATCAGCAAGATGATGCGGCGGTGGAGGCAGTACCAGTGATTTAGGATCGATATCAAATGGAACCTTGCCCTTGATTTCGATTCTTGTACCCTCTGCAGGGTGCATGATCTCTTTACTGATTACCTCAGGTGAATCCAGACCCAGCTTCTCAGCGATCTGAAGTCCAGCTGCCTCAGCAGTTCTTACGTTTGAAGGAACGCACATAGTCAGCATTACAACGCCGTCTCCGCACCATTCCATCTCAGGCTTAAGAGCTTCGCCGTCAAGATACTTCTTGACCTTGGCAAGTCTTACGTTTACGTTATCCTGCTCGTCAAGCTCGTCTATGAATACGATCTTGCTTCTGTCTTCAAATGTGCATCCGCCGATGAGTGCTGCAGGATCCTTAGGATCTCCGCCGTACTGCTCAACGTTATTGTATCCGAAGTGTGCAGTTACAGGAGCCATGTAGTCGTCTTCTCTCGGGAAGATGAAGCCGTAGCCTACGCCGCCCTTGATCTTTCTTGCGATTCCGTCGCCGTTTCTTGCAGGATATTTTGCTGAATCAACAAAAAATCCCTGCTCAACTGCGTTGAAATATCCACCTACTTCTACGATCTCTTCCATGAACAGGCAAGCTCTTTCCTTGATCTCTCTTGCCATGTCTCTCAGAGGTCCGTCCTTCTTCAGCTCAACCAGCTCATTGAATCCGTCCATGTAAACCAGTGCCTGTTTAGCATTGTCGATGGCTTCCATGTTGTAGATGTGCCAAGGAACGTTTCTGCCTTCATCAGGAGTGATAGTTGACTGGATGTCAGCGCTTGTCAGCTTGGAAATAACCATGTTCATTACATGAGTTACGGAAGCTTCTCTTACGGATGAGCATACATACTTGGTAGTCTGCTGAGCTCTCATCTTGTATCTGTTGCAGAACTCTCTAAGAGCTACTGCATAAGGCAGGTCGAGGTACATAGCCGGTGCAGGTGCTGCATCAGGTGGTACTGTTGACAGGCCGATGTTTTCAGGCAGTATGCCTACCTTCTCTGAGAACAGAGAGTTGATTGCATGCTGTACGATCAGCTCAGGCATTACCTTCCATGCTTCTCTTGCTGTTGCGTTAGCATTGTGAGCTCCGTCTATCTGGAAGATGCCGGCCCATGCCAGTACCTTCTTGGATTCGCATGCGTCAACAAAAGATCTTACGCAGTTGATATCTCTGTAAAGTACGTTGTACTGAGGGTCCTGGTGAGCTCCGTTGATGCCTTCCTCTGCGAACATTACTGCTACGTCAGGTCCTGCAACGCCGGATACATATGAATGGTAGTTCAGTGGACGTCCAACCTCATCCTCGATGAGATCCAGAGCCTTTCTCTGAGCTCTTACCTGTTTCCTTGTGATAGGAACTCCACCGATTCCCTGTGGAGTACCTTCCATCAGTCCGTCGATATGTGACTGACCCATATGTCTGATAACCATTATATGGTCAGCACCGTGCCATGCTGCCATTCTCATTCTTCTGATATCATCCTCAAATCTTCCGGATGCGATCTCAGTAGTGATTACAGGTATCGGCTGCGGGTCGATGTTGTCGAAGAATTTAGCCGGTGGAAGAGGAACTCCGTTCTTCAGAGGTTTGGACATATCATGGAATGTGAATGGTCCCATCTCAAGATTCGGTGCTGGCTCTCTCCATGTCCAGTTATGTCTTCTTGGCTCGTATTTATCGAGGTCCTTCAGGATCTCTCTAACATCCAACTTTTCGTTGCGATCTAAAATCATATCTGCCATTTTACTTGCCCTCCTTGAACATTGCTACTGCGTCATCCCAGTATTCGCCGCGAGCCAGTGCTTCAGAAGCTTCCCTGATGGATATACCTTTTTCCTTGGAAACTCTGTAAACAACGTTGCCTGTGCCGTGGCCCATAAGGCCTCTGTCCATAGCGCCTTCTACAATTTTCTGAGTATCAAGTGATGATACTCCCATACGGAGAAGAACTGCTCTTTCTACTGAAGGAGTAGTGTTCTTTCTTCCCAGTTCAAGAAGAGGGTCAACAACCTGTGCCGTCAGATCCCAGAATCTGTCGTAAAGTTCTTCGTCAGAAAGATTAGCTATATGCTTTCTTCTTTCCTGAAAATCGTCTTCTCTTATCATTCTTTTTTCTCCTTTAATGGTCCTCGCCACAATTTCTGAAAGAAATTGATGGGAGACCTTATGCTTTTATTCCCCAAATCTCCGATTTGGTATGGAATATGTCGTATAATGGTCCTCGCCACAATTTCTGAAAGAAATTGATGGGAGACCTTATGCTTTTATTCCTCAAATCTCTGATTTGATATGGAATATGTCGTATGATAACTTTTACTATAACTTATTACAGTCCCAGTGTTTTCTTTACGAAATCAACGTCAGTCTTTGTCTCCTCAGCCAGGAACTTCAGGTCAGCATCTGTAGGAGTTACGCCGTGTTTCTTGACTGCCTTCTTGATCAATGACTGTCTGAAGTGGTTGATGTCAGCATCGTGGCACTTGATCAGGCCAGGATTTGCAGGGAAAACAACGTTTTCGCCCGGTTTGTCCTCTGCTGAAGGATCTCCGAATTTCAGTTCGATTCCATTGTCTCTTGCGAATGAAAGCTGTGGCTGGATGTGCTTGCCTGCTCCTGTGTACTCAGTTTCGCTGATAACCAGAACGGCATCCTCAGGAAGCTCCTGAGCCAGTGAGAAAGCAGCTGCCAGAGCAGTGTTTCCTGCAGGTCCTCTTTCGATTCCCTCAAGCTGAGCAAGAGTCTCAGTCATGTACATAACCTCGCCCTGTTTTACTGTTACATAACGGTCCATGTAACGGAGAGGCCTTGCAGCACTCCTTGGAACGTCTGAATGGTCAGGATCAGTTGCATAAGGAACACCAAATCCTGTATGACCGGTCGTGCATGATTTCAGGTTGAACTGTTTGTCGGAAGCCATTGAAAGACCTGTAAGATCGATCGATGCTGCCACCATCTGAGTATCAACTGCGCCAGCCTTAAGAAGTCCGCGTGCAGTTCCTGTCATCATTCCGCCGCCTGCGTTAGTGCAGACTACCATTTCAGGGTCTTTTCCAACCTTCTCACGGCACTGCATGGCGATTTCATAACCAAGGGTTTCGATTCCTGCAATACCAAACGGTGAATAAAGTGAAGCATTGAAGTATCCTGTGTCTTCAAGAACGCGCAGGAACGTGTAGAACAGCTCAGGTCCTACTGTCAGCTGAATTACTTCAGCGCCGTAAGCTTCGCATTTTCTTGCCTTCTCAACGATTTCAGGCTGTCCAACTCCGTGTGAGTCGTAGCACTCCTGTACGATTATGCAATTCAGTCCCTGCATTGCCGCCTGTGAAGCAACGGCTGCACCATAGTTTCCTGAAGTAGCGGCGATTACGCCCTTGTATCCCAGCTTCTTGGCATGAGCAACTGCGCAGGCAGCTCTTCTTGCCTTGAAACTTCCGGATGCGTTGCAGGCTTCGTCCTTTGCAAATATTCTTGCACCAAAGCCAGGCTTAGCATATTTCCTTGACAGCTCGGTAATGTTTCTCAGCTCGATGAGCGGAGTATTGCCGACATCTGTTTTGGACTGGATCTTGTTGATCTCTTCAAGAGTATATCCTGTGTCCTTCATCAGCGCTTCATAGTCGAAGGCGATAGAACCGGATTCATAATCATTATAGTCGAGGCCCAGAGCCTTCTTCATAATGTCATTTGATCTTCCCATTACGGAATCATAGTCTTTTGCTAATGCCATTATTTGTCACCTCCGCGCATGATTTCTCTTAGCTGCTTATCGATCTCAATGATCTCAGGAACAAACTTGCCATAGCTATGAGTATAATAAGGGCCTACTTCAATAAGAGTACCCTCTTCAAGACGGCCTACTGCTGTCTTAACTGTAACTGTATCACCAATTTCTGCGTCTTCCTGCAGTTCGCCCTTAGTCCACATCTCCAGGTCACACTTTTTAGTGTCATCTGGGATCTTAGCAGTTCTCTGCTCGGCCTTAAGCACTACAGTGTGTATACGCACCCATTGTCCTTTTTTTGCCATTATATTTCTCCTATTTTACTTTCTCTTACAAAACACGATGCTGCTTGAGCGGAAACACCAGGTCTCCGCTCAGACAGCAATAAAGTCTACGATGTAAGAATTGAATTATTTAACCAGTTTGCATTCTTCGTCGATGAAATCTCTGAAGTCGCCCATGATTGCATGAGGAACTGGGATGTCGATCATAGTCTTAAGTCCTGGTTTAGCGTTGATTACGTGTGGAATGCAGTTCATGATCATAGCCATAGTTCCGATTCCGCCTTCGATCTCAGGATTGTTTGACATGTTTACTGGAGGAACGCTGTCAAGGATTACATAGTCGCCAGTGTGAACGCCAACCTGCTCTGGCTCGATCTGCTGTGGATGATCCATCTCAAGTTTAACTTCTCCGTCAACAGTTCCCCATCCCTTCATTGCTACGCCTGCAACGTCGCCGGCTTTAGCAAATCCGTAAGGTGATTTTCTGTCTACATCTGTAACGATAGGCTCCATGTCCTGCTCGAACTTGTCAAGCTTCCAGCCAAGAGCGTCGCACATCATTCCAACTGACTCTGCAAAACCAACGTGTCCTGCCATAGTTCCAGCTGCTTTTCTCTGATTGAATTCGTCAACAGTGATGCCGATTCCCTGCTCTTCCATAACTGCAGGTCCGAAAGGTGAAAGGCTGTTAACTCTTCTTGAAGTGATGTGGTTAACCTCTTCGCAGGCACCTGTCCACAGGATTACCAGCAGGTCCATGATAAGACCAGGGTTGATTCCAGTACCAAGAACTGTTACGCCGTTCTTCTTTGCGCAAGCATCAAGTTTCTCAGTAAGTTCAGGCTCCTGAGCCTTTGGATAAGCCATCTGCTCAGCTGAAGTGATTACATTGATTCCTCTTTCCATAACGAAAACGAGCTTATCGTATACTTCTTTAGTGAATGAGTTTGTGCAAACTACAACGATGTCTGCTGAACCCGGTTTGATTACGTCCTCAGGAGTACCAACGATTACGTCTTTTCTGTCTCCCTGAACGATTCCAGGAACTACATCATACAGATTCTTGCCAATCTTGTCGCCTATGTCGATAGCGCCAACGATATCAACACCCTGTTTCTTTGCCAGCATTTTACCGATTCCGCCGCCCATAGCGCCTAATCCCCAAAGGATTACCTGTACATTTTTCATTTGCTTTTCTCTCCTTTTACATTAAAATGAAATAATTATAAACGTTTTATGACGAGTCCTGATGACCCGCGCCTACTATATATAACGCAAGGTCCATGCCAAGCATCAAAATGTATACATTACACATTTAGGGCTTTATCGCAATAAAAAATTGTGGTTATTCACCCTTTTTTCGGTAAAAAACCACAATATAACTGTTAGATTATAATAATCTTTCACTTTACCATTAATTTACAGGCCTGCAGTCATCATTTACTGCAAATTAATTTGCAGTTTGCATGCAAATAAATTTGCGTTTTACTCTTTTATTCCATACTTTTTGAGCTTGTGCTGCAGAGTCTGCCTCTTGATGCTCAAAACCTCAGCTGCTCGTGATATATTGCCGCTTTCACTGATCATCACGCCCCGGATTATCTCTTTTTCCAAGTTGGCCATATACTCGTTTAGCGGCCCTTTCCTGGTCCACTCCTCCAGATCCCTGCCCAGCGCTTCCACCTGCATAGGCATCTGCAGCAGTCTGTCCGTCAGCACGTGCTCAGATTCCACCATGGAAACTGACTGTGCTATGATGTTCTCCAGCTCACGCACATTGCCCGGATAATCGTAATCCTTCAGCCTGTCCATGGCACCGTCAGACACCATCCAGACCTCCTTCTCATATTTCTTGTCATGCTTCTCTATAAAAGCATCTGTAAGTATTGGAATATCGTCCTTACGCGCCCGAAGCGGCGGAATGGAGATACTGACCACATTGAGTCTGTAATACAGGTCCTTCCTCAGCTTTCCGGCGGCGATCAGTTTATCAGGCGGTTCGTTGACCGTGGCTATTATCCTCACGTCTATGGGTATATCGGTGGTTCCGCCCACTCGACGTATGTAATCCTCCTGCAGCACTCGCAGCAGCTTGCTCTGCAGTTCATACGGCATTGCGCTGATCTCGTCTAACAAAAGGGTGCCCCCGTTGGCCTGCTCGAACAGTCCTGCCCTGTCTACCGCTCCGGTGAATCCGCCCTTTGACGTGCCGAACAAAATACCTTCCAGCAGTGATTCCGGCAGCGCGGCGCAGTTCTGTGCCAGAAACGGATTTTCCCTGCGCCTGCTGGCGTAGTGTATGCTCTGTGCAAACAGTTCCTTACCGGTCCCGGTCTCGCCGTAGATGAACACAGACGCGTTATTGGTTGCCGCCCTTCTGGCTCTCTCCACTATCCTGGCGAAATCCGTGCTCTGTCCGATTATATCGTCAAATGTGTATCTCTTGATGGAAGGAGCCTTGATGGGCTTGCTTCCCAGCTTGTCGCCCTGAAGCTCCAGTATGGTGTCGCTCATGGATCTGATATTGGTGATATCCCTGGCGACCTCAATGGCGGCCATGGTTTTGCCGTCAACGATGACAGGCACCGTGCTGTTTACAGTAGTTACCTCTTTGCCATAGAGATTGGTGTACGTCTGCTGCTTGTTCTTGGTAGCGACCTTTTTCTTAAGCGCGTGGTACATGGTGCTTTCATTAAGTTTAACACCTGGAAAAGCCTTGTGAAACTCCTTTCCCACTACATCGGTAACATTTATCTTCTCATTCTTGGCCATCGCTTCATTGTAAAACATGCCGATGCCGTCTTTGTCCACCACATAGACTCCTTCATCGACCAGCTTTATCAGCTCCGCGATTATTGCCCTGTATATCTTTTCCTCCAAACAAACACCTCCTGACATAAGTATTTTACACCATTTCGTCCTTTAATGCAAATTAATTTGCACCTTTCCCTGATAAAGGAATTATTGATATTTTTGTTGATTTATTGTATATTGTTAATTGGCAATCAATGACGACGGAGGTAATCATAACAATGAGAATCAGAAAAAACAAACACATGGGAAGCGAGATGGATGGCATCGACGTAGAACTTATCGCGTCAGTTTCAGATGCCCTGGCGCATCCTGTCAGAATAGAGCTTTTCCGATATATCATGCAGTGCAACAGATCCATGGACAAAGTGTGTACCAAGGATCTGGTCAGCACCTTCGACTATGCCCAGGCCACGATCTCACAGCACATGAAGAAGCTGCTGCAGTCAGGTCTGGTGGAGAGCAAGAAGGAAGACCGTTTCTCCTATTACTACGCCAATCTGGGCGTACTAATGCGATATATCGACGCGACTAAAAAATTCTCTGTTCTCTAGCAATTGAAAACGGGCTGATCTCAGTTTCTGAAACTGATCAGCCCGTCTTTTTTTTGTTCAGTTATTCATCCCACTTGGCATCTTCTGTATATACGACAAAGTGGTCACGGATCTCAACATATCCGCCTCTGATGCTGGCCGACTTGAGTCCCGTCGGTCCCGCAGGGCCTCCGGCCTCGCGAAGCCTGAGCTTGCCTTCTTCCTTCAGCAGCTTGCAGCACCAGACATGGTTTGGCATATAGCCTTCATCACCGTCTACTGTTTCTGCCATCAGGATCTCGACTTCTCCGTCATAGAACATCTCATTAGGCGTTATTATCTCAAGTTTAGCGCTACTCATATCACTGCTCCTTGGACTGCTTGTACTTTTCCACGACCTCGTCTATGCCGCCGGCGAACAGGAACAGCTCCTCAGGGATCTCGTCATGCTGTCCGTCGAGGATCTCTTTGAATCCGCGTACAGTCTCGGCAATAGGAACGTATTTTCCTTCCATGCCTGTAAACTGTTCTGCAACTGCAAACGGCTGGGAAAGGAATCTCTGTATCTTTCTTGCACGGGATACTGTCAGCTTGTCGTCCTCAGACAGTTCGTCCATACCCAGTATGGCGATGATGTCCTGAAGGTCCTTGTATTTCTGCAGCACCTCCTGAACTCGTCTGGCCGTATCGTAATGCTCATCGCCTACGATCAGCGGATCCAGTATTCTGGATGTGGATGCCAGCGGATCAACTGCCGGGTAAATGCCCAGCTCTGTGATCGCACGGTCAAGTACTGTAGTCGCATCCAAATGGGCAAATGTCGTAGCCGGTGCCGGGTCCGTAAGGTCATCGGCCGGTACGTATACTGCCTGTACTGAAGTGATGGAACCATCCTTGGTCGAAGTGATACGCTCCTGAAGAGCGCCCATCTCGTTGGCCAGTGTCGGCTGATAGCCTACAGCTGACGGCACACGTCCAAGCAGCGCCGATACTTCAGAACCTGCCTGTGTAAATCTGAATATATTGTCGATGAACAAAAGTACGTCCTGCTTTTCTTTGTCACGGAAGTACTCTGCCATAGTCAGACCAGTCAGCGCAACTCTCATTCTGGCTCCAGGAGGCTCATTCATCTGTCCGAATACCATGGCCGTCTTCTTCAGAACGCCTGACTCGGTCATTTCGCCATAAAGGTCGTTGCCCTCTCTGGTACGCTCGCCTACACCGGCAAATACGGAAATTCCGCCGTGCTCGGTGGCGATATTGTTGATAAGCTCCTGAATAAGAACTGTCTTGCCTACTCCTGCACCACCGAACAAGCCGACTTTTCCGCCTCTTGTATACGGTGCAATCAGGTCTATTACCTTGATTCCGGTTTCAAATATCTGTGATGAAGTATCCTGATCCTCGAAGGCCGGGGCACTTCTGTGTATCGGAGCCTTCTGTTTGGTTTCAACAGGACCCTTCTCATCGATCGGATCACCCAGTACATTGAACAGTCTGCCCAGTACCTCCGGACCAACTGGAACTTCAATAGGCTTTCCGGTATCAAAGGCTTCCATGCCTCTTGCCAGCCCGTCAGTCGAGGAAAGCGCTACGCATCTTACTTCATCGTCGCCTTTATGCTGTGCAACCTCGGCAACTATGGTCGTACCGTCTCCAAGCTTGATATGGATGGCATTCATCAGCTCCGGAAGTTCATCCGGATCAAATTTAATATCTACTACTGGTCCGATAATCTCATGTATTTTTCCTTTATTCAATTATCTTTCCTCCTAACTCTGTGCCTCTGAACCAGAGACTATTTCAATAATTGCATCTGTTATCTGTGACTGTCTTGCTCTGTTGTATTTAACCTGCAGCAGGGTCAACATATCGCTGGCGTTATCGTTGGCATTTTCCATTGCCTGACGTCTTGCCGCATGTTCACAGGTTGCAGACTCAATAGCCGCGCTGTAAAGGCGCAGTTCAAAATACTTTGGAACAAGATAATTGAACACTCCCTCTGCCGATGGCTCGTATTCCACAGCGTGACTGTGATGCTGCTCTCCATCCTGATGATGCTCACTCATGTCGATCGGCAATATCCTTCTGGTAATTACCTCCTGCTTGAGTGTATTGACATATGAAGTGTATACCAGAACGATTTCATCGATCTCGCCGGCACGGTATTTTTCTATCAGAGGTACCGAGATATCCTTTGTTTCCTCATAAGTAACGGTATCCGCCGTCGCGTCATGAGTGATAAGTATCTCGTAATCTCTGCGCTGAAAATATTCTCTGCCCTTGGATCCGACCGTCACCAGTTTGGCATCATGCTGACTTTCATGCACGAGGTTTTCAGTATATCTGATAACGTTTCCGTTGAAACTGCCGCAAAGGCCCGTGCTGCTTGTCATAATGATATAACAGGTGGTCTTGATCTCACGGCTGCCTACCAGGAACTCCTTTGGCACACTTCCCGCGTTGTCAAAGGTCTCATCCATGGAGTCGGTGATACGATCCAGAAAGAATTTGCTGTGTTCATAAACTGCCTTGGCCCGGCGCAGTTTTGCCGCGGATACCAGCTTCATGGCGTTAGTAATGCGCTCTGTGCTGCTGATACTCTTGATCCTGCGCTTAATGCCCTGCATTTGCTCAGCCATTTACAAAACCTACCTTCTTGAATTCATTGATGCCCTTGATCAGAAGTTCTTCTGTCTCTTTGCTCAGATCTCCGGTTTCATCAATATTTCTTCTTATCTCAGGGAAATGGTCATCCATGTAAGGGTAGAACTGGATCTCAAAAGCTCTGATCTGGTTTACAGGCACATCATCCAGCATGCCGTTGATGGCAGCGTAAATTATCATTACCTGATAAGCCACATCCAGAGGTCCGTACTGTCCCTGTTTCAGGATCTCCATGATCCTGCTGCCGTGATCCAGTCTCCTCTTGGTGTCGGCATCGATATCCGATCCGAACTGGGAGAAGGACTGCAGCTCTCTGTACTGAGCCAGCATCAGCTTGATCTTGCTTGATACCTTCTTCATGGCCTTTATCTGAGCATTTCCGCCTACACGGGATACAGAGATACCTGCATCTATGGCTGGTCTCTGACCGGCGAAGAACAACTCAGTGATCAGGAATATCTGACCGTCTGTAATGGATATTACATTTGTCGGTATATAAGCCGCAATATCACCTGCCTGAGTTTCGATGATAGGCAGTGCGGTCAATGAACCTCCACCCAGCTCATCCGACAGTTTGGCTGCTCTTTCCAGCAGTCTGCTGTGCAGATAGAAAACATCGCCGGGGAAGGCTTCTCTTCCTGGTGGTCTACGAAGAAGTAGTGACATTGCTCTGTACGCAACGGCATGCTTGGACAGATCATCATAGATGATCAGCACATGTTTGCCGTTGTACATGAAGTATTCGCCCATTGCACATCCTGCATATGGCGCGATGTACTGCATCGGTGCCACTTCACTGGCCGTAGCTGAAACTATGATAGTGTATTTCATAGCATCCTTATTTTCCAGTGTCTGTACCAGCTGTGCCACTGTGGACTGTTTCTGTCCGATGGCTACATAGATGCAGATCACATCCTTGCCTTTCTGGTTCAGAATGGTATCAATGGCTATGGCAGTCTTACCGGTCTGCCTGTCTCCAATGATCAGCTCACGCTGTCCTCTTCCAATAGGAATCATGGAATCGATAGCTTTGATACCGGTCTGCAGAGGCTCTTTTACAGGCTGCCTTCTCAGCACGCCCGGGGCCGGGCTCTCGATAGGCCTGTGCTCTGTGGCATTTACAGGTCCTTTACCGTCAATAGGGTGTCCGAGAGCATCCACGACTCTGCCTATCAGGGCTTCACCAACTGGAACTTCTACAACCGTACCTGTCGGCTTGACGATATCGCCCTCGCCTATTTCACGGTCAGAACCCAGTATTACCGCTCCGACATTGTCCTCTTCAAGGTTGAGAGCCATGCCGTAGACATTGTGCGGAAACTCCAGCAACTCACTGGACATGCAGTGACTGAGTCCATAGACTCTGGCTATGCCGTCGCCGACCTGCATTACAGTACCAAAGTCTGAAATGTCCAGTTCATTGGTGTAGTTTTTTATTTGATCTTTTATCAATCCGCTTATTTCATCGGGTCTTAAATTCATAGAAGTCTCTCCCTTCTAGCTGTTCTTGATTTGTTCAGCCAGCTTATCAAGCTTGGTTCTTAAAGATGCATCGATGATCTTGCCATCGACAAATATCTTTACGCCACCGATAAGACTGGTATCGACTTTATTTCTAAGTTTTACTTTCTTACGCAGAAGCTTGCCTGCTTCATCTTCAAACTTCTGACGCTGTTCATCGGGTAGTTCGACGGCTGAATAAACTACGCCTTCGCCGACTCCCGTTTCTTCATCAACTATCTTGCAGTATTGCCTGACTATGTTGTGATATCCGTAAACTCTGCCCTTATCGATGAGTATGCAGAGAAAAGACAGTACTTCTTCCAGTACCCTGCCTCCGAATATTTCCTTGATCATCTCTTTCTTTGTTGCGTTAGATATGGCTGGATTTAGCATGAGCTTGTCAAATGCCTTTTCATTCTTGAATATCTCGTCGAGCTGAAGGATCTCAGATCTTACCTCTTCAACCTGACCGATATCGTCCGCGGCTCCATAGAGAGCTCTGGCATATATCATCGCTATCCCTATTTCCATGGCTCTTCCTCAGCTTCCTCAATGATCCTGTTGACGATCTCTTTATGATCTTCCGGATTGATTTCCTTCTCCATGATCTTGCCTGCGGCCATGACCGCAAGATTGCCAACCTCATCCTTCAACTGTTTACGGGCATTGAACTTCTCGCGCTCTATCTCCTGATCAGAATGCTCCATGGCCAGTCTGGCCTTTTCATTGGCATCCTGAACGATGGTAGTAGCCTGAACCTTGGCTTCATCCCTTGCCTTTTTGATAATCTCTCTGCTTTCGGTTTCTACATTGGCAATACGTTCTTCGTAATCCTTTAGCTTCTCATCAGCCTGTCTGCTCGTTTCAGCAGCGTTGTCCAGGCTGTCCTGTATAGCCTGAGAACGTTTTTCCATGAAATTATGGACCTTATCAAAGAAAAAGTGCTTCAGGATCAAGAATAAAACAAGAAAAGTAATCAGTGAAAATATGAGATTCCAGTTTACTTCCAGCAGATTCTGTACTAACCGTAAATGCATGCTTTATTCTCCTCCTCTCTCATAATATTTCTTTTCATCTTGTTACATTCTGCCAAGCAAAATGATTGAGATTATAAGTCCGAAGACCAGCGCCGTCTCCATGATTGCCATTGCCAGAATCATGTTTACCAGCATCTTGCCCATTATTTCAGGCTGCCTTGACATACCGTGCATAGCGCCGTTGGCTACGATTCCCTGTCCAATTCCTACTCCGCAAGCTGCAAGTCCCATGCAGACGCCTGCTCCAATTGCTATAAGTCCCATTTTTCTACCTCCATAAAATATAGTTTATTTATTATTCAGGCCTTCATCCCGCCTGTGCGATTTGCTTCTTTTCCTGTCTGCGTGCCTGACGCTTTTCTTTCTTCAGGCGCCGCTTCTCCGCCGTTTCAGGCGACATGCCCTCCATTCCGCGCTTCATGTTGATTGCCGTCAGTATGGTAAATATATATGCCTGTATCAGCGGCTCAAACATATCGAAGAACAGATTCAGAGGAATAACCGTTACACAGCGCAGTATCGGTATCGGGCAGAAAGTGGCGCTGATAGTTGACATCAGATTCAGCCACAGGTCTACTACGATCATACCGCCGAATATATTGCCGAACAGTCGCAGTGCCAGCGTTACAGGGAACGTCAGTTCACTGATCAGCTCCATGATTATCATGAAGTGGAACGGATCACACATTTCATCGATCCTTCCCTTGATTCCCAGATGTCTGACTGCATTGACCTGTATCAGCAGGAACGATACCGCCGCAAGACCCGCGGTTACACTGACATCAGCCGTTATAGGCCTGAGTCCTATCAGACCCAGACTGTTGGCAAATACCAGCCACACCAGCAGCGAACCGAAATACGGTGCAAACGACCTGGCGAATTCCTTTCCAAGATTCTCTTCAGTAAATTTGTAGATCCAGCCTACAAATAACTCAACGAGGACCTGTTTGCCCTTGGGAACGTCCTGGAGATTGCTCCCCAGCCAGATACCCAGGATGGCGATTATTATTGCCAGAATAATCGCGTAGCAGGTACTTTCTGAGAGAAAGACCTTGCCGCTGTCTCCAAAGTAGACGATTATTCGAGCTCCCAGTTCATTGAGATTCATACTCCTTTGTTGACCTCCTTCTTAAAATTGACCAATGCACCGATCACTATTCCAACAGCGCCTATGGCGTAAGCCATCAGCGCATTCATGCTGAGTTTGTAGCAGATAAATGCAACTCCCGCATAAATAAGCAGACGTAACAGGTACAACACGATCGTAAGTCCCAATTTCTTTTTTTCCAAATAAAACTCAACGGTTCTCTTCAGCAGACTCAGGTTCAGTAACATAGTCCCTATACCTAAGAATAGTCCCCCGAGGAACTTGACGTCAAATCCTATAAAAAACAGTGATGCGATTTCGCAGATGATTCCATATACGATGCACAATATAGTCAGCTGCCTTCTCATCTTGTTGAACGTATCATTGTCCATTAAATCGTTACCTCACATTATAGTATTTTTTTTCAAAAAGTAAAGCGCATTAACATTACTCTTTACTTATGATACGGTTCATGCCGCAAAATCTTGAAACTTCTGTAGATCTGTTCCAGAAGAATTACTCTCATCAACTGATGAGGAAAGGTCATATCGGAAAAAGACAATTTCAGATCCGCCCTTCTGCTTACCTTCTGAGACAGTCCCAGACTTCCTCCTATAACAAAAGCGATATCACTTCTTCCCGCAAGGGCCAGCTCTCCTATCCTGTCCGCCAGATCTTCGGAGGTCAATTTCCGCCCCTTTATTTCCAGAGTCACCACATACATACCGCTGTCGAGCCTGTCCAGTATCTCGCTTCCTTCAGCCTCTACCACTGACGCCTCATCAGCCGGACTCGGATTTGCCGCGAGTCTTGACTCCTTAAGTTCTATGATCTTTGGCGTGCAGTAGCCACCGAGCCGCTTCATGTACTCGTCTACCGCGTCTCTCCAGTACTTTTCCTTTAATTTTCCTATACATATTATACTGATGTTCATACATCACACTTCTATCAGCGGGCTTGTCTGATCCCGCTTAACTACCGACAGCTTCAGATCCCTGTCTACGTAATAATCGTCCTCGAACAAAATGTTCCTCACCGTCAGATATGCCTGATCCGGAGTATTGTTCTCACTGCTGAGGTGAGCCAGCACCACCTTTGGTTTTTTGTTCCCGTCCATCTCATCCAGCATGTGACAAAGAGTATGCCCTGCGGTTTCGTTGGACAGATGACCCTCATCGCCAAGTATTCGCTGCTGCAGCGGATAAGGATATGAACCCATGCGCAGAATATTGACCTCGTGATTAGCCTCAAGCACCAGCATGTCGGCACACCTGATATGTTCAAATATCTCATCGGTTACATAGCCGGTATCAGTGACTATGGTCAGACGCCTGTCGTCATTTTCAAATGTATACCCCAGAGGCTCTATGGCATCGTGAGACAATGCGAAAGAACTTACTCGTATGTCTCCCACCATGAAAGAATCTTCATCCTCTACAGGGTGTGTGCGCTGAGCCGGCAATTTGTCCATTATACAAGAAAACGTCCCTTCAGAACCGTAAATATCCGCATTAGAAGCTTTCCTGCCTATCATCCTGATACTCCTGACATGATCCACATGTTCATGGGTCAGAAGGATCCCGTCAACGTCTTCTATCTCAATGCCGTTTTCCTCAAGTCCAGCCAGGATCTGTTTCCCTGAGATCCCTACATCTATAAGCAAAACAGTATTATCACTTTCCACCATGTAGCAGTTACCTGAACTGCCGCTGGCAAATGAACAAAAAGAAAACGCCATATTTCAGTCAAACCTCCATTATCCTATAGCTGAATTATACCACTTTTCAAAGGAAACAACAAGTTAAGGGCAATGTATACATACAATCCGCGCTTTACCTTTCAGACAAAATATTGCATAATATACTAAGATCGGAGGGAAAGCATGATAAATATACTAAAAATCTATACTGATGGCGGTTGCGCCGGCAACCAGAGCGATGAAAATCTGGGAGGCTGGGGTGCCATCCTTGAATACGGCGACAACAAAAAAGAGCTTTACGGCAGTGAACCCAATACCACTAACAACCGTATGGAACTTACCGCGGTCATACAGGCCTTAAACGCCTTGAAAAAAGACGGCCTGACCATCCGGATCTTTTCCGACAGCTCATATGTCAGCAACTGCTTCCGTGAAAAATGGTATATCTCCTGGGAGAAAAACGGCTGGCGCAATGCCGCCAAAAAACCGGTGGAGAATAAAGATCTGTGGCAGACTCTTATAGCTCTGGTCAAGAAACACGATGTTCGCTTTTACCGCGTCAAAGGTCATGTAAACATGGCCTCCAAAAGCACAGACCTGAATAAGCTATATGAAAAATTCTGCACCTGGAACGGCGCAGAATTCACCTTTGATGATTTTAAATACATTACAGGCATGAATAATCGTGCTGACGAACTCGCCAACAAAGGCATCGATGAACTGCGCTGACATCCGGTCAGCGCTTTTCTATTTCGTTCAGACACTTAATAACATACTTCTGGAAGTCATCCTTGACCTGGGAACCGGTCACGCTGTCTTTCCGGGTCAGATAAATATTCCAGCTGCAGTCCATATCTTCGATCTGCATAAGTTTGACACGCTCGTCATTTACAGGTCCCCATGAAAATCCCGGCCAGAAAGCAACGCCTATCCCGGCACCCACAAGCCGCGCTATCATTTCAGGGCTTTCCCCTTCAAATACTATAAGCGGCTCAAACCCGGCCGAAAGGCAGAAACTGGCTGTCTGTACCGAAAACTGGTGGTTTCTCTCAAGGCTGACAAATCCGGCATGTTTTATATCCTCAAGCCTTAAGGATTCACCTTCGCTAAAATGTGATTCTCTTGGTACTGCGACCATTATCTTTTCTGAAAGTACGGTGTCCTCATGGATGGTGTTCATCCTGTCATAAACAGAAGATATCCTGATATCCCAGTTATCGTCATCTTCATCCTGCGAAAGCTGAAAACTCGTCTCGGTATGATCACGTTTATAGTCGCTAATAATAGTAGTCATCATTTCATGGGCTGCCAATATATTTATATTGACCGTTTTATTTTCCATGCCCACTTCCGTTGCAAGGATCTGTGGAATATCATCCAGCGCCTTCACCAGCGGTTCGACCTTAGTGTAGAAAAGCTTGCCCGTTTCACTAAGACGAATATTTCGTCCTACCCTGTCAAATAATTTGACTCCAAGTTCATCATCAAGCTTCTTGATGGCCTGGCTAATGGCTGGCTGAGCAACATGAAGAGCTTCAGCTGCTTTAGTCATATTCTGGCATCGTGCTACAACCAGAAAATATCTTAACTTTAAAATATCCATTTACAATTCCCCAACACTAACTGTTGAAATAACTAATTCCCGTAATAACATTATATCCCATTAAAGCCAAAAATCCATAGGAAACTTTTACTATTTAGCAAAAGGGAGATGGTTTGCATCTCCCTTTCACAAAAGCTTGATTCTATTTTATTTTACATTGTTGCCAATAACTATGAATCGTCTGATATTATGCTTCCATTGCTTCTGCAGCTTCAGCTTTTTCTCTCTCTCTTCTCTTCATAACTTCTTCATATTCTTCGTCTGTCATCTTCATCATTGAGATTCCGGTCCAGCCGTAGAAACATGATACAATAGGATTCAGCCATGAAAGTATTGCATAAGGTCCATATCCGCCGCCGTGGCCCCAAGGAGCAACGCCCAGGAACTTGGTCATTGTAGCTCCGCATGTATTCCACGGGATCAGGTTGGATGTTACCGTGCCGGCATCCTCCAGACATCTTGAAAGGTTTCTCGGTGCCAGGTGCATGTCTTCAAAGGTTTCCTTGTACATTCTTCCAGGAAGTACGATCGACAGGTACTGGTCTCCACCGATGATGTTCATGATGATGCAGCTCAGCAGTGTTACTGTTACCAGTCCGCCAACTCCCTTGGCGAATACCAGAAGTGATTTGGCGATCGATCCCAGCATTCCGGACGCGTCCATTACTCCGCCGAAGCACATCGCGCAGAGTATCAGGTTGATGGTCCACAGCATGGAACTCATTCCGCCTCTCTCATTGATCAGGGCATCGATATTGTATTCGCCCTGAACCGCTTTGCTCACGCCGGTCTCTTTCACGAACTCCTTGAACTGGTCACTGGACAATCCAAGGAGGTTGCTGGCATCTCCTCCGCTTATCTTGGAAATAACGTCAGCGTATTTAGCATCTGTTGCCTGCCATGCGTCGCTGAATGTAGGTACTGTGTATCCATAATGGAGGATCCCCGGCCAGTCTGCCAGAGAGATCCCCTGCAGTGCTGATCCGATGACCATTCCTGCTACGATACCACCCATGATTCCAGGTATTGCAGGTATCTTCAGTGCTACGATAACGATTACCAGTACCGGTGGAAGCAGTGTCCACAGGTTCAGGTGGAAGTTGAGCAGGCATGCCTGACGCATCGGCTCTACGATGTCCAGACTTGCTCCCTTGTCGACTTTCAGACCCAGGATGGCGTAAACAACCAGTGCTATTATAAGCGATGGCGTTACTGTATAAACCATGTGTCTGATATGGTCGAACAGAGTGGAACCTGCCATTGCAGGCGCCAGGTTAGTGGTATCAGACAGCGGTGACATCTTGTCTCCGAAGTAAGCTCCGGTGATGATAGCGCCGGCTGACATTGCAGGGGCGATACCAAGACCGGTCCCTACGCCGATAAGTGCGATTCCGACTGTTCCTGCTGTAGTCCAAGATGATCCTGTTGCCAGGGATACGATACAGCAGAGCAAGCACGTTGCTACAAGGTAAATGCTTGGCTTAAGAATTAACAGTCCATAATAGATCATGCCAGGTACTACGCCGGCTGCTACCCAGCAGCCGATCAGAAGTCCTACTTCTGCAAGGATCAGGATAGCCTGCATGGATCTGTTGATCGAAGCCAGGATTCCTGCCTCAAGGAATGACCATTTGTAGCCGTTAAGTGAGGCTACGATAGTGGCAAATGTTGCCGATGTTAAAAGTGCGATATGTACTTCGCCGTAACCACAGACGAAGGCATTTTCAGCATTTCCGGTGATCTTTTCTGCGATCAGTCCGAACATGCCCAGACAGTACATAAGTGCGATGATAGTGAACAAAAAGCACACATACGCCTGCCATAGAGGTATCTTTTTACCCATAATAAGTCCTCCTTAATAAGATAAGTAAAATAAAATAAGAACTGTAATAATTAGCACGATTTAATTATATATTCCCCGCAATTATCGGTCTAATATCAAATAATTATCAGAATACTCGTTATATTTGTAATTCGATATAATATAACAGTTGCATTATATTATACTGTTTATCTATGTAATATTATTATGATTAATTATTAGTGAGCCCGTATTAATAATACTATCTTCTAAATACATTGACTTGCTTGAAAAGCTAAAGTAAAATGTAATAAATAATCAAAAATAAAGAGGCAGAAAACAATGAGTGAATTTAAAAAAGGATTGATACTGAAAACAAGGATTTTTCTTGCTGTCACAGGCGCTGCGGCCCTGGGATCCATGTGCTATTATCTGATGTTCAATATCAATGTAGCCGCCATAGCGGCGACTAAACATTCATCCGGAATTACAGTTCTGGGTCTTGCGCTCCCAGTCCTCGTTTCGGTGATAGTCATGGCATATTCTTATCTGGATATGCGTAATATGCAGAGACTTGGTACTCCGGAAATGAAACGGACCAAATCTGGTGAACTTAAGCCAAAAAAATTGAACAGGGAAGAAAAACAGGAGTTCCTGGATAAGGTAAGAAGCGCAGCCAACTCGATAACGGGAATCCTGGTGGTAGATTTAGTAGGGCTTGTCTACTGGGTCATGTACATGAACAAGATACCTATTTCGCATGCTGTACTGGTAAATCTCAATTCTTATGAACTGCTGATGTACCAGTATCTCGGCACCGCACTCCTGGCAGTCGGCACCGTTTCAGCAGCCATTGCAGTATTTTTCTCAAATAAGTTCAGAAACAATGTATAAGTAAAGGAGTATCTATCATGGCAACCAGCAGAAGCGAAAAGGCTAACCAACTGAAAAAACTTGAGACAATGCTGCTTCTCACCGGCATAGCAGGCGCCCTGGTCATAGCAGGCTTTGCCTTTATAAATTTTCAAACCACGACTCTCGTGTCTGCAGACGGAACCAGGCGTGACAGCATGTTCGGAATGGATATAATCGTATTTGCCTCCGCTGTTTCCACAGTGTACGCATTTATCAATTATAAAAACCTCCTTGCGCTTGACAGAGACGGTCTGACCATAAGATCGACCTGGAGCGACTTTCATGCCAAGACAGAGAAGTTTCTGGCCGGCACTCAGGGTGTCATGCTGGTCAACATATTCACCTTTGGTTACTGGGCCATTTATTCCTCGACACTCTCCATCAGATACTACATCAACTATGACAATAAACAGATGGATTTCACTTTATATAACTACATATGGCTCGCCCTCATGTTCATAGAACTGGTTTTCAGTATTGCAGCTACAAGACAGGCGGGTAAGGTCAGACGAAAATGATAATGTTTATCAATTTAGAAAAGAAGTCGGTACCGACTTCTTTTTAGTTTACAGAATTGAATAACGGGTATAAAAATTTCAACCGTTATATCAATATCAACATCAAAGGAGGCCACATGGAGTATCCAATTGCATTTCTAGAAGGGATTGCAACAATAATATCACCTTGCATTTTACCGCTTCTCCCACTTTACCTGGCATATTTTGCCGGCAATGACGAGGAGGGCAGCACCGCCAAGGTGGCGAAAAACGCATTGGGATTCATAATCGGTTTTACCATACTTTTTGTCATTATGGGAGTGCTTGCAGGTGCGGCCGGCTCATTTCTTGTGCGATACAGGACGATCGTCAATATCGTTCTCGGCGGCGTAGTTATACTGTTTGGACTGAATTTTCTCGGTCTTATCAGATTCTCGCCGAGCAGGAAAAGTGCCACTGAGGCAAAGGTCAACAATCTGGGATTTTTCTCATCGATCGTATTCGGAATGGTCTTTGCACTAGGCTGGACACCTTGCGTAACCGCATTTCTTGGATCCGCGCTGCTCATGGCTTCACAGCAGGGTTCAATGGTAAAGGGTGCCATGCTTCTTCTGGTTTACTCAGTTGGGCTGGGTGTACCACTAATGACATGCGCACTGGTAATGAACAAAATCAAAGGAGCAATCGGTTTTATAAAAACACACTACAATATCATAAACAAGATCTGTGGGGTGCTTTTGGTGCTTCTCGGCGTGCTGATGGCTGCCGGGATCCTGGGCTAAGAGGGGGTAAATACTATGAGCAGAACAAAGAAAATCGTTATTACTGTCGCTTTTTTATGCGTACTCGGTCTGGCCGGAGGTCTGATACTGGACCATTATTACGGCAGCACCCAGACCAGCGGCGACAAAGCTGCAGACTTCACTGTAACTGATGCATCAGGCAGTAAAGTCAATCTCAGTGATTATAAAGGTAAGAAAGCAGTCGTAGTCAACTTTGCAACAAGCTGGTGCGAATACTGCAAGCAGGAAATGCCGGACTTTCAGAAGGCATACGAGAAATACGGCGACAAAGTTCAGTTTATGATCGTGGACTGTGTCGGAGCAAACGGTGAAACCGAAGCGGCGTTTAAAAAATTCATGTCCGCGTCCGGGTATAACATGCCTGTATTCTTTGATACAGAAAAGATCGCTCAGGCCGCGTACGGCATCAATTCTTTTCCACAGACTTATTTCATCGATAAAGACGGCAAACTGGCAAATCAGTTCAGAGGCGCGACCAGCTACAGCGAAATTGAAAAAGTCATCAAGACATTGATCTAATTAAATTTAAAATTCTTCAATAATATGGTAATATATCTTTATGATATATTTGATAGTGATCGCGGGTCTGATAACTGCATATATTAACGGCAAGCATGACGGCGGCACAATTGCCGCCACTACTATCACTGCCAGACTGGCCTCGCCACGGAGGGCCCTGGTGATTTCAGGTCTTTCCAACTTTTGTGGTGCCCTGCTTCTGGGTACCACGGTGGCGATGACCATTGCCGGCGGCATGGTTGACTCTGAGGCCGTCCTGAGCGGCGACCGGCAGAGCGCATGCCTTTTTGTTCTGTCCGCATTTGCAGGCAGTATGGTATGGAATGTCATTACCTGGATCGCAGGACTGCCCTCCAGCGCATCTCACTCCATGATCGGTTCAATGATCGGATGTGTGATGATCGGCTACGGAGCGGATCTGGTCAACTGGAACAACGTATTCATTAAAGTCATACTGGCCATGCTCATATCACCTGTCATTGGTTTTATTATCGGATATATTCTGATCAAGATACAGAATCATCTGCTTAGAAACGCTACTATGGTGTGGGGAAAGCGTATAAGAGCCATGGAACTCATTTCTACTGTACTTCTCGCTCTGTCATACGGCAGTAACGATTCCCAAAAGGTCATGGGTCTCACAGCCATTGGGATCGCAGCAGCCACAGCAACAGATATATCTGTTCCCTGGTGGCTTGTCGCCTCATGCGGCGGAGCCCTTGCTCTCGGCACTATAAGCGGCGGCCGTAATATGATCAGATCTGTAGGCAAGGAAATCGTCAGAGTAGACATGGATAAGGCCTTTGCGTCGCAGCTTTCATCAATAATCGTTGTGGAATTTTCCAACATCGCGGGACTGCCAATCAGCTCCACTCAGGTGATCACCGGCTCCATAATGGGCGTCGGTACGGAGAATACTCCACGCTCTGTAAACTGGACGATCACGGGCAAAATAATAGCTGCCTGGATAATCACCCTGCCTGCAGCCGCATTTATGGGTGCCATGATATACAAGCTGCTGACTTTGATAATCATATAGGAGAAATCGATATGGATACAAAAAATAAGAAGAGCTTTTTTAAAAAAGGCACCAAACCTGATGTATACACCATGCTGACCAGTCAGTGTGACGCCGCCTGTATCAGCAGTACGCTGCTTGTGGAATTCATGACGACCCTAAACACAGAAACAGCTGACAGAATTGAAAAAACCGAGAAATCCGCGGACCGTAAGCGCGAGGATCTGATAAACTACGTTGAAAACACTTTCATAACTCCTGTAGACCGTCATTATCTGTTTAAGGTCTCTCGCGTCATAGATGACCTGACCGATGAAATCAAAGATCTTAAGGATTTCATTCTCTTCTTTGACTTTCATCCAACGGCAAAAAACATTGAGATGGCCCAGATCTGCAGAGATGCCATATACGATCTCACCGATGCGATGAAGGACTGGAAAAACAGCGAAACGGAACAGTTCTGGCAGAATATAGTGCAGGCGAAAAAATATGAAAACCAGGTAAAACGTCTTTACTGGGAGAATATCAAGGAGCTTGAAGACATGGAATCTCTAAAGGGGATAATAACCATGAGGGAATTCTGCCGTGACCTTAACAGCCTTGCGAACAAAGTGGGAAAGGCTGCCGATCGTATGGGAGACTTTAAAATCAAATCGATCAAATAAAAAACAGAGCTGTGCAGCTGGTGAAATAATCACTTGTGCAGCTCTGTTTTAAACTGATTAATTATATTTCTTTCGGCTCGCGATATGGTCATCTGGGATACTCCCAGCGTTTTGGCTATATCAGCCTGAGATCTGTTATATATGAACCTTTCCCTGAATATGTACCGGTTCTGATCGTTCATATTATTCATCACCTTGTTGATGATCTCGGAAGTTTCGATTCTTTCGAATCCCTTTTCATCAAATCCCGTGTATTTTTCAAGAAAAGCGCTTTCTCCGTCTTCACCGGCATCTTCAAAGGTCTTGTCCAGCGAATAAGTCCCGTAAGCCTGCGATCCTTCTATAGCTTCTATTATCTGCTCTTCGGAAAAACCTGTTGCCTTGGAAATTTCTTCTACGGTCGGCGTCCTGTGATACTGGAGATACAGATCATCCTTGGATTCCTGCACCTTGGCGGCTATCTCCTTAAGACGTCTCGGAACCTTGAGGCTCCACTGCTTGTCTCGGAAGTACTTTTTTATTTCCCCGAGTATAGTCGGCGTGGCAAAGGAACTGAACTCGAAGCCCTTTTCAGGGTCGAATCGTTCCACAGCCTGGACCAGCGCCAGCGCACCCACCTGATAAAGGTCATCATAATCAACGCCCTTGCCCAGATATTTTCTGATCAGGATGTCTACCATGTAAAGATACTGTTCAACCAGCTCGTTCCGTAATTCAATTGTCGGCTCACTCTTATACTTGATAAACAGGTCCTGATTTGTCATAAACTCTTCACCATTTTGATCGACTTGCGTCCATCCTCCCCTTTGCCAAATTCAACGTCGCTCATAAGTGATTTGATCACATATATCCCAAGATCTCCCTCGTTAGGGCAGTTCTGACACGGCTTTGAAAATTTCTCCAGAGTATGACTGTCGCAGTCATCCTTAACTATGATCTCTATCCTGCCTTTTTCTACATTGCATTCTACCTCATATTTATCGGAAAATCCATCAAAACCGTGGCAAGAAACATTTTTACATGCCTCGCATACCGCGGTCTTCATATCTTCCACCGCATCCAGATCAAATCCTGCTGTAGTCGCAATTGAACTTATCGCCAGTCTGACCATCGTCAGATATTCCGGTTTACCAGGTATTATGAATTTCAAATTGTCCATTGATAACTCCTTATTCTAATAATAATTTCCCCGTACGGTAACTCCGTACAGGGAAATTATACCCAGTTTACCGTCAATTAAATCTTTAACTGTTCATTACTTTTATCATTCGGCGTTTCATCATCAACTTTATCATCTTCATCTTTGATGACTTTAGCCATAGCTACTATCTTGGTTTCGTCCTCGACCTTCATGATCTTGACCCCCTGAGTAGCTCTGCCAAGCTCTGATACCTCATTGGCTCTTATTCTGATAATGATGCCGTCTGAATTGATCATCAGCACCTCATCGTCCTCATCAACTACCATTGCGCCTATGAGCGGTCCGGTCTTCTTGAATTTGGTCTTGTCATAAGTCAGCAGTCCCTTGCCGCCTCTTACCTGGATCTTATAGTCTTCAACAGGAGTACGCTTGCCGTAGCCGTTTTCAGTCGCTACCAGCAGCTCCTGACCCGGCTCAACCAGGGCCATTGAAACCACTTCATCATCTTTCTCCAGCTTGATAGCTCTAACGCCGCCGGCGATCCTGCCCATAGGTCTGACATCCTCCTCTGAGAAGCAGATGCATTTGCCCTTTCTGGTCACGATGATTATATTATTTCTGCCTGTCGTCTCCTTAATGTCGATCAGCTGGTCGTCATCCTTAAGATTAATGGCTATGATGCCGTTCTTTCTGTGTGTATCAAACTGGGACAAAGATGTCTTCTTGATCGTTCCCTTCTTGGTCACCGCTATTAGATATTTCTCCTCCGCGAATTCCTGAACAGGAATGACCGCCGTTATCCTCTCCCTCTGCATCATGTTGAGGAAGTTGATCGCAGGTGTTCCTCTGGCCGTCCTGGACGCCTCCGGAACCTCAAATGCCTTGATCTTATGCGCTTTACCGGTATTGGTAAAGAACATCAGATAATCATGGGTCGAAGTCATTATAAGATCCTTGACAAAGTCATTGTCTCTTGTGGTAATGCCCATGATGCCCTTGCCGCCTCTGCGCTGCGCTTTATATGTGTCGGCAGGAACTCTCTTGATGTATCCAAGATGAGTCAGGGTAATGGCTACCTGTTCCTCTTCTATGAGATCCTCATCTTCAAAATCGTCCACATCTGACGTCAGCTTGGTACGTCTCGGATCTCCCCATTTTTCCTTGATCTCAACGAGCTCATCCTTGATGACTCCCATAAGTTTATGCTCATCAGCAAGAAGTGACTTATAGTATTCGATCTTCTCCATGAGTTCGTTATACTCGTTTTCTATCTTTTCTCTTTCCAGACCCTGTAGTCTTGCCAGTCTCATATCCAATATAGCCTGAGCCTGAAGTTCAGAAAGTCCAAAGCGTTCCATCAGCTTTTCTCTGGCATCGTTATAAGATGCTCTGATGATCTTGATGATCTCGTCGATATTGTCAAGAGCTATGCGCAATCCTTCCAGGATATGTGCCCTGGCCTCCGCCTTTGTCAGATCGAACTGGGTCCTTCTTGTCAGGACTTCCTTCTGGAATTTCAGATATTCGTCCAGCACCTCGTAAAGGTTAAGAACATGTGGCTCTCCGTTTACAAGCGCTATCATTATTACACTGAAATTATCCTGAAGCTGAGTATGCTTATACAGCTGATTCAGTGTGATCTGAGGATTAGCATCTCTTTTCAGTTCAATGACGATTCGCATTCCCTCACGGCTGGATTCGTCGCGTATCTCGGAAATTCCCTCTATCCTTTTGTCCCTGACCAGTTCAGCCATCTTTTCTATAAGTCTGGCTTTGTTCACCTGATAAGGGATCTCTGTAACGATTATCTGCGACTTACCGCGATTTGTCTCTTCGATCTCACAGCATGCACGAACCTTGATCTTGCCCATGCCCGTCTTATATGCATCCCTGATGCCGCTCTTTCCAAGGATCTTGGCTCCCGTTGGGAAATCCGGTCCCTTGACCAGCTTCATCAGATCTTCTACAGTGCATTCCGGTTCATCGATCATCTTTACTGTGGCATCGATAACCTCGCCCAGATTATGAGGCGGGATTGACGTAGCCATACCAACAGCGATACCGTTGGATCCGTTGACAAGAAGATTTGGATATCTGCTCGGCAGAACTACCGGCTCCTTTTCCTCTCCGTCAAAGTTGGGCATGAAGTCGACTGTATCTTTTTCTATGTCGCGAAGCATCTGCTGGGCGAAAGGCGCCATTCTTGCTTCTGTATAACGCTGTGCAGCGGCGCTGTCTCCGTCTACGGAACCGAAGTTTCCGTGTCCGTCTACCAGCATGTAACGCATGGAGAAATCCTGAGCCATTCTTACCATGGCGTCGTATATGGATGAGTCACCGTGAGGGTGATATTTACCCATTACTTCGCCGACGATCCTGGCTGATTTCTTATATGGCTTATCCGGCGTAACTCCCAGCTGATTCATACCATAAAGGATCCTTCTGTGTACCGGCTTCATACCGTCGCGGACATCAGGCAGTGCACGCCCGACGATAACGCTCATGGCATAGTCGATATACGAGTTTTTCATCTCGTCATGTATCTCATGCTGAATAATGTTGTTATCTTCTAATAATGTGTCCAATGGATCTCCTCCCGTTAAATATCAAGAGTTGCATACTTGGCATTCTCTTCGATGAACTTCTTTCTCGGCGGTACCTTGTCGCCCATGAGTGTCGTGAATATCTCATCGGCAGCAGTCGCATCTTCAACTGTGATCTGCACCATGGTCCTGTGATTGTAATCCATGGTCGTTTCCCACAGCTGGTTGAAGTCCATTTCTCCAAGGCCCTTGTATCTCTGTATTTCAACCTTTCCAGGTTTTTCTTCAATATCGGAAAGCAGCTTGTCCTGCTCTTTGTCAGAGTAGGTGTACCACATGTCCTTGCCCTTTTTCACGCGGAACAAAGGCGGCTGTGCTGCGTACACGTAACCACCCTCAATTAGCGGCGTCATGTAACGATAGAAGAATGTCAAAAGCAGCGTTCTGATATGAGCTCCATCGACATCGGCATCTGTCATGATTATGATCTTGTGATATCTCAGCTTGGAAATGTCAAATTCATCGCCGATACCGCAGCCGAAGGCTGTTATCATGTTCTTGATCTCTTCAGAATTCAGCATTTTGTCCTGTCTTGCCTTTTCCACGTTGAGTATCTTGCCTCTCAGCGGCAGAACTGCCTGACGTTTTCTGTCTCTTCCCTGCTTGGCGCTGCCGCCGGCGGAATCTCCCTCGACCAGGAATATTTCCGAAAGTGCCGGATCCTTCTCCGAGCAGTCTGCCAGCTTGCCCGGCAGTGAAAGCCCCTGAAGCGCTGTCTGTCTGCGTACCAGGGCCCTTGCCTTACGTGCTGCTTCTCTTGCTCTTGAAGCGCTCAGACATTTATTCAGTATGGCGTTTGCCTGAGGCGGATGTTCCTCAAGGAATGCCATAAGATTATTACTTGTAGTAGTTTCTACAAAGCCTCTCATTTCACTGTTTCCAAGCTTTGTCTTGGTCTGACCCTCAAACTGGGGCTGAGTCAGTTTTACAGAAACGATGGCAGAAAGACCTTCTCTGACATCCTCACCGGAAAGACTGTCTCCCTCCTTCAGCATATTGTTCTTCTTGGCGTAATCATTGAAGACTCTGGTAAGGGCAGATTTGAATCCGGCCATATGTGCACCGCCTTCAGTGGTGTTGATGTTGTTTGCATAAGACAAAATGAGCTCATTGTAGCGGTCAGTATACTGCATGGCCACCTCGACCTCGTGTTCATTTTCCGTATATTCAAAGTATATTATATCCTCATGGATCACATCTTTATTATTATTAAGATGCTTTACAAATTCCCTGAGGCCGCCCTCATAATGATAGACTTCTTTCTTTTTCAGTCCCGGTCTCTTGTCTTCAAGGGTTATCTTGATTCCTTTGGTAAGGAAAGCCATCTCTCTGAGTCTATGCTGAAGAGTTTCAAAATCATATTCAGTCTCTTCAAATATTTCAGGGTCCGGCCAGAAGGTGGTCTTGGATCCGGTATGCTTGGATTCACCTATTATTTCCAGCGGTTTGGAAGTCTTACCTCTTTCAAATTCAATGCCGTAAAGGTTGCCGTTTCGCATTATCTCCACATACATTCTGGTAGAAAGAGCATTTACAACTGAAGCTCCCACGCCGTGAAGTCCGCCAGAAACCTTGTATCCTCCACCGCCGAATTTACCTCCCGCATGCAGAACGGTATGAATTACCTCAACTGCAGGTATTTTAAGCTTGGGATGCTTATCTACCGGCATCCCTCTTCCATCATCTATTACAGTTATTGAATTGTCTTCATTGATGGTAACACTGATTGTTTTGCAGAAACCTGCGAGAGCTTCATCGATACTGTTGTCTACTATCTCATAAACTAAATGATGCAGACCTCTTGGTCCCGTTGTACCTATGTACATTCCAGGTCTTTTTCTGACTGCTTCAAGACCTTCAAGAACCTGTATCTGGGCCGCATCATATTGATTGGTTTTCTTTTCAGAAGTGCTCATTTAACACCCACCTTTTGCTAATTATTTTTAGAATATTATATCTGAACTATTATACTATAAAACAGGCGATTTGACAATAATAATACCTCATTTTAAGTTTTTTATTGAATTATAAGATTAAAATCCGTCTAATCGGAAAATTACCACTAAAAAACCCGCTAATAATCTTATATATAAGTATAACTACTAACAGGTTTTAATGATCCGCAGTTTTTCCATTCTCTATTTTTATGATTTTTGCTTCAGGATATGATCCTGTCAGGCTTTCATCGACATCAGTAGCAGTGATAAAAAGCTGATTTCCCCTTAATGCTCTTATCAGATATTCTCGACGTTCTTCATCCAGTTCACTCATAACATCGTCCAGGAGAAGGATGCCTGATTCCCCTGTTTCTTCTCTTATAAAGTCAAGTTCTGCCAGCTTCAGCGATAATGCGCATGTCCTCTGCTGACCCTGCGAACCGTAACTTCTTGCGTTTACATCATTGACAAAAAACTGCATGTCATCTTTATGCGGTCCTTTTGTTGTGGTCCTCATCCTTAAATCAGTATCATGTGATTTTTCCAGAGCCTCAGCAAAAACTTCATTTTGTTTATCTATATCATCAAAAAATATAATATTTGGATCATATTCTACCCTCAGCTTTTCTCTGCCATTGGTTATACTGTCATGTATCCTGCCACTGAATATATTTATCTGATCTATGAATTCTTTTCTCATCTTAATCAGCCGCGAGCCATATTTTATCAGCTGCTCATCCCATATTTCAAGGATGCTGCTTCTGATATTATCCTCCTTAAGATAAGTATTTCTCTGTAAAAGCGTCTTTTTATAATTACTCAGGCAATCATAATAAGCCGGTTTTATCTGTGCCAGCTCTCTGTCGATGAATTTTCTTCTCTTTTCAGGCTCGTCTTTGACTATCTTCAGGTCTTCGGGAGAAAATATCACTATTATGATATTATCGAGAAGCTGTGAAGTTTTTCTTATACTGGTTCCGTCTTTCTTTATGAATTTTTTAGCGTTGCTGCTTATACTGATTTCCACCCGGGTATCAGTTACTTCCTTTTCAGCATTCACTCTGATAAAGGCGCTTTTTTCACCAAACCTTATCAGTTCACTGTCATGAGACGTACGAAAAGATCTTCCTATCGATGAAATGTATATTGCCTCAATGAGATTAGTCTTTCCCTGAGCATTTTTTCCGACAATAAGGTTTACTTTTTTGTCAAAATCGATAGAAAAATCTTCGTAATTTCTAAAATTTTTTAATTCTATATTTTTAATGAACATTATCAGTTGATTCTTACTGGCAGCACCAGATATTCAAACTCATTACCTTCAACAGGCTGTATCAGACATGGCGTGATTCCAGTATTGAACAGCATTTTTATTTCCTCATCCTCTATGGATTTCAAAACATCTATCACATACTGAGCATTAAATCCTATCACAAGATCATCGCCATCCTTGTTGATGACAATTTCTTCCTTGACGTTGCCTTCTTCTGAATTTGAAGTTATAGTCATGATATTATCATTCAGGCTCATCTTTATAAGATTATTCTTTCCTGTTTTTGAGAGAAGGGAAGCTCTCTCTATGCTTTCCATGAAGATGCCTTTATTGACTGTGACTGATATTTTGCTGTCCTTAGGAAGAATATCGTTATATTTTATAAATTCTCCATCTATCAGCCTCAGTTCTGCCTGGATATTATCAAATCTGAAAACAGCTTTTTTCTCATTGATAAAGAGTTTACCATCTTCTTCATCGCTGTCTATATCTCCCAGTATCCTTCCGATCTCATTCAATATCTTGGCTGAAATGATCACATGTTTCGGTTCAGGATTGACCATAGGCTTTCTGGTAATGGCCATTCTGTATCCGTCAATTGCCACCATGCTGATCTGATCTGCTCCAAATTCTATCAGAACACCTGTTATTACTCCTCTTGATTCATCTACACTGGCTGCAAATGATGTTTTGTCTATCATTTTTTTGATTTCTGACTTGTTGAAAACTATGGAATCATTGTTGTCGCTGACCATATTGACGCTTGGGAATTCATCAGTAGACATTCCAACGATCTTGAACTCGGAATTCATGCATTTAATAGTGACATTATTATCTTCATCACTTTCCAGGAAAATTTCCGTAGAAGGCAGCTTTCTGATAATATCTCCGAATAATTTGGCCATGACGATGATAGCACCAGATTCTTCCACGTCAACATCTATGGTATCCTGAATAGAAATATCAAGATCTGAAGCTGACATAGTCAGTTTTCCTTCAGGTGTTACTTCCAGCATTATTCCTTTCAAGATAGGAATAGTAGTTCTTGATGTAACAGCTTTAGAAACTACGTTTAATGCTTTTGTCAATTTTTGCTGTTCGCATGAAAATTTCATTATTTTACCTCCAGATGACGATATTATTATATTATTTAGTTAGTAATAGTAGTAGTAGGTGCTGTGGATTCTGTGGATAACCTTTGTAGCCTTTTCATAACAATGAATTTTTGTGACTCAAAAACTGTGGATAAGTGGTAAAAGTTATTAAAAGTTATCAACATTTATTCTTTTATTTCTTTTTTAAGACCATCTATGATAGTCTTAAGTGATTTATCTTTAGTAATCTCTTTCTGTATTTTTTCGCAGGCGTGCATTACAGTCGTGTAGTGTCTTCCTCCGAATAGATTTCCTATCTTTGGAAGAGAATAATCAGTCATGCTCCTGCAAAGGTACATTGCAATCTGTCTTGGAAAAGCAATATTGTTAGTTCTCTTGGAAGATTCGATGTCTGATACTTTTATGTTGTAATAGCGGCATACCACGGTTTTTATTTTTTCCGGAGTAGGGCTGTTTCCTCCATTTTGAATGATATCTTTTAGTATTCGCTTGGCAAAGGCTTTATCAATATTTTCATTCATCAGTGAAGAGAAGCTGACTATTCTGTTGAAGGCACCTTCCAGTTCTCTGATATTGTCAGTGATTTTTTCTGCTATAAGGCAAATGACTTCATATAAGTCATCTGTCATTTCAATATTGGCATTTTCGGCTTTTTTAACCAGTATTGCCACTCGTGTTTCATAATCTGCAGGGGTTAGATCCGCAATTATGTTCCAGGCGAATCTGTTCCTGAGTCGTTCTTCAAGTCTGACCAGCTTATTAGGCGGTCTGTCACTTGAAATAACTATCTGTTTGTTCAGATCGTAAAGAGTATTGAAAGTATAGAAAAACTCTTCCTGTGTAGTTTCTTTTCCTTCAAGGAACTGGATATCATCTATCAAAAGAACATCGACTTTCCTGTATTTGCTTTTAAATTCTCTGGTTTTATTATCTCCGAGCGCTTTGATGAGTTCGTTGGTGAACATCTCTGACGAAACATAGAGAACATTTAGATTCTCATTATGTTCGAGAAGATAAATTCCTATTGCATGCATCAGATGGGTCTTTCCAAGACCTGATCCGCCGTATATGAACAGAGGATTATATGCTTCTGAAGGTGTTTCTGCAACTGCCAGGGCTGCTGCATATGCGTATTTGTTGCTGTTTCCAACGACAAAATTGTCAAAGCTGTATCTCGGATTAAATATCCGCTGTTTATTCAAATTGGAAGTAATATATGATTCAGGATTGTTTTTAGGTTGTTTTTGTACCGGCTTCTCAGCATCATAGTCGCTGGAATTCTTGATTACAACTCTGTAGTTTTCTTCCATTACGCTGTTAATACTGCTTTCAAGGAGCTGGAGATACCTTTTTTTAAGTATTTCAACAGCAAAATCATCTTCTGATTCCAGATAGACGATTTTGATTTCCTTATCTATTTCCCGAATGCTGGTAGGTGCAAACCAGGTGTTGTAGCTGATAAGCGTGGTATTATCTTTTACAAGCTTTAAAACTTTTTCCCAAATTTTTTGATAATTATTCATTGTGACCTTCCTTATTTGTATCTTTTATTTTACATAATAAGTTATCCATATACAAGAGGTAATTTCTTCCTTTGTGAATTAAATAAAGACAGGAGTTATCCACATGATGTGGAAAACTTTATGAACAATTGTAAATATGGCGCTTTACTGTCTTGACAGTTGTATATGCAATTTGTTAAAATATGCAGGAAATATTATTTTTGTTAAATGATTGGAGTTAAATATGCCTGAGAAGGAAAATATCGGTTTTTTTAAACGTAAAGACATTGAAATCAGTTTTAAGCGTTATGTGCAGGATGCACCTTCCGCCATGGCGCTGGGTCTTTTTGCATCACTGCTCATCGGTTTGATTTTCAAGACCATAGGCGAGCAGATGGTACATATTCCGGGATTCACTGAAAAGACATGGATCGTTGCATTTCTGATACTGGTCGGAAAAACGGCAATGGAGATGATGGGGCCGGCAATAGGTGTAGCTGTCGCATGGGCTTTGAAATCACCTCCTCTGGTTTTGTTCGCCAGCGCAGCAACGGGCGCGATGGGCGCCACCTTCACAGGCTTCGGCATCGATGTATTTGGAGGACCTGCAGGTGCTTTTGTTGCGGTTGCAGTAGGAGCTGAATTCGGCAAAATGGTTTCCAGGGAAACAAAGGTAGATATTATAGTGACGCCGGCAGTAACACTGATCATGGGCGGCATCGCTGCCAAGCTCATAGGACCGGGAGTGGGCTGGTGCATGCTTAAGCTTGGTGATTCTATAAAAATAGCTACGGAATGGCAGCCATTCTGGTTCGGGATTTTTATTTCCGTTATAGTAGGTCTGGTGCTGACTGCGCCCATATCTTCCGCGGCTCTGTGCATCATGCTTAGCCTCTCCGGACTTGCAGCAGGCGCTGCTACTGCCGGATGCTGCGCCCAGATGGTAGGTTTCGCCGTCATCAGCTTCAGGGATAACGGTATTGGAGGACTGGTAGCTCAGGGAATAGGTACATCAATGATACAGGTATCGAATATAATAAAACACCCATGGATACTGCTGCCTCCGACACTGGCAGCAGCTATAACCGGACCGATCAGCACATGTCTGATGCATATGACCAATAATTCGGCTGGCGCAGGCATGGGCACATCAGGACTGGTAGGCCAGATCATGACGCTGACAGATATGGGATTCACAGGTGATGTATTTGTTAAGATACTGATACTGCAAATAGCGCTTCCGGCAGTTCTTTCATACATTATATATGAAATAATGCGCAAAAGAGGACTGATAAAAGACGGCGATATGAAACTTGAGATGTAAACGTACATTAATTTATTAAAATTATTGACATTGAATCGATAAAAAAGTATAATATTCCAATATGCGTGCACATATTGTAATTTAGATTGTGCAAAATCAATTAGAAATTTTTGGAGGTAGAAATGAAACAGACATATCAGCCTAAGACAAGGCAGAGAATGAAGGAGCACGGCTTCCGTAAGAGAATGGCAACTAAGAACGGAAGAAATGTGCTTAAGAGAAGAAGATCAAAGGGCAGAAAACAGTTGTCCGCATAACAAAATGCTGAAAAGAAATGTATTAAGATATCAGAAGGATTTTGATTCTATTTACAGAAAGGGAAAATCTGTTGGCGACAGATATGTTGTCATATTCAGTAAACGCAATGGACTTTCCTATACCAGGACTGCTTTTCTGGCAAGTAAAAAAGTCGGCAACAGCGTGAAGAGAAACAGAGCCCGCCGTTTGATGAAAGAGGCTATGAGATTGTCTCAGATCAGACTCCCGGAGGGTTATGATTTTGTTATCATTGCAAGGAATACCATTTCCGATGCGAATTGCCGCAATGTGCAGCGTTCACTTGAATCTGCATTTAAAAGAACCGGGGTAGTGATGAAATAATGAGTTATGTGAGCAATTTCTTCAAGAAGATATTAATATTGCTTGTGAGATTTTATCAGATTTGTATTTCGCCGTTATTTCCTCAGACTTGCAGGTTTTACCCAACATGTTCGACATATTTTATCCAGGCAGTGGAAAAATATGGTCCCATAAAGGGAAGTTACTTAGGAATACGACGGATTTTGCGGTGTCATCCATGGAATCCGGGCGGATATGACCCATTGAAATAATGGAGGAACTTAATGAATTTTTTTGGAATTTTGGCCCAGCCTTTAGGATGGATCCTTACCTGGCTGTACGACCTTATCGGCAATTACGGTATCGCAATTGTGGTACTGACGATCGTCGTTAAGCTGTTCTTATATCCATTTTATAAGAAACAGATAATGTCTACTACAGGTATGTCGGATATGCAGCCTAAAATGCAGGCCATACAGAGAAAGTATGCTAACGATAAGGAAACTATGAACCAGAAGGTCGCTGAGCTGTACAAGGAAGAGGGAGTAAACCCGATGGCGGGATGTCTTCCTATGATAGTGCAGATGATCATCATCATGGGACTTTTCACTCTGCTGCGTTATCCTTTAAACTATGTAGCAACAGAGAGTATGTATATAGCAGTGCATGAGAGCTTTTTCTGGATACCGGATCTGGCGCAGCCGGATCCATGGATCCTGCCTATACTCTCAGGTGTCGCAACGTTTATATCTTTTTACATGTCATCGATGAACGGCGGTATGCCGGGACAGACTGGAAATTCCAGTGCTGCCATGATGAATGTAATGAAATATGGATTCCCTATAATGATAATCTGGCTTGCAAAGACATATGCTGCCGGACTCGCTACATACTGGTTCATAAGTCAGTTCATACAGATATTCTATAATATTCGTTTCAATCAGCTGAGAAAAAAGGCCGCTGAGGAAAAGAAAAATAAGAATATGAAAAAGAAAAAGAAAGTTGTACGAACTGTTGGAGGGAATTAATGATGGATGTAACAGAAAAATGGGGCGATGATGTCGACTCTGCAGTCGAACTTGCTCTTGAGGACCTGAAACTCACCAGAGATCAGGTCGAAATAACCGTGCTGGAGGAGCCTTCGAGAGGATTCTTTGGAATAGGTTCCAAACTTGCACTGGTAAGAGTAGAAAAGAAGAAGGAAAAATCTGCTGCCGCGGAGAGCAAGCAGGAAAAGGTTGAAAAACCAGAAGTCAGAATGCCGGAAAAGAAAGCTCCGGTCAAAGAGCCTAAGAAACCTGTGCAGAGGAAACCTGAAGCACCGGTGGAAACTGTCAGAAGCAGCAGACTTGATGAACTGGATTTCCATAAGAATATGGATAATCTGCCTGTATGCGAAGACCATCCTGCAATCGAATTCCTTAAGGAAGTGACAGAGCAGATGGGATTGAAGCTGGAAATGGTCGTAAGGGCTGATGATAACAACGTATATGTAGATATACAGGGTGCTGATTCGGGTACGATCATTGGAAAGCGCGGCCAGACCCTAGATGCTATTCAGTATCTGACCAGTCTGGTGGTAAATAAGGGTCAGGATAACTATGTAAAGGTTGTCGTTGATGCAGAAAATTACAGGGCTAAGAGAGAGCGTACTCTTGAGCAGCTGGCCAATAAACTGGCGGGCAAGGTTGTAAGAACAAAGAGAACAGTCAAGCTTGAGCCTATGAATCCTTACGAGCGTAAGGTGATACACGCTACGCTTCAGGATAATCCTCGCGTCACTACGCGAAGCGAGGGACAGGATCCTTACAGAAGGGTCGTTATTGAACTTAAATAACAAGCAAAGGCCCGCATTTTGCGGGCTTTTTTAGTAGAGGAGCATTATGGAAGCAACAATTGCAGCGATTGCAACTCCCTTTGGCGAGGGCGGTATAGGAGTGATCAGAATAAGCGGCGAAAACTCCGGCAGAGTCATGAGCGAAGTCTTTGTTCCTGCAGGAAAGAGCGCGCCGGAGGACAGGAGGATGACGTATGGTCACATCGTAGACCCCGATACCGGCAAAGTCATAGACGAGGTACTTTGTGTATTCATGAAGGGTCCATCTACCTATACAGCTGAAGACGTGGTGGAGATCAACTGCCATGGCGGAATCGTGCCGCTTAGGAAAACTCTGGAGCTGGTACTCGGTCATGGAGCTAGGCTGGCTGAAAAGGGAGAATTCACCAAACGTGCATTTCTCAACGGCAGAATGGATCTTTCCCAGGCGGAAGCTGTAATAGACGTGATCCGCGCCAGGACCGATGCCACCTTTGATGTGGCCATGGATCAGCTGGAGGGTGTTTTATCCGGACAGATCAGGACAATCAGAAAGAAAATACTGGATACTCTGGTGCAGCTTACTGTCAATATCGATTATCCCGATGAGGATATTGAGGAAATGACCTTCGAAAAACTGAAAGGAAGTCTGCAGGATATCGGAGAAGATATCGGCAGGCTTTTAGCCAGTGCATCTACCGGCAGAATAATCAACGAGGGACTTAAGGTAGCCATAATCGGAAAACCTAACGTGGGAAAATCATCTCTAATGAATCGGCTGCTCAGGGAATCACGCGCCATAGTGACAGAGATACCGGGAACCACTAGAGATACAATTGAAGAATTCCTGAGTATAAGAGGAATTCCTGTGCTGCTGACCGATACTGCCGGCATCAGAGAGACTGAAGATAAAATAGAATCCATCGGCATAGAAAAATCCAAGGAGTCATTCAATCAGGCTGATCTGATAATTTTCATGCTGGATGCCAGTGATGATCTGGGATCCGAGGATAGACGCATCATGGAACTGGTAGATCCACGCAAGACGCTGGTGATCCTGAACAAAACGGATCTTGAAATCAGGCTGACAAAAGCGATGGTGGCGGAGAGCCTGCAGGGAGCTGAAATAATTGAAACTTCAATGGTCAATGCCTCAGGTGTCGACTTACTTGAGGAGGCCATAGTTAACAGAGTGTATACCGGAGATGTGCGACAAAGTGAAAGCTGCATGGTGACAAATGTGCGCCATAAAAACCTGCTTCAGCAGGCAGCGGACTCGGTACGGGATGCCATGGATATGGTAGATCTGAGGGAACCTCTGGAAATAATAGAAATTGATGTAAACAGCGCCTATGAGGCTCTGGGAGAAATAACCGGAGAGGCAGTAAGCGATGATATATTAAATGAAGTATTTTCAAGATTTTGTTTGGGGAAATAGGCAGGTAATAATGGATAAGGTTTATATGGGAGACTATGACATCATCGTCATTGGCGCAGGACATGCCGGATGCGAAGCGGCACTGGCGGCTGCCAGAATGGGAAACAGGACACTTTTGTTTTCCATAAATCTGGAAGCCATAGCCATGATGCCATGCAATCCATCCATCGGCGGAACCGGTAAAGGTCATCTGGTAAGAGAGATCGATGCGCTGGGCGGTGAAATGGCTATGAATATCGATAAGACTTTCATTCAGAGCAAGATGCTGAATACGGCCAAGGGGCCGGCGGTGCATTCGCTGCGTGCTCAGGCTGATAAGCACAGATATCATGTTGAAATGAAGAAAACCATTGAAAAACAGTCTGGTCTGGATATGAAACAGGATGAAGTAGTTGACATCATAATAGAAGACGGCCGAGTGTGCGGAGTCATAACCCGTACCAATGCCAGGTACGGCTGCAAGGCTGTGGTACTGGCCACCGGTACTTTCCTTCGCGGTAAGATATTCATAGGTGACAGCAGTTTTGAAAGCGGACCCAACGGTCTGGCACCGTCCTACGAACTGGCGGACAACCTGAAGAAACATGGTATGAAACTGAGGCGGTTCAAGACCGGAACGCCGGCCAGAGCGCTTGCCTCAACTTTTGATTACGAGAAAATGATCAGACAGGATGGAGATGAACAAATAGTACCTTTTTCCTTCATGAACGATAAACTGGAAAAAGATCAGGTGCCATGCTGGCTCACATATACAAATGAAGAAACACACAGAATCATCAGAGAGAACTTTCATCGTTCCGCTTTGTTCGGGGGACAGATAGAAGGCATCGGTCCAAGGTACTGCCCATCCATAGAGGATAAGGTGAACAGATTCGCAGATAAAAAGCGACATCAGCTTTTTGTCGAGCCTGAGGGGCTTGATACGGAGGAAATGTATATCCAGGGCATGTCATCAAGTCTGCCTGAGGATGTGCAGAGAGATTTTTATCATACGATAGCCGGACTGGAAAAGATTTCCATTACAAGACCGGCCTATGCCATCGAATATGACTGCATAGATCCGATGGATCTGAATTTGAATCTGGAGTACAGATTCATAAAAGGGCTTTTTTGTGCAGGACAATTTAACGGAAGCTCCGGTTACGAGGAAGCGGCAGCTCAGGGGCTGTTGGCAGGCATCAATGCAGCACTGGAAATAAATGACAGAAAATCCCTTATTCTGGATAGAAGCGAGGCTTATATTGGCGTTCTAATCGACGATCTGGTCACTAAAGGTACCAATGAGCCTTACAGAATTATGACCAGCAGAGCGGAATATAGGCTGGTTCTCAGGCAGGATAACGCAGATTCACGTTTGACAGAGCTGGGTCATGACATCGGACTGGTTTCTGAAGAACGTTACAACAAATATCTGAACAAAAAGACGGTTGTTGAAAATGAAATGACGAGACTGCAGGAAAAATATGTGACTCAGAATGACGCGTCAGATTACCTGGAAAAATATGGGAGCACTCCCCTGAAAAGCAGGATCTCATTATATGAGCTTTTAAAGAGACCGGAAATAACCTATAGAAGTCTGATGGAGATCGATGATGATATGCCGGCCCTGTCGTCTCATGCTGTGGACCAGATAGAAGTGCAGATAAAATATGAAGGATATATCAAGAAACAGATGAATCAGGTAGCCCGTTTCAAGAAACTGGAAAACAAAACGTTGTCGGCAGATCTGGATTATTCTCTCATAGAAGGACTGCGAATCGAGGCGATACAGAAACTGAATCAGATCAGGCCCCTGTCAGTAGGGCAGGCATCCAGGATATCCGGAGTTTCACCTGCGGATATAAATGTATTGATGATATATCTTGAAAAGCAAAGGAGAATTTCAAAATGAGTGAAGGAATGATCAGAGGTCTGAATGATCTTAATATACCATTTGACGAAGGAATGCTCCTGGCATTTGACAGATATATGGAAGGAATCCTGGAATATAATCAAAAGGTGAATCTAACGGCAATAACGGACAGAGAAAAGTTTGAAGAGAAACATTATCTTGATTCCCTTTCGGTATGCGGACTTAGTGAATACATGGATGCTGCGACAGTTATAGACGTGGGAACCGGAGGAGGATTTCCGGGAGTCCCTCTCGCTATAATCAGTCCGGAGAAAAAATTCACTCTGGCGGATTCGCTGATGAAAAGAATCAAGATAATCAGAGCCATTACAGAGGAAATGGGTCTGACAAATGTTAAAGCAATTCACGGCAGGGCAGAGGACCTCGGGCAGAAAGACGAGTACAGAGGCAGTTTCGATCTTTGTGTTTCAAGAGCAGTTGCAGACATGGCGATACTTTCAGAATACTGTCTGCCGATGGTGAAGCGCGGCGGATACTTTATAGCGTATAAGACAGACAGATCCGATGAAGAAGTGGAAGCGTCAGAAAAGGCAATCAGGATACTCGGCGGCGAAATCGACAGGATAGAGAGACTTAATACAGCGGGAATGAATCACTCTCTGGTTGTGGTGAAGAAAATTTTCGATACACCGAAAAAATACCCTAGAAAGGCCGGAACGCCTGTAAAATCGCCACTCAGATAGATTTGTTTCACGTGAAACATTCATTATTTTTACAAAAGGGTAGAAAAAAGGATTAATGTAATATATAATGTACTAAACAACGACTAGTACGTATATATTCCGTAGGAGGGATAAAAGTGGGTAAGGCAATAGCAATTTTCAATCAAAAGGGTGGCGTAGGTAAAACTACTACCAATATAAACCTGGGTGCCAGTTTAGCCATGAAGGGCAAGAAGGTGCTCATGCTGGATATCGATCCACAGGGGAATACGACCAGCGGCATAGGAGTATCTAAGAAAGAACTGGATTATACAGTTTATGAGCTCCTTATCGAAGATAATTTTGACCCGCGAAGGGCCATACTCAAAACAGGGGTCAGAAATCTGGATCTTATACCGGCCAATGTTGATCTGGCAGGCGCTGAAATAGAGCTTGTACAGCTTGATGGCCGTGAAAAAAGGCTGAAGAAAGCGCTCGATAAAATCAAGGATGATTACGACTACTTGTTTATCGACTGTCCTCCTTCACTGGGATTGCTTACTATCAACTCGCTGTCGGCTGTTGAAAGCGTTCTGATACCTATTCAATGTGAATTCTACGCACTGGAGGGAGTAAGTCAGCTGGTAAGCACAATTGATCTGGTTAAGAAAAATCTGAATCCGGATCTTGAAATAGAAGGCGTAGTATTAAGTATGTTTGACGGCAGAACCAATCTGTCGATACAGGTAGTGCAGGAAGTTAAAAAGTACTTTGGCTCCAAGGTTTATTCCACAGTGATCCCCAGGAATATCAGGCTGGCGGAGGCACCGAGCTTTGGTATGGCCATAACGGAATATGACCCTAAATCCAAGGGTGCTGAGGCATATATGGAATTCGCTGAAGAGTTCCTCGAATGGGAGGGTAAAAACTAATGGCAGGTAAATCTCCGAAAAACAGGGGGCTGGGACGCGGGCTGGATGCTCTGTTCGCAGACCAGGCATCGATATCTCAGAGTGGTTCGGAGTCCCCGCATGAGGCTCCAGGCGACGCTGTGATCTATATAGATATTAACGAAATCAAGCCGAATCATAACCAGCCGCGAAAAACCTTCAATGAAGAGAAGATAGAGGAACTGGCAGACTCGATCCTGGAACATGGGATCATACAGCCGCTGGTGGTCAGGAAAAACGGCAGCAGTTATGAGATAGTTGCCGGTGAACGAAGGTGGAGAGCGGCCCGGAAGGCATCGCTGGACAGAGTACCTTGTATCATCAGAGAGTTTTCTGATGAAGAGAATATGCTGATCGCTATCATTGAAAACATGCAGCGAGAGGATCTGAACCCAATTGAGGAAGCTGAAGGTATAAATCAGATGATCATGACTTACGGACTCACTCAGGATCAGGTTTCCAAGAGTGTAAGCAAGAGCAGACCTTATATCACAAATTCCCTGAGATTGTTGAAACTGCCGGATGAGATAAAAGATCTTGTGAGCGACGGACGCCTTACTACGGGACATGCCCGCGCGCTGGTGAATGTAAAGAGCAAAGCCCTGCAGGCACAGATATGCAAGAAGATCATTGAGGATGGTCTCTCTGTGCGAGAAGTGGAAAAACTTGTTGCCAGAGAGGGCAAGAACGTTAAGAAACCGTTGAAGAAGGAAAAGAGTCCGGATACCAGAAATGTTGAAAGTGAATTGAAGCACATCTTCGGAACGAAGGTGTCGATCAGTCAAAAGGGCAAGAAGGGCAAGATCGAGCTGGAATATTACAGCAAAGAAGAATTGAACAGACTAATAGACATGTTGAAATCAGTACATTAGAGAAGAAGGTTTCATGTGAAACACTTGATGCTGCCCCGAGCCAGGGGCAGTTGTTTTCTTTAACGGGCTGCAGAGGATATACGGTATGGAAAAAGACAGGGAATTCCTTTTCAGAGTAAAACGGATATATGATGAATCTCTGGCTCAGCTTAATGAGATAGGGATTCGTCCGGCGGGACCTGTGGAAAAGGTATCTATCAATTACAGAGCGCGTAAACGGCTGGGATGCTGCAGGAAGACCGGGACTGCCATGAGTCCGCGGTATCAGATAGAGATATCACATCTCTGCAGCGGCCTTGACGACAGAGAACTGAAAGAAATAGTGCTCCATGAGCTGCTTCACACGTGCCGCGGCTCCATGAATCACGGCGCCGGATGGAAGGCCAATACGGCCAGAGTAAAGGAGAAACTTGGTTATGAGATCCGCTCTACTGCGGATATGGAAAAACTGGGACTCGATGAAGCAGTTGCAGATAATTTTAAATACAGCATTACCTGTCTGAACTGCGGCAGCGTCATGTACAGAATGAAGAAGAGCAGAGTGGTTAGTCATCCCGGATCTTACAGATGTTCACGGTGTGGAGGAATGCTGGAGGTAAAGAAATTATGATAAATTATATGGATTATGAAACCGAAATTGGGATCGTCAGACTGGCAGAACATAATGGTAAAATATGCCATTTAGATATGGCTGATGATGACTTTGCGGGAAACAAAACCGAAACGCCGATACTAAGGCAGGCTCTCAGGGAACTGGAGGAGTATCTTAAAGGCGGTAGAAAGGAATTTGATATACCCCTGGAGATGAACGGGACTGAGTTTCAGAAACAGGTCTGGGAGGAACTGCGGAGAGTGCCTTATGGTACGACTGCTACTTATGGGGAAATCGCATCACGGATAGGCAGGGCCAGGGCCTGTCGTGCAGTCGGCGGTGCCGCGGGCAGCAACAGGATACTGATTATTATACCATGCCACAGGATAATCGGCAGCGATGGCAGTCTTACTGGTTTTGGCGGAGGTCTGCCCCTGAAGAAGACTCTTCTGGAACTTGAAGGTGTGTCATGTGAAGATATGCGAACTGAAGTTGAAACGGAATGTGAAAAATGATATAATGATATGATAGCTATATGTGCAGCTTAGGTGAGGAAGAGTAATGGCTGAAACTAATTTTGAGAAGAAAATGACATCATATGTCCCTATACCGGTATGCGTGGTAAATGACAAGGGAAAGGTGGTTGGATCCAACGATCATATAGATGAAGTGTTCATCTATGATGAGATCACGGGTTACGACTTTTTTGCGCTGACAGGAATCAAGATAGCGGACATGATCGCCACTGCTGAAAACAACGCCTACCAGATACTGGAAAGGAACGGCAAGAAGTTCAGACTGTTTGCCTGCAAAGACGGAGACACGATGCTTGACAACTATTTCATCTTCTTCTATGACATCACCAACTACGAAAGCCTTAAAGACATGTACAACGACGAGAGAATGTGCGTCAGCAAGATCAATATAGACAATTATGATGAGCTGATGGCCAGTACTCCGCCTGATATGAGAATGACCATATCTTCCGAGGTAGACAAGACCATAAGAAAATGGGCAGCGGATAACAGCGCGTCCATAATAAACAACAAGAGCAATCAATATATAATGTATTTCCAGTATTCATATATGAAGGGAATGGTGGACAGCAAATTTTCCATCCTTGACGAAGTCAGGCAGATTGAGACTGAGGCGGATTTTCCGATGAGTCTGAGCATAGGCGTTGGAGTCGGAGGCAAGAATATCCTTGATACGGAAGACTTTGCCAATACCGCTCTGGATCTTGCTCTCGGCAGAGGCGGAGATCAGGCGGTAGTTAAGAGGCTGAACAAAATAGAATATTACGGCGGCAAGCTGCAGACGGTGGAAAAAGGCAACAAAGGCAAATCCAGAGTGGTGGCGCATACGCTGAAGCAGCTCATAGAGCAGGCGGGACGCATTATAATCATGGGACACGGCAATCCGGATATGGATTCCTTTGGATCCTCGCTTGGAATGGTAAGAGTGTGCCAGATGTGCGGGCGTGATGCCAGCATAGTAGTGAATGAGATCAATGATTCTCTTCAGGTTATATATAAACAGGCCAAGGATACGGGCAAATACCGGTTTATAAGCAGGGACAAAGCCCTGGATCTTGCCAATGAGGATACACTTCTCATCGTACTGGATACTCATCGGCCAAGCTATGTGGAATGCAGGGAGCTGCTGGACATCGCAGGCAAAATAGCGGTCATAGATCATCACAGGAGAGCTGTAGATGCAATCAAGAATCCGGCCCTTTCGTATATAGAGTCATACGCGTCGTCTACCGCGGAGCTGGTATCGGAGATACTTCAATACGCCGGGCCCAAGAGGGCTCTGGAAAAGCTTGAGGCGGAGGCTCTGCTGGCGGGGATAACCATAGACACCAACAGATTTGCCGTAAAGACAGGAGTCAGGACTTTTGAAGCTGCTGCCTGGCTGAGAAGATCCGGAGCGGATACCACGGAGGTAAAGAGATTCTTCCAGACGGACATTGACGCCGTCAGAGTAAGAGCCAAGTGTATAGCATCTGCCCAGATCCGTGAAAACGGCATCGCTACGTCTATCTGTGAAGGTTTCCATCAGGACGCGCAGATCATAAACTCACAGGTGGCAGACGAGCTGCTCAACATAAAGGGAGTCAAGGCTTCCTTTGTCGCAGGCAGAAATGCTGCAGGCAAAACCGGAATCAGTGCCAGATCTCTTGGCGAGATCAACGTTCAGCTGATCATGGAGAAGCTTGGAGGCGGAGGGCATCTGACCACTGCGGGAGCGCAGCTGGAGGAGAGCCCGGAAGAGGTCATAGAAATAGTTAACAATATTTTGAGCAATGAAAAGAGGTAAAAATGATAGTAATTTTAAATAGAGATGTCAAAGGCACAGGAAAATCAGGCGAGGTAGTAAAGGTAAGCGACGGATATGCGCGCAACATGCTGATCCCCAAGGGATGGGCGGTAGAAGCGACCGACGGCAACATCAGAAACCTGGAAAAGATCAAGGCAAAGAAGGCTGAGGAGGAAGCGGCAGAGAAGGCAGCGGCTGAAGAACTGGCGGCCAGGATCAGCGACATGGAGGTCATTATCAAGACCAAGTCAGGAGAAGGCGGCAGACTTTTCGGATCCATTACATCCAAGGATATTGCCGATGCGCTGCTGAAACAGCACAGCATCAAGGTCGACAAAAAGAAGATACAGCTTTCCAGTCCTATAAAATCGCTGGGACGTTTTGACGTTGATATCAAGTTATATTTTGAAACAGTTGCAACATTAACGGTGAAGGTAACAGACTAATGGCAGAGAAGATCCCACCCCACAATTTAGACGCAGAACGCTCTGTCCTCGGCGCAGGACTTCTCAGCAAGGATGCGCTGGCTGACGTTGTTGAAATAGTCAGGCCTGAAGATTTTTATGACGGGGCGAACAAAGAGATATTCAGCGTTATGCTGGACATGTTCAGAGAGAATAAATCTGTGGATATCGTTACGGTATGCGATGAGCTGAAACGGCAGAAAGCCCTGGAGCTGGCCGGAGGAAGGAGTTATGTGGCGGCTTTGTCCAGCGATGTTCCTTCTACCACCAACGCGGCTGAGTATGCGCGCATAGTTGCGGAAAAGGCCTCCATGAGGAAGCTTATACTCACGGCAGAGGATATCAGAGAGAAGAGCTTTGAGGAAAATGAGGATACCACGGACATACTGGATTATGCGGAGAAGAGCATCTTTGCCATCGCCCAGTCCAGGCAGACCAATGATTACACTCCTTTGAAGGAGGTATTGGTCAGCGATATGGATATCCTTGACGAGGCTATCAAGAATAAAGGCCAGGTAACCGGTCTGACGACCGGTTTCCATAAGCTGGATGAGATCACCTCAGGACTTCACAAATCGGATCTGGTCATAATAGCAGCCAGACCGGCCATGGGAAAGACGGCATTCGCCCTGAATGTGGCGCAGAATGCTGCAGTCAAGGGCGGCGGCACGGTTCTGATATTCAGCCTGGAGATGTCCAAGGAACAGCTTGGCCAGAGGCTTCTGGCCATGGAAGCCAAGGTGGACATGGAAAATATAAAAAAGGGCAAGATCGAACGTACCGACTGGGACCGCATCATGCTGGCGGCGGATACGCTGTCCGGCGCCAATATCAACATCGATGACTCACCGGCACTGTCCGTGTTTGAGATCAAAAATAAATGCAGAAGGCTCAAGACGGAGAAGGGCCTTGATCTGGTGGTGATCGACTATCTGCAGCTGATGAAATCAGAAGGCAGAGCCGAGAGCAGGCAGCAGGAGATCAGTAACCTTTCCAGATACCTTAAGCTGCTGGCAAGAGAGATGGACTGTCCAGTCATCGTTTTGTCCCAGCTGTCAAGAGCTCCGGAGCAGAGGCCGAATCACAGACCTGTGCTTTCCGACCTGAGAGAGTCCGGCTCCATCGAGCAGGACGCCGACATAGTAATGTTTCTGTACAGAGACGATTACTACAATGAAGAATCTGAAAAGCCGGGCATATGCGAGGTCAATCTGGCAAAGCACAGAAGCGGTCCGACGGGCACTCTTGAGCTGACATGGGTTGCGCGGTACACAAAATTCAGCGATAAAGCGTGAGGTGAACATTATGATAACAAAGGATATGAAAGTTTGCGACATACTTGAGATCAATGAGGATTTTGAACGGGTATTCGAGGAGCACGGTCTGCTGTGCAACGGCTGTCCGGGAGCTTATACAGAGAGTCTGGAGGAGGCTGCCGACGGACACGGAGTTGACGTGGACGCCCTTCTTTCTGACCTGAACAAAGAAAAATAGGAACAAGATGAATTTTGTCAAAGAAAAGATCAAGGATTTCTATCTGCGTGATTCACAGATAGAGAATATCTTTATAAATGAATACATGCCTACGGCTCCAGGTGATTATGTCAAGGTATATATATATGGATATATGTATGCCGAGTTTGGACTGGACATGAGCGATCAGGTCATGTCTAAACAGCTTGGAATACCGGAAAAGAAGGTCAACGATGCCTGGAATTACTGGGAGAAGCTTGGCGCTGTCAAGAAACTGTATATGGACAGTGATGGCGGCATAGATTTTACCGTCGAGTTTATAAACCTGAAGGAACTGATGTACGGCAAGAGTACTGCAGCGATGCGGGACGAACCGGAGACTGAGACGAACATTTTCGGCAATGAAGACATTAAGAAGGTCTTTGAGGCCATTGAACAGAAGATGGGAAGGAGTCTCAGTTCATCGGAAGTGGCAAGGATACTGTCGTGGATGACCGATGAAGGCATATCACCGGAGGTGGTTTTGTTTGGCATTTCATATTGCCTGGACAAAAATAAAAGCAGCCTGAAATACATGGAAAGTGTACTGAAGAACTGGACGGCCGAGGGGATGAATACTGTCGATGTCATCAGCGAGCATCTGCAGGAAGTTGATCAGCGCTACTATCAGTACAGACGAGTGCTGCAGGCGCTGGGATTCAACCGGAACGCCACTGAAGCCGAGAAGCGCATGATGGACAGCTGGTTCGAGGATATGGGCTACAACATGGACAGGGTGCTGGAGGCGTGCACTAAAACTGTGGGCATTTCCAGTCCGAATTTCAGTTATGTGAACAAAGTGCTGCTGAACTGGAAGAGCGAGGCAGAAAACAGAGGCGATAATGTGAACCGGCAGGTTACGGTGACGCAGGCGACGCTGAATCAGTATTATGAATATCTGAGAGCCAAGGCTGCACGCGAGGCAGATAAAAGGACTGCGGAGGTTTATGGAAAGCTTCCGCGCATCAAGGAAATAGACAGCAAGATACAGACTCTGGGGTCAGAATTGTCCAAGACACTGATCCTGGGTTCTGAGGAGGAAAAAGGACTGCGGATCAAGCAGGAGATGGATCAGCTGGCCGAGGAAAGGGCCGTACTGCTGACAGACAATGATTACGAAATGGATTACACCGATATCAAATATGCATGCGACAAATGTAACGATACAGGCATCACCGATCTTGGAGAAAGGTGTACCTGCGTCAGAGAACGCATGGACGAGGCAGAAGTATGGCAGAAAACCAGAAAAGAAGTATAATCGATATTTTAATAGATGCCGGCGCGGCGGTCATCAACTGGCATGATCGGATCCAGCTGGCGATAGATAGACTTTGCATCAGGAGCTATTATCAGTTCGCCCTCCTAGTTCATAACAAGAGAGACAGGGCGCATGAGCTGAAACCTAAAATACTTCAGTATTTTGCAGTGATAGTGCTGGCAACCATAGCAGTGCTGGCCATCTACAATTACGCGCTGGCATATGAATATTCATATCACGGAAGAGTACTGGGATATGTAAAGAACCAGGATGATGTCATCAGGGTCCTTCAGCTTTCCAATGATGAACTCAGTCAGGCGCGGAATGTCAAGATCAAGATCGAACCCGGCGAGGATATAACCTTCAGACGCGTCGTTTCACTCCACAATAAGATAGATAATGATGATACAGTCCTGAAGAGACTGACCTACCTTTCAAACATGAGAGCGGACGCCTACGGCATATATGTCAACGGCCAATATCTGCTGTCGGTGGCTACCAAATCACAGGCTGAAAACGTGATCGATGATGTGAAGTCATATTACGCGACATATGAGTCGAAGAAGAAGACAAACTATGAAAAGGTGGACATTGCCGAAAAGGTAAAGATAATGCCTCATTCAGAAAAGCTGACTCAGGTCTACAGTGAGAACAATGCAGTGGAATCGCTGATTAAAGATAAGGCTGTAACAGTAAAAACGGTTGAAAAATCAACATTTGCTGAGGTAGTAAAATATAAAACAGTGGTTAAGAAAACCTCGAGCATGTACAGAGGAGATTCCAAGGTGACTCAGAAGGGAGAAAACGGCAAACGTGTAGTAACCGCCAGGATCACCAAGATCAACGGAACACAGACAGACCGTGAGGATCTTAAGGTCAAGACACTCAAGCCAATGGTCAGAAAGATCATTTATGAGGGAACAAAGAAGAGACCGAAGACTGCTCCTACAGGTACGTTTATAATGCCGGTATCCGGATACAGCCTGTCGTCTACCTTCGGGTACAGATGGGGAAGAATGCACGAGGGTGTAGATCTGGCATGCGCTACCGGAACACCGATCCATGCATCGGACGGCGGCACGATTATCAGAGCCGGCTGGTACAGCGGATATGGTGAGTGTGTAGAAATCAGCCATGGCAACGGGTACGTTACCAGGTACGGGCACTGCAGTAAAATACTTGTCAGTACGGGAGACAAAGTTTATCAGGGACAGACCATAGCCCTTGTCGGAAATACTGGCAACAGCTATGGATCCCATTGTCATTTTGAGATCCGTATAAATGGCAGTGCGCGCAACCCGCTGAAATATGTAAAGTAAGGTGAACAGGCTTGAAAGAGAGAAGTAAGAGGCAGAAAAAAAGAATACGAGTAAACAAATTAAGAATGCTTCTCGTGATCATAGTGATAGTTCTTATTGCCGCTATGGGTGTTTCCATCAAGAACGTGATCGATCTTCGCAGCGAGCAGGCGCAGCTGAAGAACACCAATGCCACGCTCAAAGAGCGGAAGACACAGCTGGAGACAGAATTGAAAAACGTCAATAACAAGAACTATATAGAGGAACAGGCCAGGATACAGCTGAAGCTGATCAAACCGGGAGAGGTCCTGTACATCCTGGACGATAGTAAGGATAAAAAATAATAATATGAGAATAAAAGAAATCATTGTGGTCGAGGGACGAGACGATACTGCTGCGATCAACAGGGCGGTTGAGGCTGAAACCATAGAAACTCACGGGTTTGGCATGAGTGAAAAAATGTGGAAGGAAATCGAGAAAGCTGCCGATAAACGCGGGATCATAGTGTTTACTGATCCGGATCACGCAGGTGAGAGGATACGCAGAAAGATCAAGAGCAGGTTTCCAGACTGCAGGGAGGCATTTCTGCCCAGGAACGAAGCCTTGAAAAACGGTGATATAGGTGTTGAAAACGCCACCCCTGAAGCGATCAGGGAGGCGCTGAGCAAGGCCAGATTTACTGAAGCCGACAACTGCGGCGATTTTACATCGGAAGATATGGAGGCTGCCGGACTTATTGGCGGTCAGGGAAGCAGAAGCAGAAGGGAACTGGTAGCGGATGCCCTGGGCATAGGCTACGGCAACGGCAAGGCGATGCTTTCCAAGCTTAACAGTTATGGCGTATCAAGAGAGGAATTTTATGAAATTATACGATCCATCGACCATTCGTGCGATCAAAAATAAATACGGCTTTAAATTTTCTAAGAGTCTGGGGCAGAATTTTTTGATCGATAAGGGAGTTATCGATGGAATTGTGCAGGGGGCAGGCATCTGTCCGGCTGACCTGGTCATTGAAATTGGCCCGGGGATCGGAGTCCTTACCGCGGCGGCGGCGGAAAAAGCCGGCAGGGTAATTGCGGTGGAAATAGACAGAAACCTGATGAAGGTGCTGGAATTTACCCTTGCTGAATATGACAATATAGAAATAATTAATGAAAATATTCTTAAGTTGGACTTAATTTCCTTGATTTCGGAAAAAGTTGGTGTAAAATATACCAATGTCAAGATCATCGGCAATCTGCCGTACTATATAACCACAGCCATAATCATGGAGCTGCTGGAGAAACACGTGCCGGCCGAGAGCATCACTATAATGATGCAGAAGGAAGTAGCCGACAGAATCAAATCTGAGCCGGGGAGCAAGGTATACGGAGCCTTGTCCGTGGCCGTTCAGTATTATTGTACAGTCTCAGTGGTAGAGAATGTACCTAAGGAAGTTTTTATGCCGATGCCCAAGGTGGATTCCACGGTGCTGAGGCTTGATATGAGGAAAGAACCAGCGGTCGACCTGCTGGATGAGAAGATGTTTTTCAGATGCGTAAAAGCCGGATTCGGTCAGCGCAGAAAGACACTGCTCAATTCACTGCAGGCGACAGGATATGAGAAAGATATGATAAGATCCTGCCTGGAAACAGCGGGCATCGATGAAAAGAGACGTGCGGAAACCTTGTCTTTGGAAGATTTTGCAAGACTTTCTAATACTATGTTTGAAAGAGGATCTGCAAAGGGATAGGGAGAGGAACAGCTTACATGGAGAAAATTAAAGATTTTTACAAAAAACATTTACGCAACAGTCTGGTGGTATGCCTTGTTGTTGCATTTCTGCTTAATCTGATAATCGAAACGCTGGCAAGACAAAGTCTGCCGGGACTGGGCGGCTTGTTGTTCATGGTCACAAAGCCACTGGTATTTTTTGACAACGTGCTGATAATTTTTGCTACGCTGTCCATTGCCACGCTTTTCAAGAGAAGAGCATTCGTTATGACACTGGTTTCATCTGTCTGGATGGCGATCGGCATAACCAACGGAATCATTCTTACGCAGAGAATGACGCCGTTCACGATGAAGGACCTCAGTTCTCTTACTGACGGTGCCACCATAATGACAAACTACCTTTCTGTAACTCAGATAGGACTTATGATAGGCGGAGTTGCCGCAATAGTCATTGCATTTGTCGTTTTGTTCATCAAGGGACCGAAAAAGCAGGCCAAAGTCAATATCAAGCGCAATCTGGTCGCAGTAGTACTGGTGATACTCTGTGCTTTCGGAGGAACCTTCGGACTGATAAAAACCAATGTGATGAGCACATTCTTCGGAAACCTGGCTTATGCTTATCAGGATTACGGAGCACCTTACTGTTTCATAAATACCTGGCTGAACACAGGCATACACAGGCCGTCAAATTATTCAAAGAAGGCGGTCCAGAGTATATTCAGCAGCAGCGAGTACACGGGCAGCAATAAGACGATGAAACTGACCAGCAGTAATATTGCCAATACTGAGAACAAGCCGAATATAATATTCCTGCAGCTTGAATCATTTATTGATCCGGAGCTGTTTAAGAATATAAAACTTTCTCAGGATCCGATACCATATTACAGATATCTGATGAAGAATTATTCTTCAGGCAGTCTGACGGTACCGGCATGCGGTGCAGGTACTGCAAATACAGAATTTGAAGTGATGACGGGACTTTCAGTCAAGTTCTTCGGACCTGGTGAATATCCGTTTAAATCGGTACTTAAGGATAAGGCCGCGGAGAGTGTGGCCAGAGATCTGAAGAGCATAGGATACAGCACTCACGCGATACATAATCACAGAGCCATGTTCTATAATCGTAATGAAGTATTTGCCAATATAGGCTATGATACATTCACCTCGGTAGAATATATGAGCGATGTCCAGAAAACGCCTAAAGGCTGGGCTAAGGACGCCATATTGACATCTCAGATCACGGATGCGCTGAAGTCCAGCAAACAGAGGGATTATATCTATACCATATCTGTACAGGGACATGGCAAGTACCCTTCGGAGAAGATGATCGCAAATCCTAAGATCAAGGTCACGAGCGCGCCTGATGAAGAGACCAAGAATAAATACGAGTACTACGTGAATCAGGTATATGAGATGGATAAATTCGTCAAAAAGCTTACAGCCACCCTGTCAAAATATGACGAGCCGGTGGTACTGGTAATGTATGGCGACCATATCCCTGCACTTGATGTTACGGAAGACTCATATGCTGCAAAGGACCTTTATCAGACCCAGTACGTCATCTGGAGTAATTTCAAGATGACTAAAGAGGACAAGGATATGTATGCATACCAGTTGTCAGCTGATGTGCTGAACAGAGTGGGCATACACACAGGTACGGTAATCAAATACCAGCAGGATACTGATCACAGTTCCAAGAATTATCTGAAGAACCTGAAGCTGCTGGGCTATGACATGCTTTACGGCAAGGACTATATCTATGGCGGTAAAAATCCGTTCACTAAGACCAACATGAAGATGGGCGTCAAGAGCATCAAGATCACCAAGGTAGTCAATGTGGCAGGAAAGTACTACATTAAGGGTCAGAACTTTACTGAATACAGTAAGGTGACCCTCAACGGAAAACAGCTTAAGACCATCTATCTGGGACCTAGTCTCCTTGGACTGCTTCAGGAGGTAGATCCAAACGATGCATCCAAGATGAAGGTAAGTCAGATAGATAGGACCAATAATACTATTATCAGCACGACTGAATAAGCTTTGTTCTGGAGGTGGAGAAAATGAAGACCCTGAATAGTGAGAGACTGACAATGAAAATGTACAGTCTGGATGACGCGGAGGGTTTGTATGGATATGCCAGCAACCCCAACGTAGGACCTCATGCGGGCTGGGCGCCTCATAAAGATGTGGAGGAGTCTGAAGAGATAATACGGACATTGTTTATGCCGGCGGAGGCCTGGGCGATAAGGCTCAAGGGCGAAGACAGGATAATCGGTACGATTTCTCTGGAGCCGGATAAATACAGGCCTGATGCCAATTCCCGGGAGATGGGATACTCTCTGGCTGAAGATCAGTGGGGCAAGGGGATCATGACCGAGGCGGCCATGACGGTCCTGGAATTTGCTTTCACCGAGATGGGGCTGGATCAGGTCGGGATATGTACCAGTCGTGTGAACCAGAGATCAAAGAGAGTGATCGAGAAATGCGGGTTCACATACGAAGGCACTATACGCAGGGCATATAGGATCTGGGACGGAACTACCCGTGATTCGGTGGTTTTCTCCATGCTGAAAGAGGAATGGATCAACAGATAACAAACAGACGCTGCAGCCAATTGACTGCAGCGCCTTTATTTTTTGGGTTCTGTTACATTTTCTGCCGTTCCAGGGTCATGATCGTTGTTACATCGGTAATGACCAGCAGGAGTGAGACCGGTCCGTCATCACCGGGTATCCTGGAGCCTCTCACGTGCCACCATTTGCACATGTCTTCACCTGTTTGGAGGATCCGTATAAATTCATTGATGTTGCTGCCGTTTTTCATGCATGCGAACAGATCATACTTGAACAAAGTCAGATCATCGGGATGTATGTTGTCAAGGAGATGTTCGCCGCCTCTGCCGATTTGTTCGACCTTCTGGTGCATTGTATTGAACATGCTCGGACTGACGTAGGTAAAATGGATGTCAGATTCCGTAACGTTGCACAGGACAACGGAGCCGTCCATGTTTTCCAGCAGCGTCTTCAGATGGATGGCGCTTATTTTGTCGCCGGATTTCAGGATTCCCGCTGATCCCGCCGCAATAGAAGCTTCGATAGAATCAGAATAAGCAAACCCGTTTTTTCCGGACGCCTTTACCTTGTAAAGTGCTGAATCGGCCTCATAGTAGAGTTGGTCCATAGTCTTTCCGTCGCCTTTGTAGATGCTGACACCTACGCTGCCGGTAATATATACGGTATTCACGCCCCTGGTAAAGCTGTACTGAAGATCTTCGATGAGTTCAGGCAATTTACGGCGGGCAGTGGCTATCGAACCGCAGTTTTTCATCAGTACCATGAATTCATCTCCGCCAATGCGTCCCACTATATCATCGGCACGGAAGGTTTTTTTCAGGACATCCGCGATATGAACAAGTACATCGTCTCCGGTCTGGTGTCCGTAGTGGTCATTGACCAGTTTGAAGTTATCGATGTCGACCATCAGTAGTATGTGGGTGCCTGAAGCACCGTCTGACTTTAAAAAGTTGTTTATATGTTTCAGCGTATTATCATGATTCAGCAGTCCTGTCATGGAATCACGCTCCGCGGCCTTCTTCAGCTTACCGTTGGCCTTGATGATGTCATCGATGTCCAGGAGCTGGCAGACCATGGTAAGATGACCGGACAGGGGGTCCATAAGCAGCCTGCATTTCAGTTTAACCCATTTGGGAACATCACTTATTCCCGCGATACAGTACTGCATGCTGAAGGAGCGCTTACCGTCGTTATAAAGTCTGAGCATGGTATGGCTGTCAAAGGCATGGAGCCACTTGTCCACATCCGGTGCATTATAAGCAGTACGAAGCGCGGCTGATCTGAAATCGTCTATTTCAGAATAATCGTAGCAGTGTCGGTGAACGTCTGTACGCATTGCAGACATAATAATACGCCATGTGGTCAGGTCAAGTATCATGGATACCATACAGTCCGGACCCATAGCAAATAAAGACTGGATCTCTGAATTATAAATAAGCTTGGACTCGTATTCCCTTGTCATATCGCGGCCAAAGCCGACGATGCCAATGGGCTTATTTTTGTCATCCAGCAGCAGTGATTTGTTGACTTTAATATAAGCCTGTCCGCCAGATTGCCTGGGTACAAGTTCATAATAAGATTCCGAATGATTGATTCCCTTAAGGACAAGTTTGTCACGTGAAATAAAACGTGACGAGGTAGTCTTATCGGGAAAAACCTCTGAGACACTCTTTCCTATTATATCGGATCTGCTGCTGCATCCGATAATATCGACGAAGCTGTCAGAGACCATGCGATACCGAAGGTTTACATCTTTGATGAAAATCGGATCGGGAGTAACTGCCAGCAGGCCGTTGAAGGCTGAATTGATCAGTCTGTCATTTCCACCATCATCCAAGGCACATACCTCATAATACTATTTGACAACAGCTATGGCTTCGATTTCAATGAGCGCGCCCTTTGGCAGACTTGCTACCTGAAATGCAGATCTCGACGGGAACACGCCGCCAGGGAAATAAGAGGCGTAAATATCGTTCACAGTGGCAAAATCGTTCATGTCTGCAAGAAAACAGGTGGTCTTGACCATATCTTCAAGACTGCTGCCGGCTTCCTCCAGTACTGCGGAAAGATTGGCAAATACCTGTCTGGTCTGAGCTTCTATGCCGCCGTCTACAATCGCGCCGCTATCTGGATCAAGCGGTATCTGGCCGGACGTGAATACAAAATTATCAACGATGTTAGCCTGTGCATAGGGACCGATGGCTGCCGGTGCCTTTTTTGTAGCAACTGTTTTTCTCATTGTGTTACCTCCTCGAGTAGAAATATTTTGTTATATCAGTTCTCTATTCCCAGGCTGATGAAGTTGCGCAGCTGAGAAAGAGATATTTTATGAAGTCTGCATTTTCCGATGCTTTCAGGTACGACCATGGCTATCGTATCGCCGCTGATCTTTTTGTCATTCAAAGCGTAACGATAAAGGTCATCCACAGAAAACGGTACGGACAGATCAAAACCGCAGGATGTGAGCGTATCAGTCAGAAAAGTGCTGGTGTCGGTTTCCGTAAGGCCCATTCTATATGCAGCGCGGGCTTCCACGACCATTCCTTTGGCTACTGCATGGCCGTGAGAAATGGAGAACGAACTGAGTTTTTCTATGCTGTGCCCTATGGTATGACCGAAGTTGAGCAGCTGCCGCATTCCGGTATCACGTTCGTCAGCTTCAACTATGGATTTCTTTATGGAAACGCATCTTTCTATGACGTAGGCATAATCCTTCTTGATGACGTGGTCGATAAGAGACTGCTCCGCCACCATTCCGCTCTTTATGGCCTCGGCGACACCGTTTAGCATCTCCGATTCCGGCAGACTTTCAAAAGTCTTGTAATCACTGATGACGAGAGAAGGCTGCCAGAAGGCTCCGGCAAGGTTCTTGCCGCTGAGCAGGTTCAGGCCGGTTTTTCCGCCGACAGAAGAGTCCACAGCCGCGAGATACGTGGTTGGGATCTGAATATATCTTATGCCACGCAGATAAGTAGCGGCGGCAAACCCGGTCAGATCGCCGACCACTCCGCCTCCAAGTGCCACTATAATATCGCTCCTGGACAGACCTTCGTCGGCCAGGGCTTCAAGCAGGTTGGAATATGTGGAAATGGTTTTGGAATGTTCCCCTTCAGGAAAGACGACCTTGGAGGTTTGAAATCCGCTTTCGATCAGAGAAGAAATCAGGACCTGAGAATACAGGCCGTTGACCTTGCTGTCCGTTACAACACAGATCTTGCAGGGTTCTGCACATTCGCGTATGTATGTCCCGGAATCGCCAAGAAGTTTTTCCCCGATCAAAATATTATATGGTCGTTTAGTAGTAACCGCAAATCTGTTCATGTTTTAATACTCCCCATGGACCTTTATGCTATGAAAAATCGCTTTATTGTGATATAATACCCAAGTAAATAAATTGTAACACATTTCATGGGTATTTGCAAAAAAAGAGGCTTGGTACATGGGAAGAATCAAAAAATTTTTTCAGGGGTTGTTGATATTGATAATCGTCATCGCGGTCGTGGTGGGATTTGGCATGGTGACCATCAACAGTCATGTCCAGAACAAGGAAAAGAGCAGCGTAGTCTGCGCCATTACCAAAGATAAGACATCACTGCTCAGCAGCGAGATATCTGCTGTCAGGAAAATCGATCCGGACTGCATAATAATCCTGGGAGCCGGCATCAAGAACGGGGAAACGCCGAGTCCCATGCTGAAGGACCGCCTGGACACGGGAATAATGCTGTATAAGATGGGAATCGCGCCTAAGATACTTCTCAGTGGTGATAACGGCACGGTGACTCATAATGAGATACATGTAATGCTGCGATACACGTTGAAGGCAGGAGTTCCGTCCGCGGATATTTTCTGCGATCACGCAGGCTTTTCCACATACGATTCAATGTATCGCGCCCAGTCCATATTCAAGGTAAAGAGTGCTGTCATCGTGACACAGACGTATCATATGTACAGGTCTCTATATATAGCTGATAAGCTTGGGATCAAGGCTCTGGGGATATCTTCGGATCAGAAGAAATACCGGGGTCAGGCCCAGAGAGAGATGCGCGAGGTGCTGGCAAGGAACAAGGACTTTTTCAAGGTCATGGTAAAGCCGAAATCTAAGGTAGGAGGAAGCGCCATACCAATAAGCGGCAGCGGCGAAGAGAGTCATGGGGAGTAGGATATGATTATTATGGGATTCAAGCTGTATCAGCTGATGCTGATGTTTGCTTTCTATTCTGTAGCGGGATATGTAATTGAACAGTTATTATACGGCTTCAGCGGTTACGCGGTGAAGCGGGGATTCCTGTCGGGTCCGGCCGGGCTCATGTATGGCATCGGAGGTCTCGCGACGGTCTTTGTAGTGGTTCCGATGACCGGGGAATTTTATCAGCGGATAGTCTTTCTGCTGATATTGAGTCTGGTGCTGGATCTGGCGGCGGTTCTTCTGATAAGGATAATTTCAGGAACAAAGCTGTGGCGGTTTTCGGCCCTGTACCCCATTATCGGCGTTGCCTTTGGGCTGATAGTAATATACCAGGTCCAGTATTCTCTGGCTGCGTGGATATCCATGCTTCCTACATGGCTGGATATGGTACTTCTCCTGATTTTCTTTGTTCCCGCAACGGGTCAGCTCATTGAGAGCGTCTGGATGCTGTTCAGCTATCGGCGGACGATGAACGAGCTGGAGAATTTCAGAGCACCGTATAAGGGCGATGACATGAAGTGTATCGCGGGAATAGGCAATATGGCGATTTGTGATCATAAAGAATACGCTGATGCCATAATGCACAGCCTGTATCCGTACAGGCGCTGGCTGCGGGCTTATCCGGCCTTCAGAAAGGCGACGGTGCAGCGTCTGTTCAGAGAATGCAGTGTTTACGAGCAGATGGACATAAAAAAATATATGAAATAAAAAAAGAAGTATGCTTTGCCGCATACTTCATTTTTTATCATTACAGTCCCAGCTGCTTTACCAGATCCTCTTTTGGATAAGCGCCGAGAGTCTTGGCCTTCAGTTCGCCTTTTTCAAATTTAGCGCATACAGGAATGCTCATTACGCCGAATTTTGCTGCCAGCTCAGGCTGTTCGTCGATGTTGATCTTGCCGACCTTGACTTTGCCGTCATATTCCTCGGCTATCTCGTCGATAGTCGGAGCAAGCTGTGTGCAGAAGCCGCACCACGGAGCCCAGAAATCTACGAGTACAGGGATATCGGATTTTTCTACTTCCAGTTCGAAGTTTTCGTTGGTTATTTCTTTGATCATTGTTTCTCCTCCTTGACTAATTCCTCCAGCGTTGTTTTGATGGTGGTCTCCACCTGATGCTCCATTTCATGCTGCTGTCTGCGATCCAGAGTGGAAGTATCCACAGCCGGATGAATGACTACTTTAACGCTGCATGGCCTGATGAGCCCGGTCTCCTCGTACATTCTGTAAGTACCGTTTATGGTTACAGGTACGATAGGAGCCTTGGCCTTGGTTGCAAGCTTGAAGCTGCCTGATTTGAATTCTCCCATTACAGGTCCTCTGCTGCGGGTACCTTCCGGGAAGATCACCAGGTTGAAGCCGTTCTTGACGGTTTTGGCGCCGTCAGATATGGACTGGAGCGCCTCTTTGGCATTACCTCTTTTGATATAGATCCCACGGATATTCCTGATCCACTTGCCGAAGTATGGCATGCTCTCCAGCGAATCCTTGGCTATGAAGCCTATTTGTCTGCCTTCAAGTGCAAGGAACAACGCTATAATATCTCCATACCCCTGATGATTGGATATAAACACACAGCCGTCTTTTTCCGGAATATTTTCTCTGCCCTCGACCTCTATTTTCATATCGAACATCTCTGCTACCTTGGATGCCCAAATGTGAGTGGAGTAAGCAATTGCTTCGCGTTCTTTCACAGGATCGCCGGCTTTACGCGCCGTGGTAATATCCTTAGCATAAAAATCAAAGATCCTGATGGATCGGAATACCTTTATAAAATTGGGGATGTTTCTGATTACTTTCATTTTGCAGCCTCCTTTAGGATTTCAGTATATCCTAAAGTACTTTAAAAAGCAACTGACATGGTATGCAAAAATCTGTGGCAATGGATAGATAAAAATAGTATAATGGTTACTATAGTTAGAGTATTTATGAGAAATGGGAGATCAATCATGAAATTAATCAATTTAAATTACATCCCGGATCAGGAATTCAGCGTGCTGGGCCTGGTAAAGGGTAATACGGTACAGTCAAAACATATAGGAAAGGACATAGGCGCAGGTCTTAAGACCATCGTCGGCGGAGAGATCAAAGGGTATACTGAGATGCTTCAGGAGGCCAGACAGATCGCTACGCAGAGAATGGTCGATGAAGCCGAGGCTCTTGGCGCGGATGCAGTTATCAATGTTAGATTTTCAGCTTCCGAGCTTATGCAGGGATCAGCTGTAGAAATGTTGGCATATGGAACAGCAGTTAAATTTAAATAATAAACAAAGTTATACTCTGCGTGTGGTCATAGGGCTGATAGGCCTGGCCTGCTTTGCGTTCATAGCCTGGAACGTGGTGAATCATCAGACAGGGGGATTTGACAAAGCGGTGGACTATTTTGCATACAGCACGCGTGGACCGGTAACCAGGGCGATCCTTATACCGATAACCTATGTGGGTAACTGGCAGACCATTGTCGGCATCATTGCAGTACTTCTAATATTGCCTAAAACAAGGATGAAAATAGGCCTGCCGATGGCTGCCACAGCAGCTTTTTCAGTGGTGTTCTATAAGATAATGAAGCTGATATTCCTCAGGCCAAGGCCCGATGTATCATTGAGGATCATAACGGAAGGGGGATATTCCTTTCCAAGCGGTCATTCTCTTAACGGCATCGTGTGTTATGGCATACTGATTTTTCTTATCAGAAGGAACTGCAGCAGCCGGAAGGCGGCCAATATACTAACGGTACTGCTGACAGCGCTGATACTGCTGATAGGCTGGAGCCGCATTTTCTGCGGAGTCCACTATGTGACCGACGTGCTGGGAGGCTGGAGCCTCGGCATCGCGGTGCTGATGGCGGCAACAATGATCATCGATAAGATAAATGCAAGGTTGGGGGCATAAACAATGGCTGTTACGGTCAGAGACCTGTTAAAACTGGACATAATGAAGGATTTCAAGGTAGAAGCCGGAGCAGGCGGACTGGACAGGTCCATCTCAACGACGGAAATACTGGACTTTGAATTTCTGAAAGAGGGGGAAGAGTATCGCGGCAAGAGTTTCGAGGGCGACAGCATTGTGCTGACCAGCCTGCTTTTTGCCAAGGATCATCCCGAACAGATCAGAGATGCGATCCAGAAGCTTCACTACCTCAATGTTCACTGCATGGCGTACAAGCCGGTTATCTTCAGGCAGCTGCCCGAGGATGCGCTGGCATATGCTGACCAGACAGGACTTGTAATACTGAAATTCGGAAACGATGAATTCTTCGAGGACATAATCTTTGCAGTCAAGGAGCTGACACGCAAGACAGGCGAGCTGGAACAGATAGAGCCGCTCGTTGAGGAAATGCTGAAGAGGCCCTTTGGCAGCGCCGAGATGGCTGAGACGGCAGAGCTGATGAATCCTTTGTTCAGACCGTATCTGACGGCTTACTGCATCAATGACAGCAAGGCGGACGCGGAGACTATGCTGCACAAGATCAAATTTATCAATCTCCCGGAAAAGCTGAAAAGAGTGGCCTTTGTCTGCCGTTGCAGAGACAGGTATCTGTTGATCCTGTCAACCGATGAAGAGGATCCGCTGGAACTGCAGGAGATGCTTGACAGCGTGCTGACGTGCTACGGTGTGAAAAAGACCGGGGCGGTGATCGGCATCAGCAGCACCACCAGGCTGGCCGACGGTATCGACAGGTGCATAGCCCAGGCATACTGGTCGCAGGTCGTAGCAGAAATCGAGAAAACGGATGTTAAGTATTACAGAGAACTGGGTATATACAAGCTGTTTGTCCCATGGCCCGGAACGCGGGCCGCGTCTGAGTTCATGGAAGGTTATCTGATGCCGTTGATATCGGAGTCGGGAAACGATGAGGAACTGTTAGAGACAGCCATCTGTTATGTGCTGGCGGACGGAGATATGAACGTCGCCGCCGAGCGGATGTTTTGTCATAAAAATACCATACGTTACAGGGTTGGCAAGCTGCAGGAAAGGCTGGACCCGGATTCGGGGGAGAAGGTTTTCTTCCAGAATCTTTCCGCGGCAGTCAAAATATATTTACTTAAAAAGAATAGCTAATAGGAGGAAAACAATTATGGAAATCTATGTATGTGGAGCATGTGGCTACAAGTATGATCCTGAAAAGGGAGATCCTGAGAACGGCATCGAGCCGGGAACAGCTTTTGAAGATCTTCCGGAAGACTGGGAGTGTCCGCTTTGCGGAATGGCAAAGGATGTATTCGAGGTGGAGAAATAATGAGTGCAGTATTTAAACTGACATACGGTCTGTTTGTGCTGACCGCAAAAGATGGTGAAAAGGACAACGGATGCATTATCAATACTGCTTTGCAGGTTACTGCCAATCCGCTGCAGGTTTCCATCTGCGTCAACAAAGACAACTATACTCATGACATGATCATGAAGACCGGAGAGTACAACGTTTCTATCCTTTCACAGGAGACACCGTTTGAAGTATTCCAGAGATTCGGGATGCAGAGCGGCAGAGACGTGGACAAATTTGACGGCTTTGGCGAGGTAGCCAGATCCGAAAACGGTCTGTACTATCTGACAAAATCCGCCAATGCCCTGCTTTCCGTCAAGGTGAACAAAACAGTAGATGTGGGCACTCACACCATGTTTATCGGAGAACTGGCAGAGGAAAAAGATCTGTCGGACGTACCGTCAGTATCGTACCAGTACTATTTTGATCACATTAAGCCGAAACCGGAAGTCAAGAAAAAGGGCTTCGTCTGCAAGATCTGCGGATACGTATACGAGGGCGACGAGCTGCCGCCTGATTTCATCTGTCCGATCTGTAAACACGGCGTAGAGGCGTTCGAGCCAATCAAATAACTTATGAAAAAGAAAAACGACGGAAGCGTTCAGGTGAACCTGAGCTCCCGTCGTTTTTTAGATTATTTCCACGTAAGCGAGTACCAGCCGTTGCCGCCCATGTACCTGGAAACCTTGACGTAATATGTACCTTTTGACAGCTTCTTACTGATGACATAGCCTGAAGGAGACGCGTAGCTGAAATAGCGGCTCTTTACGACTTTATTGCCCTTGTAGACCGTTACCTTAAGGCGGGCTTCTTTGCATGAGCCTCCGCGGCCGGTAAGAGTCGAAGCATAAAGTCTGACTGTTTTCTTTTTGTTCAGCGTGATTTTATACCAGTTGGAAGCACTGGAGGATACGGCCAGCACGCCCCGCTTGCTGTAGCCCTTTTTCATGGATCTTGCGTAGTATTTGTAGGCGCCTGTTGCGCTGAGGCTGACCTTGTGGAAGGTGGCCATGATCTGATAGTAAGGGGCGCTGGTATTGACCGCGATATAATAAGTACCCTTTTTGACTCCGATATTGGTCGTGTAGCTGTTGTCTTCGTTGACAGGTTCATAGCGCCCGCCCTCATAGTCCATATAGTAGTATTTGGTCTTAGAAGAGTCGAGCAGCTGGATGTCGTAGGATTCGTTCTGGTTCGTCGGATCCTTCATGTTGACGGTCAGGTATCCTGTGGACGGTACGGTGACCTTGTAAAAGGCCATGGAATCTTCATCGGCGTGATAATCGCTGCCATAGAACCATTGCCCGCTGGTCAGAGTTCCGCCGAGAGGAATGGACTGCACTTCGAATTTCATGGAAGCCGGCTGACTGACTGATTTCAGCGTGAACGCCAGATAATATGTGCCTGGATCGTAGACAGTCAAATAGTCATCATTGTTAGTCGGGCTATACATGTCGTCCACTTTACTGGTGCAGGCGGCATCTTTGTACAGGTTTACAGTTGTGATGACGCCGGACAGCGCGTAGCTGATGTGCAGCTTGCAATTGGCGGTTATCCTGACCGGATAGACCAGAGTCTGTCCCTGGATCAGAGATGCCGGCGAATATGCGGCATCAATATCAGACGTGGCAGGCGTTATGGTTTCCCCGGGGGAAATGACCGTTGCAGCTGCGGTATCAACGGACAAAGCCTTTGCGGTTCTGTTCCCCGAAGCGCCAAATACAGATTCCGCCCCTGCGAAGCACATGGTCACCGTCACCGCAAGAGACAAAACCAAAACAAACAATCTTTTCTTTTTCATGATATCTTATCTCCCTTCAATCACAGGTGTAATAATTACTCTTATCGTTGTATTTAATTTAGCACATTAAAGAACAAAATAATACCGACTTAAGTCCAGAAAAACGCCGTCAGAACTGGACATTCGGCTATATGCGCGGCATAAAAAAACCGCGCCGGTATAGATCGGCGCGGATGATAGTTGACGGTTTATTTCCACTTAATAGAATAGTAGCCATTTCCACCATAATTTTTTGACACTTTTATATAATATGTCCCAGGTGTAAGTTTGCCTCCTTTACCATAGGTAAAGAGTGTTAATGTAGATCCTGGAGTGGAATAATTATAAGTGCGGTATCCCATATTATTTCGCTTGCTATACACAGTCACTTTGATATTGCCGGTTCTACTGGATTTAGTATTAATTGAAATGTAAACTTTTTGTGTTTTTGTAACTTTTATTTTATACCAGTTTACGGTTTTCGAACTAAGAGCAAGTACTCCTATTTTCGTAGATCTTTTATATATTGATTTAGCTTTAGATTTCTTGGTTCCAGTGGTACTTAGTTTGACTTTGGTGAAAGTTGCCTTGATTCCATAGGCAGGATCACCTGATTTAACTGCGATATAATATGTACCTCTTTTAACACCGGTAAAGGTACTATCACCAGAAGTATCATAAAGCGCTTCATAATCGCTGTAATAACTTGATTTATTAGCGTTACATAATTTTATATTATGACTAGAGGTTGAATTTGACGCAGAGACTACTTGAACCGTCAGATATCCTGTGGATGGTACGGAAACCTGATAATAAGAAACCGCATTGGAGTTTGCACCGGATCCATAGAAGCATGTGGCATTTGACAGAGTGCCGCCCATTGGAACAGACTGTACCTCAAAATTTGCATACTCATTTTTACTGGATGTACCATAACATGTAAAAGTCATATAGTAGACTCCGGGTGAAGAAATGGCATAGTAATGTGTTTTTACGCCATTGCTTGAATTGGTCGATGAAGAAGCAGTAGAGATACTGCTTGTAAGTCCGCTATCAGAATAGAGGGTAAGGTAAGTATTGTCCGTAGCACCCTTAAATGATATTGCAACCATTTCAGGTGCTGTAACCTGTACTGCATATGTATAGGTTGCAGTCTTTATACTTACCGGAGTTTGAAATGCCGTGCCTGTTGGATTAGTATTGATATCCTCTGGAGTTACAGCGGCACCAGGTGTTAGCTCAGTTGATTTTGCCGTTGCCAGTGCGGAAGCCTTGGCAACCTTGACAACAGGTGATGTTGTGGATGCAAACGCTGATTCGGCGCCTGCGAAACACATGGTCATTGCGACAGTAAGTGCCAGCACGATGACCACTAGTTTTTTTCTTTTCATAAAATTTCTCCCTTCAATTATTGATCGAAACTCAATACACACTACTATTATAGACAGTTTACGAGTTAATGTAAAGGGAAAGCGTTGGTAAATCTGCTGTTAAGGTAATCTTTAGAAAGAGGAGTCTGACGTTATCTCAGACCGCCATAGGTCACTCCGCTCCCGCCGGTAGCGGCGATATTATTTACCAGAACTCCGTTGCTGGCTTTTGATGAACCACATACGCTGAGCCCTGATCCATAGATGACCGCATTTTTGAAACAGTCGGTGTAGTTGGTGACTCCATCTGCGTAAATGGTCATTGATCCTGTGAGGTTATGGCAATAGCCAAAGGTACTTGCCAGGTTTGTGACGCTGGCTGGTATATCAGGGGCGGTCTTCAGGGACGTGCAGAGGAAGAAGGTCCCGTACATGCCGGTGACGCTGCCGGGGATCGCCGGCGCGGCAGTAAGCGATCTGCAGCTGGAAAAAGCACTCATCATGTCTACTACGCCGTAGGGTATTTCCGGCGCTGCTTTCAGACTGCTGCAGCCTGAAAATGTTTTCCACATTATGGTGACGCTGTCCGGAATGCGATTGATACTGCCCAGATTGACACATTCGGCAAACCAGCCCCTCATGTCGGTGGTTTTTACCGTTGGCTGAATGTCGACGGCGGTTATTTTGTTTACGTAGGCCTGGTCGTGCCATGGAGCGACATAAGCGGCCTGATTGTCGATCATAATGGTCGTATCCCCGCTTCCCGCTATCTCAAGGAGCCCGTCGTCATACAGTGTGGCCACAACACTGCCGGTCCCCAGGTTGGTGGTGTACACTATAAATGGCGAGTCTGCGCCTATGTTCCAGCTGGCGACTATGTTACGCGGCGTGTTCACAGTGATTGTGAGAGTGTTGCTGGAAACGGCTTTTCCATCACTGCCGGTGACATCGCATCTGTATGTATCACCGCTGTTGGCGCCTGAGAGGGCATCTGTAGTGTAGACGGCTCCGCCGGCACCGGGTATTGAAGTTTCGTTTTTATACCATTGATAAACAAAAGGGGGCGTCCCGCCTGTTACGGCGGCTGTAAAGGTGGCGCTGCTGCCGCTGATGACAGTAGTGCTGCCGCTGATGGCTACTGAGGTTATTGGTGATACTGTTATGCTGCCGGAAGCCTTGGCCTGAGTACGGATTCTCCTGATCGAAGATCTTTTTCCGTATATTTTCTTACTGCCGTTTAGTCTGTATGCCTTTACATAGTAGCTGTAATATGTAAGGGATTTTATGTTTCTGGAATCCCGGTAAGTAAGTTTGAGTGTACTCTTTAAAGGCCTGTATGTATTTCCGTACTTTTTATATATGGTATACCCCTTTGCGTTTTTGACTTTGTTCCACTTTAAAGTTACAGAAGTTGAAGTTGCAGTAACACTTTTCCATTTTGTCATACCCGGTCTGGACAGAGCTGAGCTGTCCTGAACATATGCCAGAGGAAGCACTGACATGGTCAGGACAAATATTGATAACACAACACCTTTTAATAGACTGGCTGTCTTTTTGTCACCACGCAAACCTGTTTTCATAACAATAACCCCCTCAATTTCGAATATCGTTGATGCTTATTAAATATAGCATTTAAAATAAGCAGAACAAACCGTACATCCTGCTTAAATAAGACATTATTCTGCTGTATATATGTTATTTAGTGGAGAATCTTCTGTATTCTGAAGGGGTGAAACCGGTTTTCTTTTTGAAAAGGGCGGCGTAGTGCCCGTGGTAGTCAACGCCGCAGCTGGCAAAGGCCTCATCGACTGACAGATTCATATCGAGAAGCTTATCCTTGATTTTTTCGATCTTGACATCAATGTAATAATCATGAGGGGTGATGCCGGTATAAGATTTGAAAATATGCGCAAAATAACTGGTACTCAGGTATACAATGCCTGCAACATGCTCAATATCGAATTTATCCATCCAGTGCATTTCAATATAGGCTTTGGCGGCATCTATTTCCCTGCGGTTACACAGGCGCCGTTTGATGAACAGAAGGTTGACCACGTAAATTATGTGGCCGTCTTCACATATTGGTACCGTCGAGATATCAGCTACGAGCGTCTTGATACTGTCACCGGAAATATTATTGATGGACTTTACCTGGTGGATAGGGATGATGACGTCCTCATACTGTGTGGTCACGCCGGAAAAAGCCTTAAGCACCGTGTCATAAAAAGGGGCGGCTTTGGCAGTCGGATCATTGATGAGATTGTACTTTTGAACCAGCTCTTCAGGATCGATTATGTTGAATTCATCGATAAACGCCTGGTTGGCCATGAGAAGATCTCCATTCGGAGCATAAAGCTGTGCGGGATTTGGCAGACCGTTCAGCAGTTCGATCAGCATTTTGCAGTCAGGTGCATTAAACATGAGTATCCCTCCTGTTCCGTTTTTAAACATTATATTTAAAAAGAAGCCACATGTAAAGATAATTGATCATCAAAAAGTGAAATCGGGCATAATAAAAATTCTGCTGCAGGTAACGATGGCTGAAAGTTCTGTTGAACAAAACCATCCTCCCTGCACTTGCAAGGCGGCGGCATATGGTTTACAATGGACAGGTAAATACGGAATATGGGGAGGAACAATGAATAAACCTACATTAGTAATAATGGCGGCCGGCATGGGAAGCAGGTACGGCGGCCTTAAGCAGATCGACCCGGTGGGAAGCCACGGTGAGATTATACTGGATTTTTCTTTGTACGATGCCATGATGGCGGGCTTTGAAAAGGTGATCTTCATTATCAAACGGGAGAATGAAGAGGCTTTCAGAGAGATCATAGACGGCAGAGCAGGTAAGCATCTGCAGGTGGAGTATGCCTTTCAGGAGCTGACGGATCTGCCGGAGGGCTACAGTGTTCCTGAGGGAAGAGTGAAGCCGTGGGGCACCTGCCACGCGGTGCTCAGCGCCAGAAAACTGATCGACGGTCCTTTCGCGGTGATCAATGCCGATGACTATTACGGTCCGGGGGCCTTCAATACGATATACGAATTTCTGGAAAATGCTGCTGATAAGGAGAAATATGATTTCGCAATGGTAGGGTACCGGCTTTCAAAAACTCTGACAGAAAACGGCTATGTCTCAAGGGGAGTATGCAATGTCACGGCTGACGGCTATCTCGAGAGCGTTACTGAACGCACGAAGCTGATGTGGAAGGATGGCGGCATCGCCTATACTGAAAACGAACTCGACTGGATAACGGTCCCTGAGGATGCGACCGTTTCCATGAATTTCTGGGGATTCACGGAATCCATGATACATGAGATGCAGAGGGGATTTCCTTTGTTCCTGGATAAAACACTGAAGGAAAACCCGCTGAAGGGAGAATACTTCCTTCCCAGCGTCGTTTCAGAACTCATCGACAGCGAGAAGGCAAGCGTGAAAGTGCTGAAGTCGTCTGACCAGTGGTACGGCGTTACCTATAAGGAAGATAGAGAATCGGTAGTGAATGCGCTGCAGGCCATGAAGGACAAAGGACTTTATCCTGATAAGCTCTGGAAATAAACAAAATAATGCTTGCAATTACGCGCTTTAATGTGTATAATATTAGAGCGTGTTTTGTTTGATCAAAACGCCCAAATCTCTGCACCGATTCAAGGCGGTGCCATTTAGTCCACAGGGAGGTGAAAACATGACTAATTATGAAATAATGTTCATCATTGATCCAACTTTGGAGGAAGAAAAGAAGAACGCTACAGTTGATATGGTCCAGGAGATCATCAAGGCTGACGGCGAGGTATCCAAGGTTGACGTCTGGGGAATGAGAAAGCTCGCATATCCTATCGAAAAGAAAGCAGAAGGATATTACGTAGTTATCGAGTTCCAGGCTGGAGTAGAGCTTCCAAAAGAGCTTGACAGAAGGCTGAAGATTTCTGACGATGTAATGAGACATATGATCATCAACAAGGATGCTAAATAAGGAAACGAGGTGCATTTATGAATAATGTTGTACTGATCGGAAGACTTACTAGAGATCCTGAGGTGAGGTATACTCCACAGCAGATGGCGGTTGCAACTTTTACAGTAGCGATCGACAGACCCGCTAGACAGGGTGCTGAGAAGCAGACGGATTTCCCGAGAGTAACGGTATTCGGAAAGCAGGCTGAGACCTGTGAAAAATACCTGGCAAAGGGAAGACTTGTTGCTATCAACGGAAGGATTCAGACTGGAAGCTACCAGAACAAAAATGGCGATACCGTTTATACGACGGATGTGATCGCCAACAGAGTCGAGTTCCTCGAATGGGGAGACAGGCCGCAGGGCGGAGCATCAGGCTTCAGACAGGAGCCGGCGCAGTACGCGCCACAGCAGCCGCAGCAGCAGTCACAGCCAGCTGAGGCAATGCCGGATTCGTTCCAGGCAATCGACGAAGACGTTCCATTCTAAAAGAAAGGAGACAGTGATAATGGATAACAGAAGACACGGCGGTGGCATGAGAAGAAAGAAAGTATGCCAGTTCTGCGCTGATAAATCAGAAGCTATCGATTACAAGGATGTTGAGAAACTTAAGAAGTACGTTACCGAGAGAGGTAAGATCCTTCCTAAGAGAATCACAGGCACTTGCGCTAAACATCAGAGAGAGCTGACTACAGCTATCAAGAGAGCAAGAATCGTAGCACTGCTGCCATACGTAGCAGACTAATTTTGTAGAAAAAACACATAAAGTCGCAATAAAAGGAGATGTCGATCACGGCATCTCTTTTTTATGCGTCTTAAAATTCGTCTTTATGGTCCATGAAGAAATCGTAGTATCTTCTGATGTTGGCCAGTTCAGTCCACTTCTTCGCCGTCACCGGGTCGCTGTCCAGGTCGTAGATCCTGGCGTGATTTACAGCCAGCAGGAAGGGCGAGTGGGTGGCGATGATGAACTGACAGTTGTAGAAGCGGGCCGAATCCTCTATGAAGCGGGCCAGCTCCATCTGGAATTCCGCGGACATGCTGTTTTCCGGCTCGTCCAGCAGATAGACCTGATTGCTCTGGATTTTGTTGGAGAAGTACATCAGGGCGCTCTGGCCGTTGGACTGCTCAGGCAGGTTGTTTATCAGGCTGTTTCTTATATATCCTGAGCGTGATTTCCGCCTGGAGTCATTGATTTTCTTAAGCTGTTCGTAATCGTCCAGGGATCGCATCTGGAAATGACTGTACTTCATCTGCAGGTATTCATCGCTCAGCACCATGCGTCTGGTGTCGATGCCCTCGTTCATAGCGCGGATATTGAAGATGTAGTCAAATACATCATCGCTGGTGATGACGGTACTGTCCTGATCCGGCGTGTCATAATGCCATCTGGCATTACAGTAAGCTATATAGTTGCCAAAGAAGCTGCTTTTGTTGTACGGCGCGCCGCGGGTCGCGCCGATGGTCTCGGCGATGATATTTATCAGTGTGGTTTTACCGGATCCGTTGCCTCCGTAAAGGAAGGTGACCGGCTCAAAGGTCAGCGTCGGCACCTCTCGTTCGGAAAACACGCCGAATGGATAGAAGGTGGTATAGCATGTCATCTTCTGATCCTGAAAGAATGAGCATTCGGCATCGTAATCCGGTATGGTAAAGGCATCCAGGTAAACCATGTCTCTACCTCAGAACTGCGCCGGGCTCGCGGTCAAAGAATATGCTCTTGGAGGAGACTGACAGCGGAATTCCGTAGCAGACGCGTACATCCTTCTTGAAAACTCCTGCCCTGATGGCGGCTCTGCCGATGGAATACATGACACGGTTATCTATGTGATGATTGGCTGCAACTGAAACTGCTGAGCCAACCGCTATGCCCAGATCGGTAACATTGAAAGCGCAGTTTGCTCCGGCCTTCATCATAGCTGCACAGTTTTCAAAGCCGCACATGCTGCAGTTGTCCAGGCCAAAGGGTTCGCCGACAACGCCGATTATAACGGCACAGTGGCATCTGCTCAGGCATCCGGCGTCTCTGTTGAAGAACTGTTCGTTGTACTCCACTGCCAGCTGCTGGGTCACCTTTACCAGATAGTCTTTATCGGCGCCGGTGACGATGGCGGTGACTACTTTGTCCTTGCCGCTGCCCTTAGGCGCTGTCCTTGCTGCCGCTGCCATCAGGTCAGCGACCATAAATACTGCATCTTTTTCTGCGTTTTCCATATATTTGATCATATTGGTTCTCCTTTTAAATAATAGCTTTTCGATTATTATAACACTTATGGGTTATTCAAAATAGCACAAATACCACCTAAAAGGTAAAAATCAGCTTTAAATAATCAGTTCTGCTATCCAAGATTCTTATTATTGAAATATAATTATCTTTGATGCAATAAAATATAAGATGCTTACCGCATATTAAATAGCGGTATTCTGAAGGCTTATTAGTAATTTTAGACATAGAAATACCTAAATATGGATTTGATTTTAGACTTGTGCAATTATCTAAAATGTAATTCAAAGCATTGTCAGAAATATTTTGGCTAAAAGTATTTTCTAGTAGATAATTTTTGATTTCATCAAGATCATTTACTGCCTGAGGCGTGAATCTGAGTTTCATGGCTTTGGATTATATCTTGAAAGTACATCTTCTTCTGCTACCCAGTCAAGTTCTGAATGGACAGAGTCTTCGCCTTTCTTTAGCTCCTGCATCAGAAGAGCCAGGGCCTGCTCCCTCATGGCTTCCTTGCCGTTTTGTGTTATTAAGAAAGGGAATCCCTCTACATTAATAGACTGTTGAAGAAAAATGTTAATGGCATCTGTTAATGTCATGCCGCATTTGGCATAAATCTGTTCGACCTCGATTTTGATATCGGGGTTGATACGCATTTGAAATGTAGATGTCTTAGGCGCCGTTGCCACATTGATATTATTTTCCATTTGAATGTCCTCCTGTTACATACAGCTTATCAAAGTATGCTGACGATGTCAATACAATGTCATTACATAATGGACAATAGTTCTGCGGCCCGGCGGCCCTCAATATTCAAATTCATCGAGTACGTCGCCATGCCAGGCAAGACGGCCTTTTGTATCTTTGACAGGCGGCTGCCAGTCGAAGTCGACTTTCAGCGACAGATTTTCGCCGTTGACTCTGAACCAGGCCCAGTGTACAGAGTGAAACCTGACCTTGGCCCTGCGTTCATCTTTGACAAAGACGGCATCGTCTGTATGGGGTTCCATAAATGCCCTGTATTCCTGGCCGCGCTCTGTTACTGCATAGTCTGTTATCATATATGACTGATGAGTGATCTGCAGTTTGTCGCCGGGGAAGATGTCTTCAAATGCATCCCAGGACATGAGATCCATTTTTTCTTCCGTTCCTGATACGCTGACGGTGACCGCCGGGTAGGTGTTCTCGCTCCAGCCGCTGAAGCGAACGGATTTTTCAATGACTGCAGCTTCGCATTTCTCCGGTTCTGCAGTCGTCCAGTCTGTTGCTTTTATGTTAAATATACCCATGATATCCTCCTTAGATTAAAAGGACCGGTGCCGAAGCACCGGTCCATATGTGGCAATTTTTCAATTGATCAATTGAAGTTTGATTTTTTTATTACTTAGCTGCTACCTGTTTGTCAGCGTAGTCACGGTCAACTGCGTTAGCATCCGGCATCTTCAGCATAGTGCACATTGTGATGATTCCTATGATGATGAGTCCGATCAGTATTCCATAAGCCATATTAGCTTTTCCAGGGATGATCAAACCTACCATCCACTGAGCTGCGAATGCGGATGGAATCAGCTGTACAGCCATTATTATACGGTTTGCAGACTGATATTCTCTACGTCCGAATGCATAAGCAGTCATGCAAGGATGCATTGTAGGAACACCGCCGGTCATGCAGGCAACTCCGAAGCCCCACATTACCATTAGAGGAACACTGCCGCCCTGTGGCTGAAGCATGAGTCCCAGAACCGGGATCAATTCTGTCAGGCCAAGTATGATAGATGCTTTGACTGAACCGAGTTTGTCGTCCAAAATTCCGAAAACGTATGACATCGGGATTCCGAGGATAGCGCCCATTCCAAGCCATTTAACTGCAACCAGCCATACTGAAAGGTCGCCCATTCCATTCGGTGATATCACCTGGAAACGTACTGCCATGGAGCCCATGCAGGCATTGATTATGAAGGTGAAAATTCCATAGGCAATGATCAGCTGCCAGGCTTTTCCCATCTTCAGTACCTGACCGACAGAAAGCTGTATTTCGTCTCCGTCTGCTTCTGACTTCAATGCTTCAGCACTGCCATCCGGATGGAGTCCTGCGTCTTCTGGGTAGTCCTTGATGAGCAGTCCCGTAAGAACGGCGATCAGAACGATAACAATAGCGATTCCGATGTAGAACGGTCTGTAGTCTCCGCCAAGCTGGTTGGCGATGAATCTGGTCATTACTGCAGTACCTACTACTGAGAACAGAGGTGAACCGAGGGTGATGATGCCCATTACACGGCCTCTGTAACGTACGAACCAGTTTGCGCAGAGCATGAATCCGCCCATCTGGAAGGACATGCATGCACATCTTACTGCGAACAGTGAAACCCAGAACAGAGCCCAGTTACCTGTACCGCCGTTGCATCTGAGTCCATTGGCTGCTGCGATTCCCAGGCATCCCAGTGCTGTGATGATCATCAGAGGGATCATGGTCTTCTTTACGCCGAACTTGATGTAGCAGGTTCCGTAAATGAATGTCAGTACGATGCAGGCGAAGTTGCCCCAGGTCATTACTGCTGTGGTTTTTTCAGCGTTCCACGATGTGAAACTGTTGATAATGTTGATTTGGTCGTTCTGCAATCCAGAATACATGAACATGAATACTACGCCCAGGATCATGAATGCGATTGCATACTTTCTAAATTTTTTGTCCCTAAACATTTTCTTCTCTCCTTTGTTAAAATGAATGAATAATTGCCATATATAAAGGCGTGAAGAGCCCTATATACTATTGGTTAATTGTTCTGGATCAGCTCGATGAGGACGCCGGAGTTGTCACGTATGAACATGACGTTGTTACCCTCCATCTGTACCTCGTGGGCTATTTCCACTCCGTTGGCAACAAACTTTTCTTTCATCGCCGCCATGTCGTCTACCTCAAAGGCAACGTGCTTGGTACCTACGGTCTGGAGGTCATCGTTGGGCATGAGCCTGTCCTCAGGAAGAGGCTTGGGAGCGTCATACTGGAAGAGTTCCAGCTGGTAATCTCCGTTGGTCAGGAATACTATCCTTGCCTGAAGAGGCGGTACATAGTCGTCCTTGATCTTCTTGAAGTCCAGATTTTTCTCATACCATGCTACAGATTCGTCCATATCATAGACGCTGATACCGGTATGAAGTGCTCTGGTAATCTTTGCCATAGTTATCACCTCCCGTTATTTCTTTGCCTTGATCTGCAGTTTGCCGCCGCCGCTCAGTGTGTATTCGCCGGCTTCTGCTGCCTCAGCCTTGATGGTGACGCCCTTAGGCGCGTCGAACTGTGCAGGGTTTACATTGCTGATCAGGGTGATGTTAGAATTTGCTGTTGCTATCCATTTGCTGCCGGGATCCATGCTCAGCGTTACATTTTTCAGTCTACCTTTAAGAGTGGTGTCTGTCAGGCTTACCCACATCCTTCTGTCCTTATGGTCGTCGTGGATCAGGTCTCCCGCGACATCCATGTCCTTCATGTTAACATTGACTCCGAAAACGTCTTCTGTGACCTTGGTCGCACAAGGATCGTCGTTGACGATGGTCTTTACAAGTACGCCTGTGCCTGAGCTGATATCCACTGCATCCATATTGATCAGTGCGTTGTGGCTCTTGATCAGGAAGGCCTCTTTGCCCGTCTCTATCTTGCCGCCGGTGATGTTGATCTCGCCGACTTCTTCCTGCCAGCCGTTGACACAGTGCATCAGACCGAAGTAAGTGCCGCATTTTGCTGTGCAGTCGTTGAATGTCATATCACTGTTGCCGGCGCAGATGGCCATCATGCAGCTGGTATCGATGTAGCATCCGTTGAAGAAATCGTGGCATCCCGGGTCTGCATAGGCGCCGTAGCCGCTCTTGGTGCAGATGATGTCGCAGTCGTTGGCTTCCAGATAGACAAAACCTTCTGACGATTCAGTGGACAAAGCTGCCCAGCCGTCGCAGATGATTTTCGAATTGTAGAAGTATGACTGTGAGTTGCTCATAGTGCAGTGGGTCCTGGTGTTGCCCTCGATCTCCAGTGGAGGCGGTGGCGTGCTCATCAGTTCAGTTGGAGCAGGAATGTTATCTCCGTAAGGCATTCCGTGTGACCAAATCAGTGAATCGTATACTCTGAGAGTGGAATGCTCTTCAGCTGCTGTGGAGTATCTGGTCCTGCCGTTGGTATCTATGACTGCGTTCTTCAGCGTCAGATCTGCTCCAAACTTTACTGCCACGCCGCTGGACGGTCCGCCGATACCACTGCCGTCTCCTGATGTGCTGATGCATGCTCCGTCTACAGTGACCTTGGAGCCTGTTCCCTCTGCGTAGATACCGCCTTCGGTACCCTTATATGCAACGACCTTGATGTCCTTGAGTTCATTATCGGAAATTTCCCCGCCGTAGAGAACCTTGCTGTTTGATGAAGCCTTGTCGTACTTGCCGTTGCTGATGTGGACTGCTGCCACCGCTTCCGGATCCGGAGCGAACCAGTTGATCTTAGGTTTGCCTGGATTTAGCACAGCATTGACACCTTCGATGATGTCTGTCATCATGAGCATGTTCTTGCTTTCTTTCCTTGGGGGCTTGCTCAGTGAAAAGCCCTTTATCGTCTTATTCATTTTTTCCCTCGCTTGTAGTATCAAGTTCCCGAACCGATACTTTTATTACCTTAACTATATTGCATAGATAGAATAAAGTAAAATCACTAATTATGTATCATAATAATAAGTAAAATGTAATAATTAAGCATTGACAATACTTTCACAGATTAGAATTCAGAAGTGTTGGACAATACCGGTTTTATTATGTATAATATAACATACAGGAATGGAGGCGCCAAATGAATGAATTGCAGATAGATTACTTCCTGGCGGTAGCGAGGAACCTGAGTTTTACTAAGACAGCCGACGAGATGTATGTGTCACAGCCGGCCATCAGCAGGCAGATTGCCCATCTTGAAGGAGAGCTGGGCTTCGTTTTGTTCGACAGGAGCAAAAAATCCACGCAGCTCACCGCGGCGGGAAAACTGTTTTTCGACTTTTTTGCCGATTTCAAGCAGAACATGCAGCGAACCAAGGACATGGCCTATAAGGCAACTAACGAACAGGTGGGCAGTATCAGGATGGCATGTCTGGAAGGATGGAATAACGTATCTTTTATACCTGATGCGCTGAACAATTTCAAGAGCAATTTTAAAAACATGGACATAGAACTGAGCAGTTATGGGTTCAAGGGTCTGCTCAAGGCCCTTGGAGCTGACAAGGTTGACATCATCCTGGCGCTGGAGGGGACATCTGAGGATTATGACGATATCATGACCAAGACGGTGACCACTCTGCCTAAGAAGATAATCTATTCGGACAGACACCGGTTTGCCAACAGGGTCAACCTTACGCCCAAGGATTTCAGGGATGAAAAGTTCTTTATACCGGTGCCTGAGGAGTCCAAATACGCGGAAAGCAGGATCAGATCCTACTGCAGGGGGCAGGGATTTGTTCCCAATGTTGAGAAGGTGGCAAACATCGAATTTATGCTGATCAACGTCAGAAACGGATTTGGCGTGGCCATAGTAGATGACTGGACCATCGCATCTGCGGGCGGAGAATTCAAGTCGGTGGACATGGGCATTACCGACGATGTGATACTGGCATGGAAGGAGACCAACATGAATCCGGCCATAGGCGTCCTCGTCAGTGAGATGCTGTTCATATTGAATCAGGAAACTCATTAAGGCTGGTGATTACTATGAAAAAGCTGATAGCTGTAATGCTGATAATCGGCATTCCCCTTACCATATGTGCCTTTACAAGCGGACATAATGTGGTCTGCCCCAGGTGCAACAACCCTTATACTCTGAACCTTAACAAATGATCATGATATGCGCAGAACCGCCGCGGGCATACCGCAGCGGTTCTGTTAGTATTTTATGAATGAAGTAGTTATGTTATTTCCATTTGATGACGCCGCCAAGAAGCGTAGGGTCAAGGGCCCATACCAGTTCATAGGCTTTAGGGATCTCAGTGTAATCGAACTTGTGGCTGATCAGCGGTTTGATGTTGATCTTGCCGTAATGTATCAGGTTCAGGAATACTCTGATATCCTCATCGCAGGTCCAGACCTCGGTGCCTGTGTAGCGGCGCAGATTGCTGTCCATTACAGGAGGCCATACTCCCTTGATGACCAGGTCGGCTCTCTTAAGAGCAAACGGCTTGGAGTTTACATATGTTCCGATAAGGCTTGCGCCCTTCTGCATGAGGTTGTCGTCATAATTAGGCATGCTTTCGCCGTGGACCTGAGAGATCATAACGACTCTGCCTCGCTCTGATACCAGCTCAAAAGCCTGCTCCAGAGGTCCTCTGTGACCTGTAGCCTCAAAAATCACAGGGCATCCGCCTCTGTCCAGCTCGTCAACGACTTTCTTGAGCTTTTCCGGCTCGTCCTTGGTGTTGATGGCAAAATCCACGCCCATTTCTCTGGCGATATCAAGTCTGCCCTCATCCAGGTCAGTTACAATAACTGGAAGCGCGCCTGCGCATCTTGCACACTGGGCGGTGATAGCTCCTACGAAACCCTGGCCCATTACTATGGCCGGCTCGCCCAGCTGGAGACTGGCTCTTCTCAGCGCATACATTCCCGTATGTCCAAGATTGAAAAACGCTGCCTGCTCCATGTCTATGCCTGCCGGTGCAGGTGTACAGTTATATTCGTCCATGATCAGGTACTGCGCGTGTTCTCCGGTGGTAACGACGTTGTCGCCTACCTTCAGACTGGTCACGCCTTCTCCGACCTCAATGACCTTGGCTGCCATGCTGTATCCGATACTTGTTGGAAGGGGAACGATGTGCTCGCCCATGAGAGCGTTCTCTGTGCCAGGGCTCATCGTGCTGTATTCTGCCTCCAGAAGGACTTCGCCTTTACCTGGATCCGGCAGTTCTTTCTCAGCCAGGACTACCTTGCCCGGCTGCACCTGTGCATATTTGGTTTTCATGATGTTATCTCCTCTGTTACAATTGTACTTTTTCGGTTTTTCGGGAACTATTGTCTGAGTGATATTTTGTGCCTATATTCTTCCACAACAAAAGGCAAATTGCAAGGATTCAGGGACAAAAAGCATTATAGAAAAAGTCAGATAACTTTCATAAGCAAAACGTAATCTAACGCTGAAAGCCAGGCTGTGACTGACCGCGGCCGTTCGCAAAAATGCAAATACGGCCGGAGAGCTCAGCTCACTGACCGTATCTAATCAATTTGTGTTATTAGGAATTATTATTATGGGCTAGAACAGGAACGGGATACCATACAGCGCCAGCGCAATGATGCAGGCGATGATAACGATGGTCCCCCACAGCTTATATTCTTTATCCATAGCCTTCTTTTCCGCCGGCGACGGGATCTCCTCGCGGAGTACTACGTCGTTTAGCTGGACATCTTCCATTTCACCGTATTTAGCGCGGCAGATATAGTAGATGATCAGCCCGATGGCGCACCAGATGACCCCTGAAACTATGGCGTAGGTGCCCAGCTGTGTCATCATCAGAAGATAGATGATGATACTTACGGGAACGCCGACCTTGATGAACGGAGCCCTGTAAGGCCGGTTCAGCTCAGGATGCTTTATGCGCAGTCCCATAGCGGCAGCTATGCCGATGACGTAATAGAACAGATCGGCGAAAAGGCTGACCTCAGCCACGAACCTGATGTCGTATTTTGTCAGGATAAGTGACAGCACGCCCAGGACCAGGATGGAAATATAAGGTGTTTTGTATTTAGGGTGCAGCTTGGCGAAGAACTTCGGCATGGAACCTTCTCTGGCCATGGCGAAGAGGTAACGCGGCGGCACCGCTATGCTTGAATTCAGTGTTGAGAAGTCGCCGCCGAAGGCAATGCCAGCGGCCAGGAGTGCCATAGGAATACCCAGGATGCCTGCCATCTGCATGCCCTCGGCAAACGGAGCGTCTGCTGAAGCGATGGCGCTTATTTTGTCTGCGGGTACGATGCCGATGAGGAACCACTGGAAAATGGCGTTAACGGCGAATACTATATATGGCGAAAGTTTGAGAGCACGCGGCAGATTGATCTGCGGATATTTGATCTCTTCGCCCATGGCGCAGCAGGTCTCAAAACCGGCAAAGCACCACCATATCATTGCGACCATGCCGATGAAGCCCCACGGTGTGGCGGAACTCATGGCGGCCGGAAGCACTACGTAGCTAGGCATATTGATGTTTGGTATCATGGTCAGGAACCAGATTATGGCCACGCCCCAGAAGAAGTACATGAATCCGTTCTGGAGACGGCCGGTCATTTCTGTGCCGCGTACGTTGGTTATGATAAACAAAATAATAGGGATGCTGGCAAGGAGCATGTCGCTGATCGGCAGTTCGATGCCGAAGGCCCTGAAGAGGGTCTTGAAGTAAAAGGCAAAGGCCAGTGCCTCGCCGGATGTTACGGCGATCAGTGATGCTATGAAATTCCAGCCGGCCAGTACTCCTGCGGGTTTGCCCAGTCCCAGCTGGGCGTATTTATATGTACCTCCGGCAAATGGAAGGGCTGCGCCCATCTCTCCGTAGAGCTTTGCCGGGTATACGCTGATGACCATGGCGATGAATGTGGCGATTATCACAGATGAGCCCATGGTGCCCACGATCTGCGCGCCGGTGGTGAAGAGGCCTACGCCTATGACGTTGCCAACTGTAATGGTGACAGCCTCCTTCATACCAAAGGTACGCTGCAGGGTGGTGTCGCCGGTGGCGGCCACGGTGTTTGGTTCTGCCATCAGTATCTCCTTTCTGCGGCAATGGCGTGACCTGAAAGTCCCTCGCCTTTTGCCATCCTGTTGACAAGAGGTGCTATTTTTTTCGATGCTTCAGCGGTCATCCACTGGTTGGTGCACACCTTGAGGAAGGTCCCGACCCAGACGCCGCCTGTGTATCTCGATGTTTTTACGGTCGGCAGGGTGTGGTTGGTGCCCGACGCATAATCGCCGAATACCTCTGCCGTGTTGCCTCCGATAAAGAGGGAGCCGTAATTATAAAGTCTGTCTATGATTTCATCCGGGTCTTTTATGTTGACCTCCAGATGTTCCGGTGCGTATTGATTTGCCACTTCGACCGCCTCGTCCAGGCTGTCAAGGACCACCACCTCGCCGTAATCGTTCCATGACCTGCTGGCGATATCAGCGGTATCCAGGGTGGCAAGCTCCGCCTCCACAGCCGCTATAGCAGCTCTGGCCAGTTCTTCATCGGTGGACAAAAGGAACGCTTTGGCGTTGGGATCGTGTTCACACTGTGCCAGCAGGTCAGCTGCCAGCACCTCGGGTCTGGCGCAGGTGTCAGCGATGACCAGTACCTCGCTTGGCCCCGCGATGAAGTCGATGCCTATCTGACCGTAGCACTGCCTCTTGGCTTCTGCAACAAATTTGTTGCCCGGCCCGACGATCATGTCGACCGGTTTTATCTGTTCTGTGCCGTATGCAAAGGCGGCAATAGCCTGAGCGCCGCCTACAGCGTAGATCTCGTCGGCGCCGGCCAGATCCATAGCTACCAGAGTCTTATAGTGAATCTCTCCCGTACCGTGTACTACAGGCGCGCAGGCCGCGACTCTCTTGACCCCGGCCACCTTTGCCGGCGTCACCAGCATCAGGGCAGTGGAGTAAAGCGGATAGCTTCCGCCAGGAACATAGCAGCAGCAGGAGGATACAGGGATTATTCTGTGCCCCAGAAAGATCCCCGGCTGAGGGCTGAAATCCTTCAGTTCAGTCATGGTGCCGCGCTGTGCTCTGGCGAAGGCCTCAATATTGCTTCTCGCTTCTTTCAGGTCGCTGATTTCCTGAGCCGACATCTTCTGGTAAGCAGCGTCGATCTCCTCGCGGGTCACTCTGAAGGTAGCCCTTTCAAATCCGTCGAATCTGCGGCTGTAGCTCCTGAGAGCTTCGTCACCGTTCTCGCATACGTTGTCTATTATCTCCGAAACTGTAACACGCAGCTGGCGGTTGTCTTCTGCAGTTCTCTCTTTTGCTTTCTTTATGATTTTCATATTTATACCTCATTTTGTTTAACAATTTAGCTTAATAAAGTATATGACATGAAGTGAACTCAATGTCAAGGGGCAAAATCTATGTAAAATCAAAAAAACATTGAGTATACTCAATGTTTTTGGTACAATGACCATAAAGGAGGGCTGAAAGCCATGAAGATAGGACAGGTTTCGAGAAAATACGGGTTGTCCAAGGACAACATTTACTATTATATCAATTATGGACTGCTGGTGCCGCCCAAGCTGAACAGTCAGTACGTCTTCGATGACGAGACAATACGCGACCTGGAGGAGATCCTGGCCCTGAAGAGCATGGATTATTCCCTGTCGGAGATCCACAGGATCATTTCGCTTCACCGGATATCCAGCATTGAAAGCCCCGGGGACAAAAGGGAACTTATGGATATGTATTCGGACAAGCGGGCGGAGTGCGCCGTCAAGGTCAAGCACTATGAGGCCGTTATCAAAGATCTGGATGAGAGGATCATGGAGCTGGCCACCAATGAGCCGGCCGTGCAGAGGCACACGGGCCTGCCTTTGTCCATGCTTAATCTCCTGTGCTGCCCGGAATGCGGCAGACCACTGGAAATCAGTGACGTCAACATGGATATGGAATACATATACGACGGCAGGCTCACCTGCAGCTGCGGCTACCACGCGGTGGTGGACGACGGTATCGTGATAACGCCCAACGGGTACAACGGAGAAGTGGACAAGCCGGATCTGACCCGCGAGCTTTACAAGGATCTGCCGCCGTCGCTGATCAGTCTTTTCCAGCGCTCTTACAATTACATGAAGGAAGAACTGGAGGAAATGGACCTGAGCGGCAAGGTGGTAATGGAGACCTACATCAACGCCTGGTTCTTTCTCCACAATCACCAGCAGTGTTTCAGCCCTAAAGGCTTCTATATCGTCGTAGACAAGTATCCCGAGACCCTGCACATGTACAAGGATCTGATCGAGCGGGAGAACTACGAGCTGCCGATCCTCTACCTGGCTGACAGTTCGACAGAGTATCCACTGAAAGAAGGCTGCGTTGATCTTAACCTGGATTTTTTTGCCGTAAACGAGCACAATTTCTATCATGACACCTTCCTGCTGTCATGCCTCAGACCGTATTTCAGACCAGACGGCCGGATACTGGGAACATATTTCTACTTTGAGAACGGCAGAGAGTCCATGAAGGAGCTGCTGGGCACCTATCCGCAGTGCTCTGCCAGCAATTTCTCACTGCCGTATTTCAGGAAGGAAACGGCCGCCGCAGGTTTTTCTCTGGATAAAAACAGAGTCTGCGGATATACCACAGACTCTGGTAATAATCTGGGATTCAGCTTTCACCATAAAGGTGAGAAGATGTATCTCATGTCATATGACGGTCACCTTGAATCCATTCGCTAGTTGACCGTGTATGTTGCGTTTGTATATGCCGTTGCAGCTGAGTTGTACTTGTTGGCTACATTGTAGGTAACTGTGTATGTTCCTGCAGCTGTGAAGATATAGCTCTGAGCCTCTGCATATGTCATGTTGGCCTTGATGACAGTCCCTGCTGAATCAGCAACAGTAACTGTTATGGCGCTGGTAAGATCGGCAGTTGCCTGGGCGGCTGTAACACCGTTGACCAGATTTGCAGCAGTTCCCGCTGTCGCTGTTCCAGGTGCTGTTCCGCTGATGGTAGGCGTGCTGTAGTCGACTACGGTTATATTGGCGCTTACAACTGTATATCTGGATGCCATGTATTTGTTGGCGACTCTGTAGGTCACGTGGTAAGTACCCAGCTGATCGAGCTTATATGCAGCCGCCTGAGCGTAGGTCATGGTGGATTTTGTACCGTTAGGAGCAGTTACAGTAACGGTCATTGCTCTGGTCCTGCCGATGGACAGCTGTTTTGCAGTCACGCCTGTCACAGGAGTCTCGGTATTGTACTGAACCGTCTTGTCGCCTACGCCTGTGAAGGCCGGTTTCTCGGTGTCTATGACCTTGACCTTGTGGAATGTGTAGTTGGATCTGCCGTACGGATCCTTGACGTAGTATTTGATGCTGTAGGTACCGAAGCTCTTGTTGTCCAGCCTGGACACCTTCAGATATTTATTTCTGGTAGTTGACCACTTGTACACAGCCTTAACCTTGACGTATTTGGTCAGGCTCATGAATGTGTTCGGATCCCTGGCGGTCACCTTGTACAGGAAGTTGTAATCCTTGCCGTACTGCAGGTATTTCATCTTGGTAGCGGAAACCTTGATAACAGGTTTCGGCATGATGAAATATGGATTCTTGCTGCTTGGATCGGTTGGATCCCAGTAAGAACCGCGGTTCTTGACCTTTATAGCCTTTGGCTTGCCGAGAGGCCCCGGATTCTTGCTCTTGTAAATAGTTATCTTGGTTCCGACGTTGCAGTTATCGTAGATCCACTTGGCATCCATGGTGGATGTCCTGATGCAGCCATGGGAAGCCCTTTGTCCCAGCTTATTGAATTCAGCTGTGGACTGAGCGGAGTGGCTGCGGCGGTAATACCAGACGGAATGGATATATATCTGGCCGGAACTCTGCACCAGGGCAGTATACTGCTCAAAGGTGGAGTTCTTGTCTTTATCTATCATGTTGAGCCATCTGGATTTATAGCCCATGTGGAAGGTGCCGGCCGGGGTGTTGTGGCCCGGGGCTCCCGTTGAACAAAGCATGGCTCGTACGGGTTTCCACTTGCTGCCCACCTTCTGGTAGGCGGTGATCACATTGGCTTTTTTGTTTACCTTCAGCCAGTATGTTTCGTTTGACGCAGCATTGGCGCTGGCGGTATCGATTATCAACACGGTCACTATCATTGCGATGGCTGTGAGTAAGGATACCAGGATCTTTTTGTTTAAGGTTAAATTCATCGATCTCTCTCCTCAATACATTGTGTTCAATCAAGTTTTAATGTCACAAATAACATTATAATATATATAACGCGGTATTACCACCATAAATTTTATTTGCATAATTATGAAATCTTTAAGGCGGGCAGCGGGCATTTTCCATCTGAGAGGGCCGGATTTGAGTGAAATGGATAAAATTTTTAGAAAAATCAAGCATTTTGAATACCTGTGGGAAACGGCAAGGCAAAAAAAGCCATTTATTTAATAAATATACATTCTAAAGCGGTAAAACGTTAACGTGATAAAGCTGCAAAAAATAAACATTTTTTTACAGAAAAACAAAAATAAATAACCTAAAATCATTCAAATTCTTTACTTTTTTGCAAAAAAATATAGCATTGCTTAAGAAAAGAATGTATAATAATAGTTACACAAATGATACTGTTTATATTTAATAATTATGCATGCTGATGCATATAATTTATTAGAGAATAGGAGAGATTTATTATGGCAGTAATTATTAATGGAAAAGACCTTACGGTTGAAGAGATCATTCGCGTATGCCGCGGAATGGAAAAAGTTGAGATCGCACCTGAGGCTGCAAAGGCAGTAAACAAGGCAAGAGCTTATATTGAAAAGAAACTGGATGAGGGCGCAATCATCTATGGACTTACTACTGGATTCGGCAAATTCGCCAACGTATTTATCGCTGAAGACGAGACTGCTGACCTTCAGAAGAACCTGATCATGAGCCACACCTGTGCTCTGGGCGAGCCGTATGAGCAGAAATATGTAAGAGCTGCAATGCTGCTGCGCTGCAACGCTCTTTCAAGAGGTTTCTCAGGAATCAGACTTTCAACTATTCAGACGATGGTAGACATGCTGAATGCAGGTATCCATCCGGTAGTACCTTGCAAGGGCAGCGTAGGTTCTTCAGGAGACCTGGCTCCGCTTTCATGCATCGCACTCGGACTTATCGGCATGGGCAATGTAGAATACAAAGGCGAGATCGTACCGGCTGCAGAAGCTATGAAGAAGGAAGGAATCACTCCTGTTCAGCTTGTTGCCAAAGAAGGTCTTGCACTGAACAACGGAACTCAGATGATGACAGCTGTTGGCGTAAACGTACTGTGGGATGCAATGCATCTGCAGAAGGTTGCAGACATAGCCTGCGCGCTTACTGCTGAAGCGCTTCACGGCATCACCAAGGCTTATGACCATAAGGTACATGACCTTCGTGGACATCAGGGACAGAAGGACGCTGCGGAAAATCTGCTGACACTGCTCAACGGAAGCAAGAACGCTCTTCCTATCCAGCCTACCAAGGTTCAGGATGCTTACACTCTGAGATGTGCACCTCAGATCCACGGCGCATCAAGAGATGCCATTAAATATGTATATGATGCAGTTTCCAAGGAAATCAATGCAGTTACAGATAACCCGATCGTTTTCCCGGATGACGATGAGGTAATTTCAGGAGGAAACTTCCACGGTCAGCCTATGGCTCTGGCGTTCGACTTCCTGAAGATCGCTATTTCAGAGCTGGGCAGCGTATCAGAGAGAAGAGCTGAGAGACTGGTTAACCCTGCACTTTGCGAAGGACTCCCTGGATTCCTTACTAAGCACGGCGGAGTATGCTCAGGCTTCATGATCGCACAGTATGCTGCAGCTTCAATGGCTTCAGAGAACAAGATCTATGACCATCCTGCATGCGTTGACTCGATTCCTACTTCAGGAAATCAGGAAGACCACGTATCCATGGGTACTACAGCAGCAAGAACAGCAGCTATGGTCCTTGACAATACTGAGAAGATCCTGGGCATCGAGATCATAGAAGCAGCTCAGGGAATCTGGCTGAGACAGGAAATCGGCGAGAGCAAGCTTGAGAACCTGGCACCGGCTACCAAGGCAGCTTACGATTTCATCAGGACCAAGTCAGATCCAGTCGATCAGGATGTTATCCTTCACGACGAACTGGTCAAGTTTGACGAGATGATCAAGGACAACAGCCTGCTTGAGGCAGTTGAAAAGGTAGTTACCTTAAAATAGTTAAATAATGCTCCGGGCTCAGCGGACGCCATCCGCCGGGTCCGGTACCGATTTCATACATAGGAGGATTTATAGTATGCTTGATAATAAAGAAATCAAGGGCGCTATGACCATTCAGCTTGGTAACGAGTACCCGGAATACCCTAAATTTGTAGAAGGTATCAGAAGAGCGCCGGACAGGGGCTTCAGACTTACCAAGGCTCAGGCCAAGGTAGCCCTGAAAAATGCACTTCGTTATGTACCTGAAGAGCTTCACGAGAAACTGGCTCCGGAATTCATGGAGGAGCTTACTACACGCGGCAGAGTTTATGCGTACAGATACAGACCTGAAGGCAGACTTTACGGAAAACCAATTAACGAATACAAGGGCAAATGCCTGGCAGGCAAAGCTTTCCAGGTAATGATCGAGAACAACCTCGACTTTGAAGTAGCACTTTATCCATATGAGCTGGTTACTTACGGCGAGACAGGTTCAGTTTGTCAGAACTGGCTTCAGTACAGACTTATCAAGAAATATCTTGAAGAGCTGACTGAGGATCAGACTCTGGTAGTTGAATCGGGAAATCCTTTGGGACTGTTCCCTTCCAAGCCGACAGCTCCGAGAGTTATAATCACCAACTCAATGATGATCGGTGAATATGACAACCTTGAAGACTGGGAAGTAGCAGAGGAAATGGGAGTTGCAAACTATGGGCAGATGACAGCAGGCGGATGGATGTACATCGGACCTCAGGGAATCGTTCACGGAACATTCAACACTATCCTTAATGCAGGCAGAAAGTACCTGGGAGTTGCAGAGCAGGATGACCTTGCCGGCCACACCTTTGTTTCATCAGGACTTGGCGGCATGAGCGGAGCTCAGCCTAAGGCTGCCAACATTGCCAATGCAGTCGGCATCTTCGCGGAGGTCGACCTTTCAAGAATCGAAACCAGACATGACCAGGGCTGGGTGGATGTGATCATGGAGGACCTGGACGATGTGTTCAAACTTGCCAACGAGAAGATCGCTGCCAAGGAAGGCATCTCCATCGCCTATCACGGAAATATCGTAGATCTGCTGGAAGCAGCTGTTAAGAAGAACTTCCACATCGATCTGCTTTCAGACCAGACCTCATGCCACAACGTATATAACGGCGGCTACTGTCCTGCCGGCATGACATTCGACGAGAGAACCAAGATGCTCCATGACGACAGAGATCAGTTCTGCAAGGAAGTCGACAAGACACTGGGAAGACATTTTGAGGCTATCAAGTCACTGGTTGCAGCAGGAAGCTACTTCTTCGACTATGGTAACTCATTCATGAAGGCCATGTACGATTCAGGGATCAAAGAGATCTCCAAGAACGGCGTAGACGATAAGGATGGATTCATCTGGCCGTCATACGTTGAGGACATCATGGGACCTGTACTGTTCGACTATGGTTATGGACCTTTCAGATGGGTTTGCCTGTCAGGAAAACCGGAAGATCTGGACGCGACAGACCAGGCAGCTATGGATACCATCGATCCTAACAGAAGAGCTCAGGACAGAGACAACTGGGTATGGATCAGAGACGCCAAGAAGAACAAGCTGGTCGTAGGAACTCAGGCCAGAATACTTTATCAGGATGCTGAAGGCAGAAGAGATATCGCTCTTGCATTCAACAAGCTGGTAAGAGACGGAAAATGCGGTCCTATCATGATGGGACGTGACCACCACGACGTTTCAGGAACAGATTCACCGTTCCGTGAGACATCCAACATAAAAGACGGATCAAACGTTATGGCTGACATGGCAGTTCAGTGCTACGCTGGAAATGCTGCCAGAGGAATGTCACTGTGCGCGCTGCATAACGGCGGCGGCGTAGGCATCGGCAAGGCTATCAACGGAGGATTCGGACTTCTGCTTGACGGATCCGACAGAGTTGACGAGATAATCAAGTCAGCTATCATGTGGGACGTTATGGGCGGAGTTGCAAGAAGAAGCTGGGCCCGCAACGAGCACGCGCTTTCAACTGCAGCTGAATACAACAAGAATTATGCAGGCAAAGGCCACATAACTCTTCCGTTCCTGGCAGAGGATTCGCTTATCGACAAGACAGTCGACAAATACGTAAAATAGACAAGTCAATAGTGCGGGCTGCTTTCCGGCAGCCCGCTATTATCCTATTTAAAGGGAGATTATTATGGCAACATTATTAATCAGGAATATCGGGATCCTGCAGACGCCGGTTGGCAGTCACAGCCACAAAGGCAAGGAGCAGGGCGAGAATCTGAAATTGAAAGACGCGGCTGTTCTCATCGAGGACGGCGTTATAAAAGAGATCACGTCAGACGGAAAGCTGCCTTCAGGGGCGGACAAAGCTGATGAGGTGGTCGATGCCGAAGGCAGACTGGTAACTCCAGGTCTTGTGGATGGTCATACCCACATGGTCTTTGGCGGTTATAGACAAAATGAGATCCCTCTCAAACTCAAGGGCGCCACTTATCTGGACATCCTGAAAGCAGGCGGCGGGATCCTGGACACGGTAAGGCATACCAGAGATGCCGGCAAGGACGAGCTTCTGAAGAAAACAGCCGGTTTCCTTGACGAGATGATGGGCCTTGGCGTTACCACCGTGGAAGCCAAGAGCGGCTACGGACTGAATCTGGAAACTGAAGTAAAGATGCTGGAAGTCATAAACGAGCTTAACGAGAGTCATGACATGGATCTTGTGGCTACGTTTATGGGACCTCACGCGACGCCGGATGAATACAAGGGTAAAGAGGATGAATACATTGACATGGTGTGCAGTGAGATGCTACCATATGTCAGGGAGCATAAGCTGGCTGAATTCGCTGATGTGTTCACCGAGGATTCGGTGTTCAACTACGAGCAGAGCAAGAGATACCTTCAGTGTGCAAAGGACATGGGCTTCCTCCTGAAGATCCATGCAGATGAGATAGAAGCCATCGGCGGTTCCAGACTTGCCGGAGAAATCGGCGCTCTCAGTGCGGAGCATCTGATCTCCATCAATGAAGAGGGACTGGAATCCATGGCAAAGGGCGGCACTACGGCTATGTGTCTGCCTGCCACGTCATTCTACCTGGGTGCCAATTTTGCGCCTGCAAGAAGAATGATAGAACTGGGCATACCGGTAGCTACAGCTTCAGACTTCAACCCGGGCTCATGCCCGTCGCTGAATCTGCAGTTCGTCATGAATCTGGCCTGTATCAAATACAGACTGCTTCCTGAGGAAGTGCTGACGGCTGTGACCATCAATCCTGCCTGCGCCATCAACCGCGGCGACAGAGTCGGGACCCTTGAGGTCGGCAAGCAGGGAGACCTGGTCATCTGGGATGCGCCTGACATGGAAATGTTATGTTATCGTTTTTGTTCAAACCTGGCCGCTAAGGTCATCAAGAAAGGAAAGATAGTAAAATGAAATTAATAGACATGGAAGTAAATAAATATCTGGACGTATTGAAATCAGATGCACCGGCACCTGGCGGCGGCTCAGTGAGCGCTCTTGCGGGAGCTCAGGGAGTAGGCCTGTTCATGATGGTCGCTGACCTTACCATGGGCAAGGAAAAATATGCTGATTATCAGGATGTATGCAAGAATGCCAGGGAAAAGGGCATGCCTCTCTACGAAGAGCTGGTTGCAGCCATCGATAAGGATACTGAGGCGTTCAATCTGGTTGCTGCGGCTTTCAAGATGCCTAAGGGGACAGATGAGGAGAAGGCGGCAAGAAGCAAGGCCATCGCTGACGGAACACTGGTTTCAACTGAGGTGCCTTTCAGAACCATGCAGCTGGGCTATGAAGGACTGAAGCTGGCCAAGACCATAGTCGGAAAATCAAATCCAAACGCGGCAAGCGATCTTGGAGTTGCTATACTTAACCTGAAGGCATGCGTTTACGGCGCATGGCTCAACGTTAAAATTAACCTTCCGGGAGTAAAGGATGCTGAAAAGGCAAAATACTTCGAAGAGGAAGGACACAAGATGTACAACGAGGTGGGTTCAATCGCAACCAAATACTTCAACGAAGTTGCTACATCACTTTAAATTCGGTAGGGAAATCTTTATATAAACCAAAGGAGAAAAAGTAAAATGGCACAGATTATTGAGAGTATTCCAAACATCAGTGAAGGAAGAAGAACTGAGGTCATCGAGGCCTGCGTCGACCAGATCAGAAATACGCCGGGATGCACACTTCTCGACTATTCATCTGACGAGAGCCACAACAGAAGTGTAATAACTTACATCGGTGATGCCAAGTCTGTTGAGGAAGCAAGTGTCAAGCTGGTAAAGAAAGCTGCTGAGCTTATCGACCTTAACCATCACGAGGGAGAGCATCCAAGAATGGGTGCGGTTGACGTAATGCCATTCCTTCCAATCAAGGATTGCACTACAGAGGATTGCATCGAGCTTTCCAAGGTAGTAGGCAAGAGGATCGCCGATGAGGCCGGAGTCCCTGTATTCCTGTATGAGGAGTCAGCTACGAGACCTGAGAGACAGAACCTCGTAAAGATCAGAAAGGGCCAGTTCGAGGGCATGGCTGAGAAAGTTCAGGAGCCTGACTGGGAGCCTGATTTCGGAGGAAGAAAGATCCATCCTACTGCAGGAGTCATGGCTGTCGGAGCAAGACCTCCATTAGTAGCATTCAACCTTTACCTTGATACTGACGATGTTCAGATCGCTAAGAACATTGCCAAGATCATCAGGGAGAAGGACGGCGGATTCAAATGTGTTAAATCCATGGGATTCGAGATCGAGAACGAAAAAGACGGTTCAGTAACTGCCCAGGTATCATGCAACATGACCAACTATGAGCAGACTCCGCTTTACAGAGTTATCGAGGCAGTTAAATTTGAAGCAGCAAGGTATGGCGTACATGTAACAAAGACAGAGATAATCGGACTTTGCCCGATGAAGGCTCTTACGGATACTGCTGAGTACTACATGCAGCTTGGCGGATTTGACTTCCACAAGCAGGTGCTCGAGAACCACATTCTGTAATCAGGATGACCAAGGTGTTAGAGGAGTAAGAAATGGCTGCGGAAAACAATTACTCCAGTTCGTTTTCTCTGACAGATGAAATCGCTGATATAATCAGGGACAGGATTCTAAAGGGAGAATACCGTATCGGAGAGAAAATTAAAGAGAACCAGATCGCGACTGAACTCAGAGTCAGCAGAACGCCGATCAGGGAGGCTTTCAAGATCCTTGAGAATGAAGGCCTGATCGAGTACAAACCCAACAGGGGCTGCTTTGCCAGAGGCTTCACAAGACGCGACATAGAAGATATCTACGCCGTACGTAAAGCGCTGGAAGTGCTGTCTGTGGAATGGGCTGTGGACAGGATCACTCCGGAACAGATCGGTAAGCTGGAGGATCAGTGTGATCTTATGGAATTCTACACCAAACGTGGAGAAGGCAAGAAGGTCCTGGCTATCAACGCTGACTTCCATGACATCATTTATAATGCCACCGGAAGCAGGTTCATGGCACAGGTGCTGCGCTCGTACAAGGAGTACATAGAGCAGACAAGGAAGGCCATCTTCTATGAAGAGGATTATCTGAAGGAGATACTGGCTGAGCACAAGGCAATACTTGCTGCTGTCAAGACCGGAGATGTGGAGAAATCCAAACAGGCGATGGCGGAACATCTGGACCAGTCCAAGCGACGGGCCGAGATGATCTACAAATTAAAGGACTGAAAGAATAAGGGCTGCCGTCAGGCAGCTCTTATTTTGCACAGAAAAAGGGCTTCATCGTTAGATGAAGCTCTTCTCCTGAAAGTGTGTGTATTCAATAAAAGAAGGAAAGTTGGTATTATTTAAAATACCAAACTCGATTGAACAAGTTAATTATACTGAACGTATGTGATGATTAGGTGAAGAAAACGCTTATCATACTAAAATAATAGTATTATAACGGAATAATTTTACTGTTAATATGTTAACAAATAATCGATAGTGTTATAATTATCATATGAACAAAAAATGCGGAATAACTATCTGGATATGCGACGATGATGAAGCGGATCGCCAAAGGCTTGCAGAGCTGTGCGGCGCCTATGAAAAAGCCTGCCGGCTCTCTTTTGTCATACGCCGATATGCAGACGGAGCCGCTCTGCTTATGGCGGATGACCGTGACCATATGGATATTCTGCTGCTTGATATCGAGATGGAATCCGGCACCTCGGGGATAGAGGTCAAGGATACGCTGTGTGCTGAAAGAAACGGAGCGCTTATCATCTATACCACCAGTCATGTGGAACTGGCACCGGAGACCCACGGTCGCAATGTCTGCGGATTTCTGATCAAGCCGGTGGATGAAACAAAGTTTATGAAAAAGATGGATGAGGTCATCGCGTTGATCGCGGAGGACAGCCTGACTTCATATCTGGAAGCCGACGGCGCGTATATAAAGACTCATTATGCCGCGGGCAGAATGACTGTGATTACAATATCTCTGGTAGCACTGTTTTTCTACGTAACGCTTTTACTGCTTTGGGACAATATGGCCTCGGGAGGCAGCAGCGTGATGCTGGCGCTGTTTATATTCATATCTCTTGCATCGGCAATGAGCATTACTTTCATATGTATTGACTCTTACAGACGTGATAAGCTGGCAGAAGGCCAGGCAGCGCTGGAGCATATTACATCCCTAAAGCTGCTGCTGGCAGCCATGGAGGACAATAACGAAAAGACACGCTGTTACAGGCATGATATGAAAAACCATCTGGCGGTGATACGGGATCTGGCGAGAGAAGGCTGCGACGAGAAGATCGTGGATTACATAGACGAATGGCAGAACAAAGCTGATCATGGGGTCAGACCCATATTCGCTTCGGGGAACAAGATCATGGACGCGGTGATACTTGAGGCGGCCATGGCGGCAGAAAAAGGCGGTGTAAAGCTCAGATGCCGGGGAAACATCTGCGAGCCCTATTTTGTCAGCGATTTCGATCTCTGTACCATTGTTTCCAATCTGCTGCTCAATGCCATAGAATATGCGGGAGACAAAGGTTTTCCGGAGGTCTTTCTGGATCTGGAAAGAGAAGGAGAAAATTTTGCGGCCCGGGTCACGTTATTCAGACCTGCCGTTGGCAAAGAAATCTGACCGTCTGCAAAGGCGGATATTGCACCGTTTCCTGTAATGGCATATAGTGTACATGAGATGGGAAAAGGAGGAGCATTATGGAGATACTGTTTTCAAGATGGGGGATACTGATAGTATTCGCGGTTTTCGCACTGGTCATGTGGCTTGTAACGACGCTGATAAAGAAGGTGCGTGGAAAGCCGGTGGATTTTTCCAGTGTTGAGGATGAGGGAAAAGGTGAGGCCGGAGCCGCCGAAAAATATATGAACGGCAAGAAGCTGAATTCGAGATGGCAGATGGCCAATTACTTTCTGATACATGATAAGAATGAACGTAAAGCCCGTGGACAGGATGATGACAGGTAGTATGGGGAGAAATTGATGAAGAGACCCGAATGGACGAGAAAAAAGACCATGGTGCCGATGGTGATGTCTATACTTCTGATCGGAGCACTGCTGCTGCTGCAGGCCGGACTGCTGGGTTACGTATTTTGGCATGGAGCGGACGAGGAGCAGATGAGTATGGAACGGCATCATGTGATCGCTACCGGAAACTGCTGGAAAATCAATGCGCCGAGAGGGTTTTTCGGATACCCGTATCTGATGTTCGGAGGCGCGGGTGAGCCATCGGGCAGGATACATGTCAGAGGTACGGTCTATGACCAGAATAAGAAGGGCAAGATGGTTAAAGAGACGATCAATGAGGATTTCATCATGAAAAGGCACCTGCGCATCGGTGAAAAGCGATGGTACGCCGAAAATGGCGAATATTATTTCTTTGACACGGCAGCCAAAATGGATATGGTAATCAACTGGACCCGCAATGGCAGGGATTTCACAGAGAGACTGCAGTTATAGGCAACCAAAAAGCGTCAGTTTTGCACTGACGCTTTTGCTTTCGGTCTTATTTCTTTGTGTATATCCACTGCAGTATGTCGCCTGATTTCAGGATCTTATCCACTGGACTGGCCTTGCATAACTCTCCATTGACCTTGAATTTCCAGACATATTTGGCATTGAAATCCCCGTTGTTGACATTATTGATACCTTCAATGATATTGTTGGTGGTATCGACGTTGAGCGGTATGTCATTGACATTGCAGAATATCTGCATAGCCTGCATCACGGTGGATTTCTTTTCAACCTTGAACTTCACGTTCTTGACTGCATCCATATTGGCCTTGGCTGGATACCTGATGTTCATGGTAACATTGATCGGATTCGATATTTTCACTTCTTTCTTTTTTCCGCATCCGGAAATAACGGCTGCTGTGCCGATAATCAAAACAAATATGAGCATTAACGATATTGCTCTTCTTTTCATCTTCATTCCACCTCGTAAAATTTCTATATTGATATTATATCATACTATCTGTTCAGAGTAAAACAACTAAAATGCCTGGGAAGTCAGTAAATCATAAAGCTCTGTCATGGCTTGGGCCGATGCGTCGTAAATGATCTCACCGCCAACTACGAGCATATCGGCATGCATCCTGGAAAAAGTCTTAAGATCATTTTCAAAGGGGTTAGTCTCAAATATGGTCATGTCGGCCAGCTTGCCCGGTTCGACGGTGCCCAGCTGGGTTTCCATGCCGATGTCGGCTGCTGCCTGCCAGGTCAGCCTGTCAATGGCTTCATGAACACTCTGGCTGTCGTCATAAACGGGGGCGAACAAAAGCCCGCTCGTCAGTGGACTGTCAAGTATGGCGTCATAATAGCCGCCGTAAAGATCCTTCTCGAAATCAGACTCGTGCTCCACACCTGTGAGGAACCTCTGGCCTGCGTCCTGCACGTTGAGTTCCGGAGAACCGTGGAGACACACCGTGGCGGCTCCTTTGTCGCAGAAAACCTCCAGCATATCTCTGATCCACTGAGCCCCGTCTGCCGCGTCAAAATCATCTTCACGGGCGGAAGCTTCAATGAAAGCCGCGATGCCGGGCGCGCTGTAGCAGTCGATAAAACCCGGGAATGCGAAGCGGCCTTCAAGATCTATTACTTCGGCATCTGCCGCCATGCATCCGAAATCATTGTAATTGCCCACATTTATGAATTTGCCGTCTCTGCAGGCGACTGCTGTGACCGTCGGACGAGACGAATCCATGGTATGGATATTGCCGTTATAAAAAATAGTAGTTTTACTCATTATTATGCCTCCTGTTTCTACTGACATATTACCACAAAAGTGATATAGTTAAAATAGTTTAAGGATAAAGGAGCAGTAAAATGGATGAAGATATTATCACACGGGAGATAGGTATCGATGAGGTCGTGGAAAAATACGTCGATGTGGAGAAATTCATCACGAGATGCAGAGAATGTGATTCATACGGCAGAAAGTGGTCATGCCCTCCTTATGACTTTGATCAGATGGAGTACTGGAGGAAGTTCAGCAGGCTGAGGCTTATGGTGAAGAAATTCCGACCTGAGGATGAGGACATGGATACTGTATTTGCGGCTTATAAGGATACCAAGGAGGAGCTGACTGAGGATCTTTACGACCTGGAAAAGGAGATCCCCGGCAGCAGATGTCTGTTCGCTGGGAGCTGCTGCGTCTGCGGTGAAGACAACTGCACTAAAGTAAACGGAGAACCGTGCAGGTTCCCCGATAAATGTCGTTATTCTGTTGAATCCATAGGAGGAGATGTGGCCGGTCTGGCTAAAGATCTGTTCGGTCTTGATCTGCTCTGGATGAAAGATGGAAAAATGCCCGAGTATTTCCTGCTCATGTGCGGACTGCTGCTGCCTTAGCCGACGATGTCCCCGACTCCGTTGAGCACGAGTCTCGGTCTGTAAGGAAACTCGTTGATGGTTTCTCTGGTCGATACGCCTGAGAGCACCAGCACCGTGTCCAGGCCTGTTTCTATGCCTGCGACCACATCCGTATCCATCCTGTCGCCGATCATGGCGGCTTCTTCAGAATGGACACCCAGAATATGGAGTCCGGTACGCATCATCAGCGGATTTGGTTTGCCTACGAAATAGGCGCTTTTTCCTGTCGCCAGCTCGATGGGCGATATCAGGGCTCTGCATGAAGGCGCGATACCGTTGTCAGTGGGCCCCGTCAGGTCGGAATTGGTTCCGATAAGCTTGGAACCGCCAAGGACAAGCTGTACTGCCTTGCAGATAGTCTCGTAGTTATAGTTCTGCACCTCGCCGACGATCACATAGTCGGGATCTTTTTCTGAAATGACGACACCTGCTTCGTAGAGGGCGCCCACCAGACCCGGCTGGCCTATGACATAGGCGCTGCAGTGATGCGTCTGCTGGCTGACAAATTTTGCCGTCGCCTGGGCACTTGTATAAAAGTGGTTTTCATCCACATCCAGGCCCATGCCCGCAAGCTTAAGTTTCAGTTCAAGAGGCGTCTTGGCACTGCTGTTGGTCAGAAACAGGAATTCTTTGTCTTCCCTGTACAGCCAGTCGACGAACTCCTTGACACCCGGCAGCAGCTTGTAGCCGTGGTAGATGACACCGTCCATATCACATATAAATCCTTTTTTTGCTCTTAATTGTTCCATAAAACTCCTTTCTTATTTTCAGTATATCTATTTTAAATTAAATATTAAATCATGTTCATGTTAAATTCATGTTAAAACAAAGGTTTTCAGGCGAGGTCCGATCCGTTGTCGGTGCCGCCGTCCATTCTGTCTGTCAGGAAACGCCGGTGATATTTGATCCTTGCATATTTCTGCACCTTCTGCATGTAGATGACATCGTAGGCACCGCCGACCGCGCCGACTACAGGAACGCCCTGAAGGAATTTCATATACAAAAGCTCACTGGACATGGTTTCCGCCGCCGCCCTTATCTGAGCTGTCTCGTCATAGCTCTCCGGCAGCAGACCGTCATCGATAAAATCGTTAAGCTGGCTGTTATAATGATCCAGTTCTCTGCCGTGGGCAAGAGCTCCCTGGATGATCTTGAGTATGAAGTACTTTTCCTCTTCGGTGTCATAGGAATAGCCGAAGTGGAGAGCTACCTCGTACACACTCTTCAGCAGCATGGCGGTGAACAAAGGTATATCGGGCAGGCCTATGCCCAGAACTCCAAGACCGATGCCTTCCACACCGGAGAACAGCAGGTTCTTGTTTCCGGAACTGGCAGCCTTGCGGGAAAACAGATGCAGGGAGTTGCGGTCGTTGCGGAGGCTTGCAGAATACTCGTTTATCTTATACTGAGTCTCAATGCCTTCCTTGTCATAGGTTTTCTCGATGAATGCGGTGCCCTTTTGAAATATCATTTCAAAGGCTTTGGCAAACGCTGTATCCAGGGTATTCTGAAGACCTTCGGGGACCTTGCCGGACAAAAATCTGTTCAGTGCTGAATCTTTCTTCAGACGTCCTTTGCGCAGAAAGTCGTGCTCCTGTCGCAAAACGTAGTTCCATTCCTTCTGCCACGGTGATGTAGTCATGCATATCCCTCCCTTTCTTACTTGCATTATACAGAGAGAACATCAGCAGCGCAAGGAAATAATGGCAAAAAAACCAGGTGACCTTAAGGTCACCCGGCAAGTTATGAGTCTAATAGTTATGTTATTTTCTGGCGTCTTTTACCAGCTGTGCACCCAGGTGCATAGCCTTGATGTTCATTTCCTCAGTTCCCTTAGGAATGTGGTTTAACACGGCCTCCTCCAGGGATTTGACTGAAGCGATCTGCAGAGCTTCATTGACAGCGCCTACTGAAATGATATTTGCTGCCATTTTGTTCTTGATGACTTCATTGGCTGATCTGATGATAGGAAGCTTGAGTACCTCGTGGTTCTTGTAAAGACGCTCAGGTACTTCGATCTCCTCGTCTACCATTATTACTGTGTCAGGAGCAAGCTTCTTGCAGTACTTGTCGAATGAAACCTGCGTCAGCGACAGCAGCAGTGAAGGAAGTTCTACCTTGGTATAGTGGATCTTCTTTTCATCTATGATGGTCTCAGCTTTGCACATTCCGCCTCTGGCTTCAGGTCCGTAAGACTGGGACTGTACTACTTCTTTACCGTCGAGGAAAGCTGCCTCGGCGATGATGATGGTTCCAAGAATGACTCCCTGTCCGCCGGAGCCAGTGAAACGCAACTGTTCTTTAGCCATTATTTGTCACCTCCAGCTTTCTTGATGATCTTGTCATATTCCTCGCAGTATTCAGGTCTTATGGATTTGTACATTTCTCCAAGGATGATTTTGCCTTCCAGATCCTTAGGCTCCATCTTTTCTGCCTTCTTGAGATCTATGCAGTTCTGCTCCTGCCAGTGCATCATCTGTACCGCGTTGCCTTTTTTGTTCTTGCGTCCATAGTAAGTCGGGCAGATGCTGACACCCTCGATAACTGAGAAGCCCTTATGCTTGATACCGTTCTCGATGAGTTTTATCATCTGAGGAACGTGGAAGCAGTCGCCTCTTGCAGTGTAGGTAGCGCCGGCCGCCTCGCAGAGCTTAGGAATATCGAAGTCGCCGTCGATGTTTCCGTAAGGAGCTGTAGTTCCTTTTTCACCGGTAGGTGTGGTCGGTGAATACTGTCCGCCGGTCATACCGTAAATGCTGTTATTGAAAACAATAACGGTCATATCTATGTTTCTTCTGCAGGCGTGGATCAGGTGGTTGCCGCCGATGGCAGCTGCATCTCCGTCTCCGGTTATTACGATGACATGCATATCAGGTTTTGCCATCTTGATGCCTGTTGCAAAGGCAATGGCTCTGCCGTGAGTCGTGTGCAGTGTATTGAAGTTCATGTATCCGGCAGCACGTGACGAGCAGCCGATTCCGCTGACGATGCTGACCTCATCCTTTGGAAGTCCCAGGTTTTCGATAGCCTGGCAGACATCTCTCATAAGGATACCATGGCCGCAGCCAGGGCACCAGATATGAGGAAGTCTCTTGGTACGCATTGTATCTTCTACTAATTTGCTTGGCATGTTACTCTTCCCCCTCTTCTATCTTTCTTACGATCTCATCAGGAGAAATGGTGGTTCCGTTTACCTTGCCGATAAATTCTACTTTGGTGTCTCCCTTGATGATTCCTTCTACTGTTAGAAGTACCTGACCATAGTTGTGCTCAACAACGATGAGCCTCTTGAGCTGCTTGGCTCTTTCAACAAGCTCGTGCTCCGGGAAAGGCCAAAGAGTGATAGGACGGAACATTCCGACCTTGTGACCCATATCTCTGGCTTTTTCAATGGCACCCTGTACGGCTCTGGTAGTTCCGCCGTAACATACTATGCCGATCTCCGCGTCTTCCATCTCGTACTCTTCGTAGTCAAGGATGCCGCTGTATTTGTAAACTTTGATCTTCTCCATGATACGGTTGTTCTCTTCACCGGCGATGTTGTTGTCGTTGGTAGGGAAACCGGCTTCGTCATGGAAAAGTCCGGTGATGTTATAAAGATGACCTTCGCCGAAAGAAGTCATATGTGGTACATACTGACCTTCGCCGAAAGCATAAGGCATTGAGTTGATCATGTTGGTATTTCTGTTGTGGATCTCAAGCTCTTCCGTCGGGATAAGCTCGCAGCCCTCTCTCATGTGACCTACGATCTCGTCCATCAGCAGTATTACCGGAGTTCTGAATCTCTCAGCCAGGTTGAACGCTCTTACTGTCTGGTTGTATGTGTCCTGAACTGAGCAAGGGCAGATGGCAATTACAGGATGGTCTCCGTGAGTGCCCCATTTGGCCTGCATTACATCTCCCTGTGAAGGTGATGTTGGAAGACCTGTCGATGGGCCTGAACGCTGAACATCTACGATAACGATAGGAATTTCCGCTATGGTTGCATAGCCGATGTTCTCCTGCTTTAGTGAGAAGCCCGGGCCGGAAGTCGCGGTCATGGACTTGATGCCTGCAACTGACGCGCCTAAGGCAGCGGCGATACCGCCGATCTCATCTTCCATCTGTACGAATTTTCCGCCAACCTGCGGAAGTCTTACAGCACTTCTCTCAGCTATTTCTGTTGAAGGAGTGATAGGATATCCTGAATAGAATCTCATTCCGGCAGCGATAGCTCCCTCTACACAGGCTTCATTGCCCTGCAGAAGCTGAAATCTCTTCTGTTTATTATCTGCCATTTCTATGCCTCCTCCGTTTCTACCCAGATGGCATAGTCAGGACAGCGCTGTTCGCAAAGTCCGCAGCATATGCAATCGTCAGGATTTTCTACAACGACTTTCTCGTGCTTTATGGTGAGCACCTTTTTAGGACAGAACTCAGCACAGTAGCCGCAGCCTTTACACCACTCAGGCTCTGTACACAGTTTTTTACCTTTTTTCATTATATTCACCTCTTAAAGTTAGTTGAAAAAATTATTTATCTCTAATGAATATATCACATATTTTCTGGAACAAAGGTAAAAAACATTTTTAGAACGATTATACATTGTACGAAAAAAGAAAACCCGTTTATCCCGTTAAAGTGTTGAAAATGCAGGCTTTTCAGGGGTTGCGCATTAACGGTTTAACGAGGTGAAAAGACCCTTGTCAGTCATGATGTACTTAGAGTATAATTATCAGTGACAGGAGGTAGACTACATGAAATATAAGGTGAAAAATTACAGAGTAGGAGAGCTGGCCTCATATTATGGTCTGACTTCCGATGCGGTAAGACTATATGACCGCAAGGGTATTCTGTCTCCCGGCAAAAACGATATAAACAATTATCGGATGTACAACAGGGAAGATTTTGTTACCATGGATTACGTCATGAGAATGCGAAGGATGGAGCTTTCCCTCGATGACATCAGATCCATTCTCAACGAGGATTCACTGCCTGATATCAGGGGGGTCATACGCCGCCACGAATCCGAACTGTCAGCCCGTATTAATGATCTGAACAAGAAACTGGAGCTGCTCCACGATTACGAGAATCTGCTGGACATCTGCATAGAGGGCTTTGACAAGATCGAGATACGAAAGCTGCCGCCTTTGATCTGCAGGGAAATCAGATCCGGAGAAACGATGGCAGAGGTTATGGATTCCTTTGACATGCTCAACAGTCCGCATATGCCGCTGCTCTCACTGACGAGCGAATATGACACCTTTGATGAAAACGTCATAAACAGCATCATTTCCATCAGGGAGAGGGAATCGGTCTTCGACTATTTTGTCTCCTTATTGGATGAGGATGGGATCACCGGCGATCCTGACTTTCCCACCGACGTATTCAGCGTGATACCGTCGAGATACTATCTGTTCGCAGTCGGCGCGGTGAGAACGGATATCGATTATAAAGACGTGCTGAGGGTGCGGGAATACATAAACGACAACGGCATCGTAGAAGACGGCAGTACGATAGTGCGGCTTGTCGCCAATGAATACTCCTCCACCAACAGCGTCGAGTATATGGAAATGCTCATTCCCGTAAAAGAACCTCGTAATTAATCAGTTGAAAACTCTTGACCTTGGACTTGGTCAAGAGTTTATTCTTTAATTAAGAATGTACTACATGAACAAAATGTGAGGTGATACAGTATGAGTTTTGTAGATGTTTCCAACAGCGTACTGCTTTATGTGCTGGTGGGCATTGGTCTTGCCATGGTTGCACTGGCGGCAGTCTATTACCTGAAAAAGTGTTACAGACATGCCCTTGAGTGCGGGGTGAGCGAGGCCACGATGAAAGAGGTGGTCAAATCGTCGATCACCTTTGCCATAGTGCCGTCCATAGCTATAGTAACAGGGCTGGTTACTCTGGTTGCAGTCATAGGCATACCATATGCCTGGCTGAGACTGTCTGTAATAGGTTCGGTGGCATATGAACTGATGGCATCGGGAATGGCCATGAACGCCATAGGCGCTACTTCGTCTACAGCTACCGCGCAGACCTTTGGACTGATGATGTGGGCCATGTGTCTGCCAATGACACTGGGAATAGTATTTAACATTTTTATCGTAAAAAAGATACATCTCGGTACCCTGAAGCTGGGTTCCGAAGACAAGAAATGGGGCGCGGTTGCCCAGACTGTCTTCATGACTACTCTGATAGTCACGCTGATAGTTCCGATGTTCGGTAAAAGTCTGGCTTACCTGCTGACGTTTATAACGAGCGCCCTGATAGCCATAATTATCACTCTGCTGGCGTCCAGGTTGAAGGCACAGTGGCTGAACAGCTTTACTCTGGCCTTTTGTCTGATCGGTGCCATGGCCGCGTCGGTGTTCTACGACGGCATTTTTGGTTGAGAGGAGGTAATTAGAGATGGATTCAGGAAACATGTATTATTATCAGATGCATAGAATGGGAAGGTGGATGACAGCGGGAGCAGTGCTGATTTTCGTCGGAGTACCACTGATCGTCAGCCTGGTCTACGGGATCATGCCTGACCCGAAGGACCTGCTGCTCGCGTCGGGAGGCTTATGTGCAATTTTTATTCCCGTCAGCGTAGCAGAAACCATAGCGGAAACTCCGATAATGGGATCGTCATATTACCTGACGTGCATAACAGGCAATGTGCTCAATCTGAAGCTGCCGGCCACACTTAACGCGCTGAAGATAGCCAATGTCAAACAGGGCACTGAAGCTGCCGATGCTGTGACAGGTGTCGCGGTAGCGGTGACATCACTGATAACGATGACCATGATAGTGATAGGGATAATTCTGCTGGCGCCGCTGAAGCCTTTTCTTGGCTCCGACGCGGTGCAGACGGCCGGGAACTATGTACTGCCGGCTTTGTTCGGATGCCTGACCCTTACGCTGGTGAGCGATGACGTGGGCGGAGGTGTCAAGATACATGGCAGACTAAAGGCCGCCATAATTCCTTTCGTACTGGCACTGATACTGTTCTTTGCCGTGATACCGAAATACTACGAGGTGGTTGAAGGCTTTATCATGATAATTTTCATACCGATCGTATATTTTACAAGCCGGAAACTGTACAGGAAGGGCAAGATAACAGTTGAAATGCCCGAGGAAGAGGAAGAAAGGTGAATTGCAATGATGTCAGAGATGGAAAATGTCAACAGTATAGTGGAGGAGCTCAGACCTGACCTTAAAGAGATGTGCCGTTACATTCATGACAACCCCGAACTGGGATTGTCCGAGTTCAAGGCCTGCCGGGCGCAGCTCGAGCTTCTGAAAAGACACGGGTTTGAAATAGAGGAGAAATTCGAAGGTTTTGATACGGCGTACAAAGCAGTCTACAGGGGTGGCGGCGGTGGACCGCGAATAGCGATGCTGTCCGAATATGACGCGCTCCCGGGGCTGGGACACGGCTGCGGCCACAATCTCATTGCGATGATCAGCGTAGGTTCGGCCATTGCCATGGTGCCGTTTGCCGATAAATACGGCGGTGAGATCTGCGTTATCGGTACTCCTGCGGAGGAAACTCTCGGAACAAAGGTGAACATGGCCAGATCCGGAGTCTTTGATGATATAGATGTAGTGATGATGGCGCACCCGTCTTTTATAGATGTAGAGGCGGTGGACACCATGGCGATCAATGCCTACAGGTTCGCGTTTCACGGCAAAGCGACGCACGCGGCCGGGTCGCCTGAAAACGGAGTGAATGCTCTGGATGCAATGATCAGCTTTTTCAATATGGTAAACGCGCTGAGACAGCAGACCAGACCTGATGCCAGGATCGCAGGCATAATAACAGAGGGAGGCGCGGCGGCAAACATTATCCCTGATTATACAGAGGCGATCTTTAACGTAAGAGCCAACAGATGCGGCTATCTGGAAGTGCTTTCGGAAAAGGTGATCAGATGCGCCGAAGCGGCTGCCCTTGGAACCGGAGCCACCCTGGATTACGGAACTCCTGAAGGCGAAGGGAATTTCAAGGACGTGCACAGCAACAGAGCATTGTCAGACCTGCAGTCAGAACAGATGGAAAAACTGGGAGTTCATGTGACACGCGTAGGAGATATGGTCGCGCCGGGATCGTCGGATCTGGGCGACGTCAGTTACATATGCCCTTCCATACAGGTAGCGTTCGATATATGCGAAGGAAAGAATTATGATGCTCATACCCTGGAGTTTGCAGAATGCGCGGGCAGCGAGCAGGCAATGAACAGAGGACTGATTTATGTCAGAGGTTTTGTTCTGACTGCAATAGAGCTGATGACGGATCCGTCGCGTCTTGAGAAAATCAGAGAGGAATTCAGCCACATCAATGACATGGGGATGATCAGATAGAAAAAAAGGGCAGCTCTTCTTCGGCTGTCCTTTGGCGGTATTGTCAGCGTGATCTTTCAAGATGATGCGCCCTGGCGATCGTATTGCGCTGCACCGGCTTGGCCGGTGAGAGCGCTGCTGCTTACGATCAATAATAGTAGAGGATTAGGTCCGGTCCAAACTCACGCGATTGCGTATCTGCAACAAGGGCAGTTCCCGTTGGTCTTATGGAACTGGGTGGTTTGAGTTGTGATCCATCTCCTGGAGTTGACGTAAAATCTTTTAGTAAAAGCTCTTTGCTGCTTTTGTTAAAAAATAATCAAATTCTTTAAGTATGTTATAACACTGAATATTCAACATGTCAAGGAATTTGACAAATAAATAACAAATATTCGTGGTCTTTTTTCAGTACAATTCTACAGGGTCAGTTCGCCGCGCATATCGGTCTCCATCATATCCTTGATCTTGTCGGCTTCCAGGCCACGGCTGAAGAGATAATACAGCTTGGCAACGGCGGCTTCCGTAGTCATATCGTAACCGCTGACAGCGCCGGCCGCGGTCAGGGCCGAGCTGGTCTCATAGGCGCCAAGTTTTACCGTTCCCTGCTGACACTGGGAGCATACGGTGACAACGGTGCCGTTTTCAAATGCCCTCCTGATCAATGGGAGCAGAGCATCATCGTAATTGGGGATGTTGCCTGTACCGAAGGTCTCCAGCACGATGCCGTTGAGGCCTTCTGTCATTATCGGCTCGAACAGTCTGAACTGTATGCCTGGAAAAACCTTGATGACGCCGATGGATGCCTGATGGAATTCGGTCAGGCAGAACCTGCCCCTGGAACGCTTTGCAAGTGCATTTTTGTTATATCTTATATCTATGCCTGCCTCGGCGAGGAAGGGATAGTTGGGAGAGTCGAAGGCGATGAGCCCGTCGGCGGAGGCCTTGGTGGCACGGCTGCCGCGAATCAGTCTGCCGCCGAAGTAAAGGCAGACCTCATGCACTCTGCCGGCACCGGCGATGAGCATGGAAGTTATGAGATTATCGCGGGCATCACTGCGCAGCATGCAGAGCGGTATCTGCGAGCCTGTCAGGATAACGGGCTTGTCCAGGTCCTCCAGCATGAAGGACAAAGCTGAGGCTGTGTATGCCATGGTATCCGTGCCGTGGAGTACAACAAAACCGCCGTAATTGTCATAGTTGTCGCGTATGGTACAGCCGATCTGGTTCCACTGTGACACTGCTATGTTGGATGAATCGAGCAGCGGTTCGAACTCGATGAGATCCCATCGCGGCATCCCGTCTGACGACAGCTCGTCTATGCCGTTCAGGGCACCGGCAAAGTAGCCTTTCTCCGGAGCGAATCCGTTGCTGGTTGGTACCATGCCGATGGTACCGCCGGTATATATGATACAGATCTTCTTCATGGGATGAATATCCTTTCAAAAAATTCAGGGACCGCCATGCTGGCGGATCGATGATCCGCCGGTACAACAGTCCCTGTGTTTCAGATTCAGGTTATTTTACAAAGACTTTAGGCAGTCTCTGTCCGAATGCACAGGTGATCTCATAGTTGATGGTACCTGTTGCATCGGCGATATCGTCTGCAGTAATGGAGTTGACTCCGTCGGAGCCCATTACGATGACCTCGTCGCCTACGTTGACGTTAGGAACATTGCTGACATCGATCATGCACTGGTCCATGCAGATGTTTCCCGCGATCGGGCAAACTACGCCGTTTACTATTACCTTGGCGTTAGGCGAGTATGGACGTGGATATCCGTCTGCGTAGCCAAGACCGATGGTGGCTATGGTTGCAGGCTTTTCGGAGATATATTTTCTTCCATATCCAACTGAGAAATTCGAAGGAACGAACTTCAGGTGAACGATATTGGCCTTGACCGACATTACAGGTTTCAGCGAAAGCTGTGCAGGATCCACCTCGTGGGACGGATAGCATCCGTAGAGGATGATCCCCGGACGGCAGCCATCAAAGAGAACGCTTGGGATCTCCATGATCGAGGCACTGTTGGCCAGAGTCCTGAACGGGATCTTGATGCCCGCTCCTGTAAGAGCTTCATAGAATTTAGTGAATTTTTCCGCCTGCTGCATGGAGTAGGTTTTGTCAACGCAGTCTGCAGTGGACATATGTGAAAACATGCCGAAGATCTTCAGGTTAGGCAGGTCTGCATACTTCTTCACATCTTCGATGGCATACTCTGTGTCGTCGGCCAGATAACCGATTCTGCCCATGCCGGTGTCAACGGCCAGCAGGCATTCAACTGTTTTGTCTGCCGAAGCGGCTGCATCGTTGATAGCTTTGGCATTCCTGGCATCGCATACTACAGGAGTGATGTCGTACTTTACTATAGTGTCCGCGTACATGTCAGGAGTCAGTCCAAGAATGATTATCCTCTCCGTCGCTCCCGAGTTCCTTAAAGTGATGGCCTCCTGAAGTGTTGCAATGGCAAAGGTCTTGACTCCGTTTTCGCGGAGGACCTGTGCGCACTGCACCGCGCCATGACCGTAAGCATCAGCCTTGATTACTCCAATAAACTCTCTGTCCTGGCCCATCTTAGCTCTGATCTGTTTGACATTGTAGTCAAAATTACTGAGGTTGATTTCGGCCCAGACGGGTCTGATTGCTTCCTTATACATTATAGATACCTTCTTTCTATTTTGTGCTTGATCAGCATTAGTAACATATTTAAATAAGCGGTGTACGCTTGATTATGTCCTCGCGCGCAGGTCCGTTGGAGACCATGGTGATCGGGCACTGGATCTGTCTTTCGATCTCGTTGACATATTCCTGACATTCCTTAGGCAGGTCTTCAAAACTTCTGATCCCGGTAACGTCACACTTCCATCCCGGCATTTTCTTCAGTATCGGTTTTGCACGATACAGATAAGTGGTGTTAGGGAAATCCTGGTGCTCCTCGCCGTCGATATCGTAACCGACGCACATAGGGATCTCATCCAGGTATCCCAGAGGATCGATAACCGTCAGGGCAACCTGTGTCGCACCCTGGACCTTGCATCCGTATCTCGAAGCTACGCAGTCGTACCAGCCCACACGGCGCGGTCTTCCTGTAGTCGCGCCATATTCGCCGCCGTCGCCGCCGCGCTTTCTAAGTTCTTCCGCCTCATCGCCGAAGATCTCGCTCACAAACGCGCCTGCTCCGACAGATGAAGAGTAAGCCTTGGAAACGGCGATTATCTCTTTGATCTCATATGGCGGAACGCCTGCGCCTGCTGCACCGTAGGCCGCAATGGTATTTGACGATGTGACCATCGGATAGATGCCGTGATCGATATCCTTCATGGCACCCAGCTGTCCTTCCAGCAGAATGTTCTTGCCTTCATCTACTGCCTTATGCAGGAAAGCGTTGGTGTTGGCCACGTAAGGCTTGATCATCTCTTTATATTCCATCATTGTGTCATATACCTGGTTCGGATCCAGCTCTGGCTGGTGATACAGATATTTGAACAAAGTGTTTTTGAGCGTGCATACATTCTCGATCCTGGCGCGCAGGTCGGCCTCAGGCATAAACAGTTCATTTACCTGGAAACCGATCTTGGCATATTTATCAGAATAACAAGGTGCTATGCCCGCCTTGGTTGAACCATAAGCTTTGCCGGCAAGCCTTGCCTCTTCATAAGTGTCTAATAAAATGTGATATGGCATTACGATATGGGCTCTGTCTGAAACCAGCAGCTTAGGAGCCGGAACTCCCTTGCTGACGATGCCGTTTATCTCCTCCATCAGCTTGGGGATATTGAGAGCTACGCCGTCTCCGAGTATACATGTGGTATGGCTGTAGAAAACTCCCGACGGCAGCATGTGCAGAGGGAACTTGCCATATTCGTTCTTAATGGTGTGTCCTGCGTTGCTTCCACCCTGGAATCTGACTACGATATCTGACTCCCGGGCCATCATGTCGGTGATTTTGCCTTTGCCTTCGTCGCCCCAGTTGGCGCCTACGATTGCTTTGATCATAATTTACCTCCTATACGTTGATCTCAGCCCTGAGTCCCAGCAGGTCCTCATTGGCTGATAGAATAGGCTTTATGACCCCGTTTAGAAACTCAGTAGTCTGTTCGCAAGACCTTCCTACGTAGTTCTCTGGCTTCATAACCTTCTGTAAAGCCTCTTTAGTTATCTTAAAGGTCGGGTCAGCCGCGATGCGATCGAGCAGATCGTTAGGCTTTCCTTCTTCTTTAACTGTTTTCCCTGCCTCCATGGACAGTTCTCTGATGCGCTCGTGGAGCTCCTGTCTGTCGCCGCCTGCCTTGACCGCGTCCATGAGGATGTTTTCCGTGGCCATGAACGGCAGCTCGGCCATGAGATGAGCCTCTATGACCTTAGGATAAACCACCAGTCCGCTGGTGATGTTGATGTACAGTTCCAGGATGCCGTCGGCGGCAAGGAATGCCTCGCTGACACTGATCCTCTTGTTGGCAGAGTCATCCAGAGTCCTCTCGAACCACTGGGTGGCTGCAGTCAGCTGCGGATTCATGGCGTCGCTCATCACGTAATTGGCCAGCGAAGCCATGCGCTCTGAACGCATCGGATTGCGCTTGTACGCCATGGCCGATGAACCGATCTGGTGTTTCTCAAAAGGTTCCTCGACTTCCTTCATGTGCTGAAGAAGTCTGATATCGTTGCTGAATTTATGGGCGGACTGGGCTATGCCTGCCAGTACGTTGAGCACGCGGCTGTCCACCTTTCTGGAATAGGTCTGGCCCGAAACCGGGTAGCAGCCTGAGAATCCCATTTTGTCGGCTATCTTCTGATCAAGGGCGCGGCATTTCTCATGGTCGCCGTTGAACAGCTCCAGGAAAGAAGCCTGGGTGCCCGTGGTTCCCTTGGAACCCAGCAGCCTGATGGTGCTGAGAACATAATCCAGGTCGCCCAGATCCATGACCAGGTCGTTGAGCCATAGGGTGGCGCGCTTGCCCACAGTGGTCGGCTGCGCTGCCTGATAATGGGTGAATGCCAGGCACGGCAGCGCCTTGTATTCGTCTGCAAATTTTGCCAGCTGGTCGATGGCGTTGATCAGCTTCCTGCGGATCTCCTTCAGGGCCTCGGTCATGATGATTATGTCGGTGTTGTCGCCGACATAACATGAAGTGGCGCCCAGGTGGATGATCCCCTTGGCCTTGGGGCACTGTACCCCGTACGCGTAAACATGAGACATCACATCATGTCGCACTTCTTTTTCCCTTGCCTTGGCCACGTCGTAGTTGATGTCTTCAACGTGAGCCTTCAGCTCATCGATCTGTTCCTGGGTTATGTCCAGGCCCAGTTCCTTCTCCGACTCAGCCAAAGCGATCCAGAGCCTTCTCCAGGTCTTGAATTTCATCTCCGGTGAAAAGTAATATTTCATCTCCGGGCTCGGGTACCTTTCGGAAAGCGGGCTCGTGTAGTTTCTGTAATCTGAAGTCATATTGATCCTCCGTTAAAATTAATCCACTAAAAATTATAGCATTATAAAGGTTGGTTTTCAAGGGTGAGTCGTCTTGAAATCAACAAAGCCGCTGCGTGAGCAGCGGCAGTTTTTTTGTCCCTTAAAAAGAAGTCTTGCTGGAATATTTCCAGATGCCCATTTTTTCCGCATTTTTGATAAGATCCTCGCGGAAATCAGGATGGGCGATATTGATTAGCAGCTCCGCGCGTTCCCACGTGGATTTTCCCTTCATGTCAGCAGCGCCGTACTCGGTGACCACGTAGTTTGTAGCCATTCTCGGTGTCGTAACTATGGCTCCCGGCGTCAGCATCGGCGCGATGAGCGATTCGACGGTGCCGTCAGGCATGGTGCGTGTAGACGGCGTGCAGATAAAGCTGTGGCCGCCCTTTGACTGATATGAACCCATGACAAAGTCCAGCTGTCCGCCGGTACCGCTGATCTGCTGGTGTCCCACGGATTCAGAACATACCTGACCGTAAAGGTCCACCTGGATGCAGCTGTTAACGGAAACAAAATTCTCGATGCTGGATATGATGTTCACGTTGTTAACGTAGTTTACTGGCGCGTTGCAGCATATCGGATTGTTGTCAATGAAGTCGTAAAGCCTCTGAGAGCCGCCGGCAAAGGTATAAAGCGCCTTTCCTTTGTCAACGTTTTTGTTTCCCGTGAGTTTGCCCGCCTCAAAAAGATCGACGTAGGCATCCACGAACATCTCTGTGTGGGCATTTATGTTTCTTATATCGGATTCAGCAAGCATTGTGCCGATGGCATTGGGCAGACTGCCTATGCCCAGCTGCAGCGTGCTGTGGCTCTTGATCCTCTCAACGACGTGAGACGCTACCATTTTATCTATCTTGCTTGGCGGTTTGGTCTTTAGCTGAGGCATCCTGGAGTTGGAACCCTCCACCACGTAATCTATGCCGTAGAGGTTAAGCTGTGTCTGATGACCAAGCGCTATCGGCATGTTCTCATTGACCTCAACGATGATCTTCTTGGCAGCTTTGATGACTCCCCACATATCCGCCACCTGCGGTCCCAGGTTGAAATTGCCGTGGCTGTCCATTGGCGCCACCTGAAACATGGCGATATCTATTCCGGAAGTGTTGTTTTTCCAGTACAAAGGCAGTTCACTGAAGAGCATCGGTATATACCAGCAGCGCCCGTCCTTGCACATCATTCTGTCAAACGAACTGAAGTGGGCTGAAGCGAACTTAACCTGATCATTGGAGGATGTGGCCTTATAAACTGCAAAAGGCTTTTCCCTGATAGCTACGGTGCTGATGATCTCTACACCCTGCAGTTCGTCCGCCCGACGTGCCAGCGCCTCGTCGATGTCGACTACCGCTCCGCAGCCCAGTCCGTAATGGATCTTGTCCCCCGGCCTTACCATTGCGGCGGCATCATCCGCCGTTATGAGTTTCTTCTTGTATTCTTCCGCTAATGCCGAAACCTTATACATTCAAGTCTCCTTTTCGTTAGTAATGCGATTGCGTTTCCCGTTTTCAACATTTTGTTAACTTTCTAACAAAGTTCGACTCCATTGTACTATATAACTCCAGCCATATCAACAACATTTTCCAATTTTTCGATTGAAATTTCCCTTTAACAATGTTATTATAGACAAGTGACCTGATAAAGCTCGCCATATTGACGTGAGAGCTGATCAGGACCGGCCATTATCAATAACCTTTGGCCGCATAACGAGCTCAATATGCACCAGTAGCTCAGGGGATAGAGCGTCGGTTTCCTAAACCGTGCGTCGGGTGTTCGAATCGCCTCTGGTGCACCATAGCAATAAGCCACTCCGTATGGGGTGGCTTATTGTTATATTGCTATGAAGGCGATTCAAACACGCAAGTGCGCGAGCGTAAAGCGAGTGAATCCAGTGGATTCACGAGTAGCGAGCGGGTCGCAGTCGACCGAAAAGGGAGACAAGACCGGCAGACTTGCGAAGCAAGGCTGCTAAATCGCGTCTGGTGCTCATTGAATCATGAAAAACCTTATAATCAATTTTGTCGCCAAATTGTCGCCAAATGGTTTTGGCATAACCGGAATGGCGCAGGACGGTGATTGCGGAGCAATCACGTAAACCGCCTCTGGTGCATTGGAATTAAAAAAACCTTGGAGTTTTAACACTATTTTAACACTATTTTACCCAGTTACCACCCTAGCAAGCAATGCCTTTCTACTCCGGGTGAGCGAAAGGCAGATGCAGGAGACCTGAGCCGCCTACTGACGTTGCTTCAGGACAGGAAGCTGTCAAAGCCGTACAGAATCAGGGCGGTCATAGACGACCGTACAGTGAAGATAACCCAAAAAGAGATCATGGACATTTGTCCAAATATAAGTAAAATCACCATCGAGAGGACATTAAATGCACTCCTCAAGGCCAGCCAAATCGATAAAGTCGGTAGCGGCCCGGCAACTGGATATTAAAAAAAGCTAGATATATTAAAAAAAGTATGAAATAATGAATTTTAAGGAGGAAGTATCATGACTAACGCTAATTATAAAGGCTTCACTGATAGTGCGGCTACTGTAGATGAATTTAAGATCACTAAATATATCGACGGACTTGCTGAGTTCATTCAGGAATGCAATACGCCGATGACCATGGCAGTGCAGGGTGACTGGGGGTCCGGCAAGACCTCTGTCATGCAGATGGTCCGCGACAAGCTTCCTGCAAACAATAAGACCGTCTGGTTCAATACATGGCAGTATTCACAGTTCAACATGGGCGATGAGCTCTCAGTTTCCTTTCTGGGCGAGCTTATCGAGTCTCTCGGAGTGAATAATGAAGAACTGAATACCAAGTTCCAGACAGCGATAAAAACCCTTAAAAGTGTGATCAGGGCAGGAGCTATTATAGCCTTGGATACGCAGGTAAGCGGCTATCTGGCAGATAAGGTAGCAGACGCTACCGCAGACAAATCAGAAAAAACGACGGACATTTCCAAGATCATTAAGGATCTTAAGGAACAGTTTAACAGCTGCGTCAAATCAGTAATAGATAATTCGGGCGGGGCCATCGACAGGATAGTCATCTTTGTCGATGATTTGGATAGGCTTAATCCAGGCAAGGCCGTAGAGCTACTGGAAGTGCTGAAGCTTTTCCTGGATTGCGACAACTGCGTCTTCGTGTTGGCCATCGACTATAACGTTGTGGTCCGCGGCGTACGCGACAAGTACGGCGAAGATTTCAGCAAAGAAAAAGGCAAGAGCTTTTTTGACAAAATAATACAGGTACCGTTCAAGATGCCGGTCGCTGAATATGATGTTTCAAATTACGTGAAATCATGCTTTGAGAGCATAGGGATAAAGCTGGAGGACCAGGAGCAGATTGATACATATGTGAACCTCATAGTTCATTCCAACGGCACCAATCCGCGTAGCATGAAGAGGCTGTTCAACTCATTCCTGCTGCTCAGCAAAGTGGCCGATAAGGCTTTGCTCGAGACAGACCAGAACAGAGAGATGCTCTTTGCCATGCTATGCCTGCAGAGCAGCTACGATCAGGTATACTCCTTTATCATCAAGAACCGTGACACCGTTGATCCTGATATGCTGAAGGCGCTGACTATCCAGAGCGACAGCATCTTCGACGACTTTGACATGAGTGATGATACCAGGCAGATCTTCTGCAGGTTCGCCAAGGATCTGTATGACGTCATCGACAAAGACCACAGTGATGAGATTGATGAAGAGGAATATGAGGCATTCAAGAAGGTACTCAACTATTCGACACTGACATCCAGCAATACGGATTCCATGCCGGTAGACGATCTGTGGGGATACAGATATTCTCATAAGGCAAAGTGCCGTGAAATGATCAAAAAGCTGAATGACAAATACGGAGTAAAATTCAAGGATTACTATCGCCGTACCGCAGAGAAGGGAACGTGGTGGCTGTACATTGGAGGAGGCAGGTCACCGAAGAATGAAGACCTGAGGTTCGGCTTTGAGTGCAGGCTCGACCCATATTCTACTAACGGCAAAAGCTCTGCTACTGTCCGCATATATACGCCAAACAAAGCAGCCGTCAGTGAGATCATAAGTGCCATAGGAGACGACCCTATCAAAGCTTTCAGCGGGAACAAAGAAATAGATGAATATGGCATCAGGTATCGCAATGTACTGATATTCAATACCGGCAGTGATGACGATGTGCTTTATGAAACAGTTGACAAGTGTTTCGCAGAAGTGAAGGAGTATTTCAATGAGTAGGGATGTAGAATCAGAGCTTTCAGCGATGCAGCAGTTCAAACTGCACCCTGAGATGCTGCCATATGTGGGTCCGCAGTATGATGAGTGCAGGATACTGTTCATAGGAGAGAGCCATTATATCGGCTCTGCCTATGCCAGTGACCAGAAATTCTGTGACGACGTTCACAAACACTGGTATGAGTGGGAAACGGGCAGGTTTAACTGGCTGGATCCGGAAAATGACCCAGGATGGTTCAACACAAGAGGTGTTATAGAAGCATTTCTGACCCATAATAGAAACCGTGCTCACAGTATGTTCGGAAATCCGGCGAAGGTGTTCTGCGAAATAGTCAAAAACGATTCAGGACTTGACATAACAGATTGCGACGCTTTTTCCTGCGCGGCATTCTGCAATTATTTTCAACGGCCGGAGATAATCACTGGCGCCACCTTTGAACCTACTGAGGAGGACGCCACAAAGTCGGCAGAAATAATATCTCAGATCATCAACATCCTCGATCCAGGCATCGTCGTATTTCTCTCCAAGAAAGCATATAATGCTTTCTCCGGCAGAGTGGATATCGAAGGCAAGACGAACATACAATGCGTCAATCACCCCACTTCAGCCAGCTGGAACAAGACTGATGGCAAGGAAAAATTCTTCAAAATCATGAAGAAATACTTTGAGGACAACGAGCAGCAGATACTGCCGGCGCTGCAAAGGGTAAAAGAGCAGAAGCTGTCCATCATAAAGTCAGTGTTTGACGGCCTGTTTGAATACTTGAGCAGCAAGGGAATGACCATAGACGGATACTCCAATGCCCTGGCCGACTATTACCAGGAGCGCAGTGTTTTGCCATGCATCGATTTGGTGGTGCCATATAAGGACCGCAAATTCTCTTTGCGCGTTGAGGCAACGGATAATCTGTATTACGGCATTTGCGCGTGGGACGAGGCAGCAGGCCGCATCAAAGGCAAGCCAGACAGCACAGACTGCCGCTACGCTGAGAAAATGAAGGACAGTCTGGATACCTATGGCAGGAGCGGTGCTTACTGCTGGTGGAACTATCTGCCGGATAACGACCACAAGCTATGCTTTACAGATAGAGGCGCTGAGTTCGATGCGCTGGGAGAGAGTAACAGGCTATACGGCTTGCTGGGTAATTGTAAATGTGAGCTGGACAAGTTAGTGATTTGATGACAAATGCAAAGAACAATATGCCATTGAATGTTAATATTAACACTTTTTTAACACAATAGTTTTTGGTGGAAGCCAATTTGAGCATTTTTCTAGCTATTTTAGCCAATAGTTACCGCGGCTTTTGGTCATTGAAAAATAAACGAAAATCGCTATAGCCATTGAAAACAGTGGCCTTGAGAAAACAATAAAAAATGAACCGTGCGTCGGGTGTTCGAATCGCCTCTGGTGCACCATAGCAATAAGCCACTCCGTATGGGGTGGCTTATTGCTATATTGCTATGAAGGCGATTCGAACACGCAAGTGCGCGAGCGTAAAGCGAGTGAATCCAGTGGATTCACGAGTAGCGAGCGGGTCGCAGTCGACCGAAAAGGGAGACAAGACCGGCAGACTTGCGAGGCAAGGCTGCTAAATCGCCTCTGGTGCACCAAAAAGCCTGTAGTTTCAACAACTACAGGCTTTAATATTTTTTGATAAATTGTTGGATTTAGGAGTTGGAACACTATCCTACCCATAGTTAGTGTTATAGTAATGCTAGTGCAATATAACAGAATTATTATTGCTGGAGTAGTCTGGAAATAGTGCTTATAACACCGATAGCATATTATATCTCTTCAGCATACTGATATCTTCTTTTGAGACGTGCAGATCCTGAACAAACTCTGCAGTCTCCTTTTGTATGCCCTTAGATATAAACACTTTGTTAGACGTAGGCATGATGGGTCTGCAAGAAATGCCGAAATCCTGGCCCCATTTTGTTTCAGAATTAAGATATGATGCCGGGACGCAGACAAGATAAATATCCATGTCGGTGTCTTTGTTCTTCATCACTATATTGCTGAGAGCATCATAGTGGCTCAGGGTACCTGTGTAAGTGTTTTCGCAGTTTTGATACTCATCGTAGTCTTCAAAGTTCATGTACATAGTGACATCATAAACGCCGGGACTTATTTTTGCACGGATATCGAGAATGCTACGCACGACACTATTGTTCCTTCCATCAAAGTAGTACATGTATAACCTGTTGATGCCTCTGAAAAATGCGGGAACAGAATCGGACGCCAGGGTTTCAACGGGTGCAGGCTCATAGTATAAGAGCATTTCTGGTTTAATGCCCAAAGCCTGAGCAATATCGTAGAGTGTTACGATATCTATGGCGATTTGCCCATTTTCGTATTTGGAGATCGTAGCACTGCTTTTGCTTATAGCATTAGCCAGGTCAGCTATTTTCATGTGTGCTTTCTTACGATAGTATTTGATCTTTGATCCTACTTCTTGTTCTAATGTCATGTTTATTTCCTCAAAATACAATTATTAATGAATATTATTGTTAATTAAAATTATAGGCGTGAATTTACGTAAAAACAAGCTAAAATTCACTTTAAAGAAATTTCTATATAAAAATATTTCGCCAAAGTAAATTTTAGCGATTTGTCATAAGGAAAAATCAGATGTATATTTTTGATATTGAAATCGTTGATATTAGTGAAGACAAAAATGGAGGTAAAAAATATGAAGTATAATTTTGATGAAATCATTGACAGAAAGAATACGAACTCAGAGAATGTCGATGGATGGCGGCCATATATTTTTAAATGCGGTCCGGAACGAAAATTCAACTATGCGGATGAAGAATTCATACGCATGTGGGTGGCGGATATGGAGTTTGCTGTAGCCCCTGAAATACGCCAGGCGGTAAAGGACAGAGTCGACAGAAAGATACTGGGGTACACAATAGTATCGGACGAAGGGTACTATGATGCTCTGCAGAAGTGGTGCGCAGAAAGATATGACTGGACTTTTGACAAGGAAGAACTGATATTTTCGCCGGGGGTAATACCTGCATTGTATCAGCTGGTTGAAGACCTTGTGGCTCCCGATGAGAAAGTATTGACTATGACTCCGGCATACGGATTCTTCCAGCATGCCTGTGAGTACAATAATGTGGAACTCGTCAAGTCGGCACTGAAAAAAGAAAATGGGACATTCAAAATAGATTTTGATGATCTTGAGAAAAAAGCTGCAGATCCAAAGGTAAGGGTACTGATGCTATGTAATCCCCATAACCCTTCAGGCCGTATATGGACTCCAGAAGAACTGAGACATATAGCTGATATCGTTGAAAAAAATCATCTCTGGATAATATCTGATGAAATACACTGTGATCTGATACGTTCAAATCTGAGGCATACACCTATGGGGAAGATAATGCCGGACTATAGCCAGCTTATTACATGTATTTCTGCAAGTAAAACTTTCAATCTCGCAGGAATGCTGTTCTCAAACATTATCATACGCTGTCCTGACGAGAGAAAGACATTCCAGGAGCGTGACAAAAATATTGGTGCAGCCAATCCATTGTCGATTGCAGCACACAAGGCGGCTTATGAACAAGGGAGCCAGTGGCTTAATGAACTGAAAATGTATCTGGATGACAATTTTAAGTATGTGAGAGATTTCTTAAAGGACAACATCCCGGATGCAGAGTTCAGTGTGCCGGAGGCCACATACTTTGCATGGGTCGACATGAGTAGAGTTTTACCTGATATTGATGATCTGCCATTATTCTTTGCTAATAATGCGGGGGTCCTTCTTGAAGGCGGCGATGCTCTGTTCGTAGGAAATGCTAAGGGCTGCATAAGACTTAATCTGGCGATGCCAAGGTCAATTATCGAGACAGGTTTAAACAGGATCAAAGAAGCGATAGATAAGGAGAAAAAATAATGCGAAAAATTGTGAGTACAGATAATGCGCCTGCAGTGAAGAAGTAGGCAAAGAACATTTTCTGCCTACTGGGCCTGAATGGATCGTACTGAAGGCCGTTACAGCATTATTTAGGTTCACACGAGCAAATCAAGTATCTGGCCTGTTCTGATATACATCGTAATCTCGGTCTGGAAGTCCAGTTCATTTTCACATTCCCATACGTCTTTTACTTTTGAAATCCTGTATCTGATGGTGTTGGGGTGTTGATGAGTCTTTTTAGATACTGCGGGAATGTCACCATTGCAAATCACGTACTCCGTCAGGGTCTTTTTCAATTCCTCGCTTCCAATTTCAGAACAGGCTTTATTTATCAGAATATCCAGTGAGGAGTAATATCTCTTCAAATTTTCAGTAACTGAGGCTGGACAAAGTATTCGATTGATGCCTGTGGCGTTAAAATTTAGCATAACTTTTTCGTAAATAATACATGAAATGTTTGCGTAAACGGACTCTCGCAAAGCATCCCTGAATACGGTACATCCACCTTTTGATGAACTGATGCCGATACGAAAATCATCGTTTATTTCAAAGAACGTCTCGAGAAATTTTCCAGGGAAATCATTATCGAATGCATCAATATTCTTAGCGGTAAAAATATGGAAAAGACCTCTTTTATATGGGAGAAATGTGTATTTGACATCCTCATGCATATTTTTCCTGATCGACAATTCTTCCGCGTAGACATTCATATTGTTGTTACCAAAAGAATTGAATTTCTGTGCGAGTATTGGAGAAATCTCAGTATTTGATCCGGCGATGGAAATATATGCACAGAATAAAACATTGCCCTGCAGGAACGGATCCAATTGTGTAAGCATCTGAGTTAGATTTTCTTCACCGATGTCAGCATTGGAAAGTAAAAATGACAGTATGTGTTCAGCATTTTCGGCATTTCCCCTGCGTATTTCATTTTTCACGACAAAACTCACATCATCGGTAAACAGATCGCTGAAAAAAATGATCGGTACATTGTGTTCATTGGAGTATTCCTTGACAGCATCGGATACATCACTGAAACATACATCCTTGATCGCAATAGCAGCGACTTTGTTTCTAATAAGTGTTTTTATGCAGCTTTCGGCAAATTCCGGTTTGCCTTTGGCGGTAGCAAGTGTTGTAATAACAAATTCACCTTTGGGAAAATTCTTTGCTATGTCTGAACCGGATTCCCAATCTAAATAACCTGCGGTCGTTACAGGTTCATTAATTCCATTGAATCCTGAAACTACTCTAAACTTAGAAAATTCAGGGATGGATAAAATATCTCGTAATAATACCATGATCATTACCTCCAATAATTATTATACATCAGATAGCAAATTCAATGATTGCAGGAATTACAAAACTTTGACTTCATATTTTATCTGGCGCCAATTGTAGGAAATTCGCCAGGCTGATATGATTTATTTAAGATAAATCATAAGAAAACAAGAAGCAATAAACGGAGTAAATATAAACTCCATTCTTTGGTGAGGTGGTGGAAATCACTCTCTGCCACCTCATTTTTACTAAGGAGGTATGACAATGTTGAAATTTGTAGCAACCATAATTACGATCATATTGATATTGTTATTACCGATAATCAGCCATATACCTTTTTTCGGTCTGAGTACCAAGGACAAAGAACATATAAAGGAAAATGGACTTATCCACTTTACTACTGCTGATAGACTACAGTCTATTTTCAGCAATGGTCTTATCGGTGAGGTCTCCAATGACAATATATTTGAAGAACGTATGGGTAAGATGGTGTGGATGTATGAATATAAAACACCAGATGATGTAGTCAAAAAACATGAGAGACTCATGGAATATGAAGGCAGTAACTTGAGCAGTAATTACACCGTATGCCTTAAATTATCAGGTTTTAGTGATGATACATTGAAACAGATGCGTACACGTCATGGTATTTTCAGTGACCATGCAATCGTTTATAAAGGCAGCAGACTTGCAGCTGGTCACATAGAGATAGTGCCAGAACAGATATATAATACTAATGACTCCGCAAACAATTTAAGAAGATTGGAAATGGCGTGTAACGAAGCTCAATAATTGTGAAAACGCATAACGATTATCCTTCACATAGCCCTGCTTTCAGAAGAACCTGATGGCAGGGTTTTTGATTGTATCTTTAGAGGCGGTTCCGAGCTGTAAGGCGAGGAACTAAAAACCACCTGCTATGCGGGTGGTATCAATAACTTGAGTTTTAGGCAAAATAAAACCTCCTATGCTATGATGGTAGAGGTTCACCAACCAAACTACCATAAGCAAAGGAGGATGTCTAATGAAAGACAATAACAGTTTAGCACACACGAGCTGGAATTGTAAATATCATATAGTCTTCGCACCGAAATACAGAAGACGTGAGGTTTACGGACAGCTCAGGGCAGACATAGGGAAAATAATGAGGCTGCTGTGTGCAAGAAAAGGAATAAGGATCATTGAAGCAGAATGCTGTCCGGATCATATCCATATGCTTGTAGAAATACCACCGAAGTATGCGGTATCCCAAATCATAGGATATCTCAAGGGAAAAAGCTCGCTGATGATTTTCGACCGTCATGCAAACCTGAAATATAAATATGGAAACAGGCACTTCTGGTGTCGTGGTTACTATGTCGATACGGTAGGGAAGAATGCAAAAAAGATAGAAGAATACATACGTACACAATTGCAGGAAGATATTGCAGACGATCAGTTAACGCTGAAAGAGTACATAGACCCGTTCACCGGAAAGAAGAATCAATAACCCTTTAGGG
>Ga0183095_10113_pt2 | contig 151186 bp, 134 predicted proteins | sample BioMet4_FD_130346 | JGI IMG/M metagenome (GOLD analysis project Ga0183095, IMG submission 130346) | Microbial communities from bioreactor (seeded with sewage sludge) at LBNL, California, USA - Biofuel metagenome 4 (v2) (version 3) | ecosystem: Engineered > Bioreactor > Anaerobic > Unclassified ...
TCATGCTCTTTTAGAATCCTGATGATCTGTTCCTCGCTGAACCGCTTCTTTATGCTAATCACTCCATTTGCATTTTATCATATTGTGACTAACTTTTCTATTGGCTTACTTTTCGGGGTTCAGGTCAATCCATTTCATGTCTCAATTTCAAACTATATATAGATCGATAACCGGAAATTATAAGTTCTCCATAATGACTGTATTCGTTCGATCGTTAAGATCGAAAATTTCATTTCTGTATTCATTTCTATAGCAGGAGAGAAGTAATTTCTGTTAATATATCCTTGGGAGAAGTTTGTTCTTTTTCGAGATCCCTTTCGTTCATGCCAAGAAGAGAATGTGCCGATGCATTTCGACTGAAATTGATTGTTCACATGTATTGTAGTGGGCGGTTTCCTTGTCCCCGCTATTTAAAAAGGGAAAGAATCCGGTTGTACAGGACTATGCTGGGGAAGAAATTCTTAAAACTTTTTTTGAAGCTTTTGTCGTTATCAATTACTTTTAGTAGAGCCGGATTGACGGCCTGTATTTTGTTACGCTTAACAATTTCAACGCCGTAGCAATTTTCTTCCTTGATTTAAAAGATCCTCATCATCCGAAATCTATTCAAATCGTCTATAAACTGTTTCAGCATTGCATTATAGTTTTGAATGTGTAAATTAAAGACTTCCGGTTCCACTTTTTCACCTTCAAATATCAAATGAAAACGTATAACGTAAATTATGTCATCGCCGGGATTCAAATCTTGTCCGGCGTTTCCCTCTTTTTCTTTCCGGCGTTGACCATTATTTGAAACTATTCATTGGAGTTACTATTTGTTTAAATCCAACTTTCTATGATTGCTATTATCCACCGTTAGCCGAACTTCGTGTTATTTTTGCATTCGATTGGGTAAGCTATACAAAATCAAATATTTCTTATAGTTAATTATGTCTGTACAGCCAAACCTAACTAGATTTGGAATTAATTTCCTTCCATATTATATCCTTCACAAGAACTAAATTCAATCATAAATGTCGAAAACAAGAGATGAAAAGCGGAAGCACTTCCGCTTTTCAAGAAACAAGGTCCCTGGACAGATTCGATGATTGAATCAATCCGGGCCCTGCTCATTGCTATTACCTGAAGTGCATCAATTTTTTACAAAGCTCAGACATAGCACTAACATTCCATTAATGAAATAAACGTGTTCGGATTTCGCGCGGTTACCTCCACCAAACAAGAATCCGCATGTTTACTGAAAAAATCAGTATTCATGCGGATTTTCTTTAATTTTGCAAAGACTATGAAAAACTCAAAAAGACTGTTTTAGACACTTTTTAGGTGGCGTTTGGTGGCGTGGTTATTTCGCCGGATTTAAAATAGCATTGAGCTTTTCTCCTGCACTTGTTATCATTTTTGGGTTGAGCGTCAAATAAACTTCGTGGATCATCTGCACATTCGCGTGGCCGACAAGCAAAATTGCGACTTCCTCCGGAACTCCAGCCTCACAAAGCATACACACGTATTCATGCCGAAACTGGTGGGCACAAACATCAGCTCTCCATTCTTTGTGCGTGTATTCTTTTGTTTTTCCGTTTGACAATTTAGATTTGCTTTTATAACTTAATTCCGTTGCATATCCATATTTGTGCCAGAAATTCGCCCACATAGCGACAAGTGTAGTCTGTGCCAACGGCCGCATTTGGGTTGAGGACGTCAAGGGCATGGAAACCAAGGAATTCAAGCTGAAGCGTAAATTGTGGGAAGAAACATATTCCGGGTTGCCGCTGAAAATTGTGAAATGAGTAAATGATAAAACCTACTTACCTGTGAAGTAACTTAAAAAGATTTTTATAATAAGACTGTGGATAGTGACTCTTAAATGAGAAGAATCCCGGAATCTTCGGCCTCCCGATATGTACCCCAATGCCTACATGATGGTACCCCATAATGGCAAAAGGAATTTTGGTTACGATATCATTCCCGTTTTCGACACGTAGGGTTTTGAACACCCTTTTATCATAAGATTTTTGAAAAGCACGGTTTCCAACACGTGGCGCACCAAATAGCACTACCTCATAGTCCCTGTCAGGGTAGTTATATTCCAAATCCACAGCACACAAAATAGCCAACGCCGCACCCTGCGAATGCCCGGATATTTTTACCTGATGAACGCCGCAGGACATCGTTCTATGTATGACATTTCTTACGGTCGGGGACTTATATGCCTCAAGAAATCCGGTATGTACTCTTATTTTTGATGTCGTATTTCCGTACGGTATAACTTTTTTACAAAATATAAAATTTGTTTTCCAGTCCTGATCAGAGTTTGATCCCCTAAATGTGATATTCAAGCAACCGTCTCTCTTGCGCAAATAGCATTGTACATCTGTCTTAGAGTCGTCGATCACAGTAAGAAAATCACAGAGGAAAATGGGTTGAACTTTTTGGTATGCGATGGCTGAGAGTTCCATTGCACTAATTACATCTGACATCTGCATATAAATCACCTCACCGTATTATATGAAGATGCCGACACAGCGGTTAAGATTTGGAAGATATAAAAAACGGCTCCTGCGTAAAGCAAGAGCCGCAAATGTTGGAATTACTTATATTGTGGATATTGCGAATCTGAATTGGTGTTGACTTCATCTTTCGGTTTCGGATCCTCGTATTTGGAAATTACAGCGTTAAGCGTAGGCAAGTCATAGATTGACAGATTATCAGTATCGAGCTGCTTATCCATAACATCATCATCCCTTCTAGCATTAGTATATTTATAAAATTAAAAATTATTCAAAAAGGAGTGAAAACATTGAGCGAGATTGAAAATCAAATTGAATTAATTGCTATAGCAAAAGGCAGGTTTTTGGGAGAACCAGATACATATAAAGCCTTAAGCGCGGCCATTCAAGCCCTCAAAGAGAAATGCGGTTTTTTGTTTATGTAAAAGGATTGAGCTAAATGCGCAGGCAGCACCCGGCGACTCACCGACGAGGCAGGGAAACCGAAATAAAATTTTATGTTCTTGCATTTTTTGTAGTGCGTGATTATGATATATATATAATTGAGGTAGTTAACACCAAAAGTATGGCAGATATACTATGAGCAGCATAAGAAAATAAAACCCTCCTGGATGATATTTTCATTCAGTTCATTAATGCTACTCGCACTTTCAGCGATAAACTATAAAATTTTAAACAATGCAAATACTTCTTACTTACTCGTCGGTACTTATATTTTATTCCACAATGAGAGAAGAGAATGACTATGAAAAAAATAGCAATATTAGCCTTAGCTGCATTCATACTTTTTTCTACGGCTTCATGCAATGCCCCATCTAAGGCAGAGGTGTTTAGTGAGGAAAAGTTTTTGGAGGATATTACGCCTAATGTGGACTGTCTTAATTCCTGTGTGCAGGAAATGTTTTGTGCAAAGGTGGACTCGGATGATGAATATGTAGCTGCATATAAAAGCAAGAGTGCCTATGCTGACGGTTTAGGCGATGTTGCCTTGCTTTTTAAACCGGGCGAAGAGAGCAAATACAGGGACTATTTTATTGACCCTTGCTATACTTCATATTATCCGGTAAAAAACTTCAAAACAAATTCTGAGGTAGTGGACTATTTAAAAAAATATTTATCTAAAGATGTTATCAATAAATGGTTCTCAAACAACTTTTTGGAGTATGAGGGACAGCTTTATTTGGCAAGAGGTGCAAGGGGCTACGGTGCTATGAAATGTGATTTAAAAAGCCTGAAATATGTAGAAGAAAAAGATGGCAAACAATACGTTACTGTTGATTTTAAGCTCTTTGATGAGCTTGACCATACGGAAACATTGAAATTTTCAAAGGTTAATGATGTATGGATTATGACCGATGAAGTAGTGCCTGCCCATTAAAGGTGGATGATTATTTGTAACCGCTAAATATGACGGCGAATTGCCGGAAGGGGCCGCTTTTGCAACTTTCGGAGACGTCTTGCGTTTCCGTGCCGAACCAAGTATAGTAAGGGTTAATTTTGCCAATGGTCGCTGCGCAGTTTTTCAATAAAATTTTTAAAAAGAAACCCGAAGTAAAGCCAATTTCCCTGATGGTTGCTTGATTTTTAGTTGAGCCGCCGTATAAACGGGATTATCCACCAGCGCACAGGCAAATACCACGGAAACCGGATCGTTGGTATCATGCCCGAAGGAAACCGGTGTGCGCAGCCGCACGAGGGAGATCCCCGGCGCAAGCATACCGTCCTTCGGCGCTGCGTGGGCCAAAGCGATACCCTTTGAAAGGACGATATACGGCCTTAAAATGGGAGAGGTGACACCGGGTATCTACGATTTGGATCCAATGTCACATGATTTTAACTTTTTTACTATAAACGGAAGATGCTTCCCGTATGTAACCCCGCTCAAGATAAAACCAGGGGAAAATGTTTGGATAAGGTTCGGCAATTTCGGTCACGATGCGCATCCCATGCATATTCACGGTCATCAGTTCACTGTATCGGCAAGCGACGGGAATACCATACCCGTCCAAAACAGGCTTGTGAAAAATACGATAAGCGTGGCTTCGGGTGAGACATATGACACGGAATTCAAAGCAAACAATCCAGGGGACTGGCCACTTCACTGCCACATCCCGCATCATATGTCTAATAATATGCAAATGGCAATGGGTGGAATGACAACGGTTATTTCCTATCAGTAGTATAATTCAATGATACAGTCTGTGGAAAATCAAAAAGCCATGTGGAAATAAACCACACGACTTTTTGATTTAGCAGATGCAAGTAAATACTACATACCACTCATTTTTTTACATTCGTTCGCGCAGCTCTGGCATTCTGCCGCGCACTTTTTGCAGTGGTCATCCTTGAACATTCCACATTCTTGTGCACATTCGTTGCAGATTGTCTCGCACAGTTTGCACAAATCTGTTGCATGACAAGCATCCATTGACATAAAGGACGATGCCTCTTTGCAGATGCATGCGCACTCATGAAGCTTAGCAATACATTTTTTGCGTGCACTTACATCGGATTCCTCAAGACACATCTTCATACATTCCATACATGCCTGTGCACATCTGTTGCAAGCGTCAATACATTTCTGATTTTTATCTGTAGCTGTATTTACGATTCCCATAGTTACCTCCAAGATATATTAGCATTCATGCCGAATAATAGTATTTCCTTAAATGCGGCATCTATCCTCATTGTTCAAAACAGAATACGTGCTATGATCATGAATTAATTATTCATTACTGTAATACATTAAAGACTTGAGGATCGTTATTCTTTATGTCTATATGGAGAAAGCCACTTGTATCGTAGCAGGCTAGTAATACAGATTTCTCAAAGACTGTTTCACACTGGTCTTGCTGTCTGCACGGCTTTCCGTATGCTACGCCAGTAAACTGATTAAACTCGGAACCTTCTTTGTGGCACTGTTTTTAGATTAATGATTGACAACAGCTGAAAGCAATGTTATATTATAATCATATTTCTAATTAAAAGGATGGTTTTCATGTCGGATTTGTCTGTAAAGGTGAACAACAACTAAATAAGTTGTGAAAGGTGATAACAGGCGCAGAATGGATCTGCATTTTTTGTTATGCCTTTCTGATGACGCTGACTTAACAGCGCTGTCGGACATCTGCCTTACAGACTGCTTCCATGCGGCTTACTAGCCGTGATATAACCATTCAGTTATATATTTTGTTGCATGAACTATAGGATATCTATTTTTTATGCAACAATGGAGTGTAGTGGGTTTGTCCCATTATGCTCTTTTTATTTATACTGATGAATTATGCCCACAGGAGCACTCTGCCATTTCCCAACAACACAAAAGTCGAGCACTTTTTTCACGATCTTCAAGTCTGCATGGCTGAAAGTCTCGGAAGAATTACTCTTCGCGTTTTGGAAATGTCGGTAGATGTCACCTGTGGGTATTTTTTTATTGATAGGAGTAAACAAGATGAATTCATCAGAAAAAATATTAGAATACGAACAAATCAAAGAAATGCTTTGTGACCATGCTCTGTCTGAACGCGCACGTATGCGGCTAGCTGCATTATCGCCTTATATGGATGAAAGTGAGTGCCATCGAAAAATGGATGAAACCACTGCTGCGAGGAAAATCCTTGATGCATGCGGCACACCGCCTTTAACCGCCATGACGCAAGTCGATCAGATTTTGGCTCTCTGCCAAGCCGGTTCCATGTTGGTTCCCGAACAGTTATCATCAGTTGTCCAATTTATCCTGTCCTGCAACCGAATCAAGTGCTACCTCAAAAAGGCAGAAATGCTGGACGGCACGATTGCCTGCTATGGAAAGAGCATGTACGATTTGCCTGAACTCCAGCAGGAAATCGAGCGGTGTATCCGCAATGAGCAGGTGGACAGCGCCGCAAGTTCCGACCTGAGAGGCGTACGGCGAAAAGTCGAAACAGTCAAGGCGCAGATACAAACGAAGCTTAATGATATTTTTCGGAGCAAAAAGCAGTGGTTTTCGGACGACGCGGTCGTGACACGAGACGGACGGTTTGCTCTGCCGGTGAAAAAAGAATATAAAAATAAATTTTCCGGAAGCGTACTGGGGATTTCGGGTACCGGCGGCACTTACTTTATGGAGCCCAGCTCTGTGACAAAACTGCAGGAAGAGTTGTCATCGCTGCAAATCGAAGAGGAAAACGAAGTTCGCAGAATTCTTTACACGCTGACTGCGCTAGTAGATGACAATCGTTCTGAATTAATGAGAAATATAGAAGCCGTTGAAACGCTGGATGTTGTATTTGCCAAGGCAAAGCTCAGCGCTCATATGGATGCCGTTCCGGTTTCCATAACCGCCGACCGAAAAATACGCATTCGGAAAGGTCGTCATCCGCTGATTGACAGAAACATCTGCGTGCCTTTGGATTTTGAGTTGGACGGTGACTGTTCAGGCGTAGTGATCACCGGCCCCAACACCGGCGGAAAAACCGTCGCGCTGAAAACAGTAGGGCTACTCTCCATGATGGCGCAAAGCGGACTGCATATTCCGGCGGACGCATCCAGCATCCTGTGTATGCACAATGCCTACCTGTGCGATATCGGCGACGGGCAAAGCATAGCGGAGAATTTGTCCACTTTCTCCGCCCACATGATCAACATCATTGAAATTTTGCGGCAGACAACCCGTGAAAGTCTTGTTCTGCTGGATGAATTAGGTTCCGGTACCGACCCTGCGGAAGGCATGGGAATCGCCATTGCTGTGCTGGATGAACTGCGTGTCAAGGGCTGTCTGTTTCTTGCAACCACGCATTACCCAGAGGTCAAGGACTACGCCGATTCTGCCCCTGGCATGACAAACGCACGCATGGCGTTTGACCGCGAAACCCTCAACCCCACCTATCGACTGGAATTGGGCAAAGCCGGGGAAAGCTGTGCGCTCTATATTGCAAAGCGTCTCGGACTGCCACCCAGCCTTTTGGAGCGAGCATATGAGGAAGCTTATCGGAAAAAGGAACGCAACAGCCACCTTCCGGATTTTCAATCGAATTCCGGTTGTGTCGATACGGAACCTTCCGCCCTGTCTGTCTCAAAAATTCAAAAAAGCAAACCGGCAAAACCCGTTTCCACGCATGCTGCAAAATTCCAATTAGGCGACAGCGTCTTGATTTACCCCGAAAAAAGAATTGGTGTAGTATTTCATCAAGCGAACGAGCATGGAGAAATCGGGGTACAGATTAAGGGCAAAAAGGAGTGGATTAGCCATAAGAGGCTAGAACTGAAAACACCTGCCAGCGAGCTGTACCCGCCTGATTACGACTTTTCCATTGTATTTGATACTGTTTCTAATCGCAAGGCAAGACACGTTATGGGGAAGCGGCATGATCCGAATCTGAGTATCCAGTGTGATGAAAAAAATATCGCCAAATGAAAACGAAGGAGATAATAAGATGGCAGTCATACTCTGGTTAAGATGCTTACCAGCATCATTGCACCAGCTTCCGGGGAAATCTCCGTTCTGGGCTATGTTCCAAACAAACTGGAAAATAGCTTTAAAAAGCAATATTCCATGGCCATGGGCCAAAAAAGCCAGGGGTATTTTTTGTTGACAAACTAATGTTGTTAGTTTAATATGTAACTAACAACATTAGTTTTTGGAGGCGAAAAAATGGCGCAGAAAGGGCTAAGCAGGGAAGTGCTTATCGATGCTGCAGTAAATGTCATCGAACGATATGGACGGAACAATTTTTCAATGAAACTCGTGGCTGACGAACTGGGTGTGAAGACCGCCTCGCTGTATAACCATGTAAAAAATATGGACGAGCTGTTGGCAGGGGTGTGCAATTACGCGCTGAGACTGCAGAGAGACGCAGAAATGCAGGCGATAAAGGATCTGAACCGCGGGCAGGCGGTCTATGCGCTGGCCGAAACCTATCGGCGCTTTGCAAATGAGCACAGGGAGCTGTATTGGCTTGTAATGAACATCGCGGCTTCCGACAATCATGTGCTGGACGAAGCCGCAACGCGCATCACAGAGCCAATTGTCAAAATGCTGGCAGACTATGACATTGAGGAAGACGAAAAGATACACTTCCGGCGTCTCTTCCGCAGCATCGTGCATGGTTATGTTTCAGAGATGGATGCCGGATTTTTCTCACATTACCCTGTGGATACTGACGAGAGCTTTCATTTTGCAATTGGGTGCTTTTCCGACAGTCTGGATCGCGCGGAAAAGAGGCGTCGGCATTGAACGTAGTCGCAGAAAAAGACAGCCTTTTTTCTTCCATGCCGGAGAGAAAGGCTGTAGTCACACTGGCGATCCCGACCGTCATCAGTCAGATCATCACCGTTATTTACAATATGGCAGACACATTTTTCGTGGGGCAGCTGGGCGACCCCGATCAGGTGGCGGCGGCAACGCTCGCAATGCCGCTTTTTATGTTCATGACCGCCATCGCGAACCTGTTCGGGATCGGCGGCGCAAGCCTTATTTCCAGATGTCTTGGAGCGAACGAAAGAGAAAAGGCCTCGCGCTGCTCCTCCTTCTGTGTTTGGACAGCTGTCGCCGCAGCGTTTCTTTACGGCATCTCCCTTATTGTTATTCTTCCGACCTTACTGCCAATCCTCGGCGCGAACAGCGGGACGTGGAAGTACAGCTCCGAGTACATATTTTGGACGATTGGCATTGGCGCCGTTCCGACGGTACTGAATCCGGAACTTGCTCATCTTGTAAGAGCGGAGGGCTATTCGAAGCAGGCCAGCTTCGGCGTAGCGTTCGGCGGAATCCTTAATATTGGGCTTGATCCGCTGTTCATCTTCGTTTTCAGGATGGAGATTACGGGCGCGGCAATTGCGACCATGCTTTCAAACGCCGCCGCCGTAGTTTACTTCTTCTGCTTTATCCATAAAATCAGGAATGTAAGCACAATAACGGTGTCTCCAAAACGATATACGCTGAAAGATCATATACCTGGTGAAGTGCTGGCGGTGGGACTCCCGAGCTTCATCATATCCATGATGGCTACCATATCGAATACCGTTCTTAATAAGATCATCTCTACCTGCTCAAACGAAGCCGTTGCCGGCATGGGAATCGCAAAGAAAATTGATCTTCTGGCGTTTGCCATCGCACAGGGCATGACTCAGGGAACGCTGCCTCTGATCGGATACAACTATACCTCAGGGAACAGAAAAAGAATGATGTCAGTGATCAGAACGTTGCTTTTTGATTGTCTTGCCGTCTCTCTTGCTGGGATGGCAACGCTGCTCTTCACCGCTGCACCTATTACGCGCCTGTTCATTGACAACGCCGAAACGGTGAGATACGGTCGAACTTTTCTCAGAATCATTTGTCTTGCGTGCCCAACGACGGCGGTCAATTTTTTTGTTATCACTGTGTTTCAGGCCACCGGAAAAAAGATTCAGCCGATCATTCTGTCGCTGCTGCGCAAGGGCACAGTTGATGTTCCGTTGATGTTCCTGTTCGACCGGCTTATGGGAATAAGCGGGATAGCGTGGGCGACCCCGGCGGCGGACGTGATTGCGCTCGTCGTATCAGTTGCATTGGCAATACCGTATTTTAAAAAACTCAGGATGCGGCAGATTGAAGCCGCGCCAAAAAAACCGGCAGCAAAAACTGCTGACCGAGTTTGACGAAAATTTATGGAACGCTACGGTGGATTGCCTGATTGTACGTTCTGCCACAGAGTTTACTTTCAGGTTTAAAGGCGGGACGGAATTGCCATTTAAATCAAAAAGCTAAGTATCGTAATGGTGAATTTTTTTTCGGATATTTCTGAAAAGAAAAGCTATCAGCAAAGCATTTTCTTGGACTGCTTCTGCTGATAGCCAATATGATATCGTGTTGTCTCAGTCAAAAGAGCTTTCGAAGCGGACAACATAATGAAATTTTAATGGCGCAGTCATGCTGGGGTTGACGATTTCGATTTTATCCCTGTGGTTGTAATCAACACAGATTTCCACGCGGATTTCGCGGTCTTCACCCTGCTTCAGATCGTAATGCTGCGGCTGTTTGTTTTTGGGCGGAAAGTTCCACATATCCCCGTCCGGGTTAAAGGCAAGGTGATTCAGACGGAGCCTGCCTTCCATCACGGTGATCTGATAGACGCAGATTCCCGCCTGAACCGGAAGGTGGCAGGAACTGGGCTTTAGGCTAAGCTGACTGCCCAGCGTGACGATGTCGTCCATATGGTTACATTTGATCGCTTTACGCGCCGCCTTTTCGTAGGCTCCGTTTTCCGGAACGATCATGACAATGCATTTCGCGTATTTTACCACATGCGTTGCGACGGAACCAATCATCTGGGACCAGCCGCTTTTCGTCGATTTGGTCATGACGATGATATCGGTATTGTTTTGATCCGCGCATTCCAGAATCTCATCGCCCGCACGTCCTACAACGACTTCCTTTTTCACCGAGTAACCCGCCAGCTGCGCTGCTACCGCATCCAACGTGGATTTTAGCTCTGCCTTGGCTTTTTCCATCTCCGTTTCGGAGTACATGGTCCCGATATCTTCCCGGACCATCAAAAGGACGATGTTGACGCTTTCCGGGGTGTAGAGTGATTTTGCAAGATCGACGGCTTTCATGCTCCGCTCCGTTCCGTCGATTGGAATCAGGATATTTCTCATTCTTAATCAGCCTCCCTGCTTTGATTCGCAGAATATTTTCTCATATAAGTCCTCGCCGAAGCTGGTTTTCAGGGGCTCACCCTCCGCAAGCTGAAACGTACGTTGGCCGTCGGCCTGACGCTCAGCCCGCAGAAAAAATCATTTGCCTTTCCAGTAAAGCCCGGACGATTTGGCGGGCGATTTCGAAACCTTCCCGCTCGTTTGTCGCGGCAAAGGATTCGTTGAAAAGGATCAGCGCGTTCGGTGACAAATGGTCCACGATTTCACTCATTCGGCTAAGTTCCTCGTCCAATTTCCCACTTTCCAAAGTTGAATCCTCATTAAAAATCATGATGTAAAGGCCCAACACCGCAACGTAAAAGGCCTTTTGCCACATATTGGCTCAATGGAGTTTACAGGGATATCCATGTATTGTGACGAGATGTTTTGAGACAGTTGAACCAATTCTTGCATGGGCAAATCTCATTTAATGAAAGCGGTTTACATTGTAAAGTAAATGAAACAGCATTGCCTGCTGTGCATCTACAGCTTTTTTATTATAAATGGCTTCAAAAATATTGCGGTGAGACTTCAACGTCTGTTCGAATTCCTGCTGGTTTATAACGGATGAAAACATGGTTACACCTGCGCTAATTACCGGGATCAAATTCGATACAACAGCATTACCCGAACAGTTGGCAATTTGAATATGAAAATTTCGATCTTTTTCAGCAAATTTTGTGTGTTGGGCGATTTGCCCTTCCACTTCCAGCAAGGAAATTTCCAGATTTTTAATATTCTCCGGTGTTGCATTTTGCGCGGCTAAAGCAGCGATTGGCGGTTCTATAATGCAGCGCAGCTGAAGAAGATCTTTTGTAAGCTTATTTTTATCCTGAATCAGTGAAAAGCCTAGGGGATCATCCGGCACCCCTTTTTTATCGGATATAAATGTGCCGGCACCTTGGCGAATTTCTATGATGTTGTTGGATGACAAGGCACGGAGTGCCTCCCGGGCCGTATTGCGGCTTACGCCAAGCAGCTTGCCCAACTCATATTCGTTCGGGAGTTTTTCTCCCGGCTGATAACCGTTTTCACGGATTAACCGCAACATTTCATCCATTGTGCGCTCTATTAAAGTTTTATTGTCCATAGAGGGCATGGGATTGTTTTTTAGCATACGGCACTCCTTTCATATATCTTCAGGATTTTTTTATTGATGAACCGTCAATTACAAAATAATTGATCGGATCGTTAGGCTTCATTGGAACTGTAATCAATGATATTTCCATTATAACTCATATTGAGCTGAGATAACAATAAGGATATTTTCTAACGGTTCCGTTTTTGACAGATACTGTGTGATTCTTTTTTTAACCGAAGAATCTTGTAATATTTGGCTATTTCGCGTCTATGTTCTTTGTTATGATTACATCGCTGTCCAGGCCAAGAACATTTCCAATAACAATCTGGCCTATTGCCACTGGTGCGTTCAGCCTGATTTCCTTAATTTTATCCATAACATTAAAAATTTTATCTTTCGGAATAGGCTTTGAAAGCCGGACGCTTGCAAGGGGCAAAACGCCGTTCTCTAATAAGACGGAGGATGCAATGTTCCTTACAGGATTTGTTAATTCCTGACGCACATACTCCTGCCCCCGGTTACAGGTTGCTCCCGTTAAAGAGAGAATTTCACCGTTTTCAACCTCTGCCGTAATTTCGCAACTGTTTGGGCAGACGATACAAATATAATTTTTCAGCATGTTACGCGCACCTCCAAACTGCCCGTGTCGGAAAGAATCTCTTTTTGAATGGGAATCTGTATCATTTGAGCGGGAATCGCTTTTGTTATTTTTTTCGTTTTCAGAATTTTGTCATTCTGGCAAATATTAATTACACAGTCCTGCAACGGTTTGCTTACCCTTAGTGAAAGCATAAAACTGTTTTTGCCACTGATCTTTTGAGGCACGGTGTGATTGATGTTTGTGTCCGGCAATATTGAAATCGTTGCTTTGGGCAGACTCTGGTTGTGAAGATAGTCAGCTACGGAATCTGCGAGCTTTTCTGCTTCCATGGATACAAAGTCGACTAAATCATGAACATGCAGTACGTTGCCGGCGGCGAAAATGCCGTCAACACTGGTTTGATAATATTCATCTACAATGGCCCCTTTTGTGCGGCTGTCCAGTTCTACCCCTGCTTCCAGAGAGAGCTCGTTTTCCGGAATCAGACCAACCGACAGGATTAACGTGTCACAGTCTAAGTCCTGTTCCGTACCGGGAATAGGATTCAAATGCTTATCCACATCGGAAACCGTTATTCCGGTCAGACGGGAATTTCCGTGAATGTCCGTCACTGTTTTGCTTAGATACAGAGGGATTCCATAGTCATTCAGGCATTGTTGAATATTGCGCGGCAGCCCGCTGGGATAGGGCTGGATTTCAAACACCGCCTTTACTGTCGCACCTTCCAGCGTGAAGCGTCTTGCCATAATCATGCCTATATCTCCGGAGCCTAAAATGATGATATTTCTTCCGACCATCGTATTTTGCAGATTCATGTAAGCCTGTGCTACCCCCGCTGTAAACACGCCGGTCGGACGTTCGCCCGGGATGCCTAATGCTCCCCGGGTGCGTTCCCTGCATCCCATAGCCAAAACGACCGCTTTAGCCCGGTAGGTTTTTAGACCTCTACGTCCGACCGTTGTTACGACTTTATCTTGTCCGACGGAGAGTACGGTTGTATTTGTCATGTATGATATATTATCTTTTTCAACTTCATCAATGAACCTTTGTGCGTATTCCGGCCCGCTGAGTGTTGTTTTAAATCTATTCAATCCAAAACCGTCATGAATGCATTGCCGCAGAATACCGCCCAAAGTGTTTTCACGCTCAATGACTAATATATTTTTAATTCCTTTGTGATATAGTTCAACCGCTGCAGCAAGTCCCGCGGGGCCGCCGCCGATAATGATGACATCTTTTTCTTCCATAGGACTACACCTTCTTTTTATGATATGAGCAATTTTTAAGCAGATTAAATATTTCGTATTTTTCCTGCAAACAGATTAGAACCTTGCCGTGCGTATAACACATCTTTCGTGTCTATTCCTAATTCTTCTTCGATCATTTTGGCAATACGCATTTGGCAGTATCCACCCTGGCAGCGCCCCATCATTGAGCGCGTCCGGTATTTAATTCCCGTCATGGTGTTTACTCCTAAAGGATTATGGATTGCGTTTAGAATTTCCGCTTTTGTGATTTTCTCACATCGGCAGACAATTTCGCCATAATCAGGGTTTTCAGCGATCAGTGCTTTTTTTACTTCGATGCTTTGCTGGGCAAAGCGTACAAAGCTTTTGCGCCGGGGGCAGAAATCTTCGTTTGGTTTAAAAGTTTCTTGCTGCGACATCAGTTTTATAACATGACGGGCAATGGGCAGCGCTGCGGTAAGTCCCGGTGATTCAATACCGATCAGATTAATTGTGCGAGGAGCTAAATCAATATTTGCCTCGATCTTAAAGTCCTGAATCACTCCGTTATCATCGACCCACTTTGGCAATATTCCGGAATAATTTCGTATGTAGTCGGCCTTACGGATACAGGGCCATAAATTGGAAGCGCTTTTTGCCAGATAGTCCATGTTTTTCTGCGGAACACCGTAATAAGAAAAATCGGTAACCGCTTCGGCGTCAGGGCCTACAATGACATTCCCGTCTGTGGTCGGTGTAACATGGATGCCCATATAGGTATTGCTGGGGACGGGGTAAACCGGCAATGGCAGCAGGGGACCTGTCCGCTTGTCCAAAATAATGTAATCACCCTTGGAACCTATGATACGGTATCCGGATATGCCCATCATTTCAGAGATTTTTCCACAACCCAGCCCTGCGCTGTTAATAATCCAGCGGGTGCGGAATTCGCCGTGGGTGGTCATAACCGTATAAGTTTTATCTGGGTTTTTGTGAATGGAAGTGACCTCATGGTCAAAATAATACTTTACACCATTTTTGGCTGCGTTTTCCGCTAGCGCAATGGTATATTGAAAAGGGTCGGTGATGCCGCTGCTGGGAGACAGCAGAGCGAATTCACCTTGAACGGCAGGCACTATTTCATGAAGTTTTTTTTTGTCAATAATAGTTAGGCCTTTTACGCCGTTTTTTTCTCCTTGTTGGATAATATTTTGAAGACTTCTCAGCTCTTCATCTGAATTTCCTACTAAAACTTTGCCGGTACGCTTGAAAGGGACGTCTAGTTCCTCCGCTATTTTACCGAATTCATTATTTCCTTCTACACATAACTTTGCTTTTAAGCTACCGACATCATATGCGAAGCCGGCATGGACAACTCCGGAATTTCGCCCGCTGGTTTCATAGCATATGTCCAAATTTTTCTCCAGCACACCAATTTTTAATTTGTTTCGCGCCATTTCTCGAGCAGTAGCAGAACCAACAACTCCGCCGCCGATAATAAGCGCATCGAATCGTTCCATTTTTTCACCTCATTTAAAATCATCCAATGAATACAAGTTAAGTTTTAGCATAATATTATAATAATGTCAATAATATAGTTTAATTTTCCAATATATTATCAATAATGTTTAAAAATTAAAATTATGGCAATAAAATACATCCAATGATATAAATTAATATAGGATTATACCTTAAAATTGCAAAACAGTTGTTAAAAAAATAGCAATAAAAACTATTTAAACAATAAAATCACCAAAATTAAATTAAGCATTATTATTCTAATTTTACATAATATTAAATATTTTTTATTATATGGCTATTAAAACCGCTAATTTTGTGTATTTTGCACATAGCGGTTTTCTAAATGTTATGAAAATAGGAAATAGACAAACTAACATATCAGTGGTAATATACTAATCGATCAAGAGAATTAAACATCAGAAATTGATTTGACGGTTTCTCTGCGAAAGGAGTATGCAATGAGTTCCAATCGTTCCAAATTGACGGACAAACCCGCCGGTTTCCGCTTGAATTATCGAAGCCTGTCGGAAATTTTTGCTTTTGTGCTGTTTGTTTTTTCATGCCTGCAGGTATCTCTGAATTATGAAATTTTGCCGGAACAGGTTCCTGACGTGTTTAGCTTTGGAGGAATTGCGATGGTTTCAAAAGTCAATCTGCTCTATTTACTGGCTTTGCAGATAGGCGTCTATGTGGTTTTATCTTTGTTTCAGTATCATCCGGAGTGGAGGATGTATTCCGCGAAACTGCTTCCGGTTCTCCGCAACGCAGAATCCAAAGAGAAGCTTTACCGTTTTAGCAGTTTGTCTATGCTGGCGGCAAAAACAGAAGCGGTTTTTACAATTGCCGTTGTAATTATGGGGGTGGTCACTAATCGAAATGTCACGATTGTAATCGCTGCTATGATGGCTGTCATGCTTTTTACATTTGCGGTTTTTCGTATAAAGCTTTTAAGGCCGGTGTTCTAAAAACAGGACGCGAAGACTTCGTGTAAGTTAAATTATATTTTGGAGATGTTGAATTTGGATTACAAAGCAATCAAGATTATGAAACCAGGCGATTTACAGATTGTCACGGAACATTTGCCGGAAGGGATCGGGGAGAACGATATTCTGATTAAAGTAAAAGCCGCCGGTGTTTGCGGCTCGGATGTTGGAATCTTTAAGGGCACAAATTCGCTTGCAACTTATCCGCGTATTATTGGACATGAAATCGCCGGAGAAGTGGTAAAGGCAGGATCCGGAGCAAGCGAATTCCAAAAAGGGGATCATGTTGTAATAGACCCGGTTATGGCATGCGGCCATTGTTATGCATGCAGAAAAGGTCGCCCCAATGTGTGTGACAGTATGAAGGTTCGTGGCGTACATACGGATGGTGGCTTCGCCGAGTACACGATTTCACCGAAGGAAAACGTTTATAAAGTCTCAGACAAACTCAGTTTTGAAGAAGCTGCGCTGGTTGAACCGTTTTCAGTGGCGGCACAGGTGCTTTGGCGCGGAGAAATTACAGGCGATGATACCGTCCTGATTAACGGATGCGGACCAATCGGTTTGATTGTTCTTCAGGCGTGCAAGGTGCTGGGGGCGCGCTGCATAGTCAGTGACTTGCTGGATTCCAGACTGGAACGTGCAAAAGAATTTGGCGCGGATTATATTCTAAATCCTCAGAGGGATAATATTGATGAAATAGTGAAAGAGATAACCAACGGTTCCGGCGTTAATAAAATTGTTGACGCGGTTGGTGTTCCCGCTATTTTAGAGCAGTCAGTGCGGGTTGCCTCCAATGCCGGCATCATCGTAACGCTGGGATTTACTCCAAAATTCTCTGCTATTGCTGAACTGGATATTACAAAAAAGGAATTGGAGATCAGAGGTTCCAGACTAAACAGCCGTAAGTTCCCACAGGTCATTGAATGGTTTGAAAAAGGATTGATTCAGCCGAAAAAAATGATTTCCCACGAATTTGCTTTTGAAGACATCATGAGCGCGCTGAAGCTTAATGATGAAGAACCGGAAAAAATATCAAAAATGATTTTAAAGTTTTGATATTTTTATATAAAAAAAGAGGGAGAGAAAAAATTGAAAAGAACAATTAAAAGAGTTACATGCGCAGTTTTGTCTGCCGTATTAGTAGCGGCAATCGGTTCCGGTTGTTCAGCTGGAAAAGCAACTAATTCCGGTGCGCCGGCAGCTCCGGGGACGACGACTGCTTCCGCAGCGGGTGGCTCGACCACTGCGAAGTATACGCTGCTGTTTGGCCACATTGCCAATGAAGACGACCCTTGGCATAAGGCTGCGGTGAAATTTGCGGACATTGTAAAAGAAAAATCCAAGGGTCAAATTGAGGTCAAGGTTTATCCAAACAATCAGCTCGGACCCGAAACTGATGTTATTCAGGCAATTCAAAACGGTACCGCAGATATGACAATCACCGGTGAAACACTTCAAAAATGGGCGCCTCTGGCTGCCATGGTAGCTGTTCCTTATCTTGTGAAAGATGAAGCCAGCCTGAACAAACTGGCCAGCAGTTCTATCGGTCAGGAAATTGAGCAGCAGATTGCAGATAAAGCGGGCTTAAAGTGCCTGACTTATTTTGTACGTGGTCCGCGTGAACTGACTGCGAACAAAGAAATCAGAACACCGGCCGATTTGCAGGGCACCAGACTTAGAATTCCAAATGCACCGCTATACATTAAACCCTGGCAGGCCGCGGGAGCAAAACCGACCCCGATGGCATTGACTGAAGTATTCACCGGTCTGCAGCAGCACACGATTGACGCTCAGGAAAACCCGCTTGCAATGATTAAGTCCAACAACCTTCAGGAAGTTCAGAAATACTGCATGCAGACGGACCACGTCAGAAGCTGGATTTATGTTGTAATCGGCAAGAAGAAATTTGATTCAATGCCGGCTGACCTTCAAAAGGTAATTACAGACGCTTCCGCAGAAATGCAGACCTATGAAAATGATCTGTACCAGAAGAGCGAAGCGGAAACCAAGACATGGCTTGAGCAGAAGGGTATGAAATTTGTCGACGTTGACAAGGATGCTTTTGAAAAGGCAATGGTACCGGGCGTTCTTTCAACACTTTCACCTGAACAGAAAAAAGTATATGACGAGATAAAGGCATCGTTTAACTAATCGTTTATTACCAAATTGATGGTGCAGCCGGTTTCACTTCCAACGAAAAAAGGCAAGAGTTTGAACAAGTGAACCGGCTGCAAATATTTAAGAAATGCATTCTTATGAAAAAAAGGTATGAGTATGAAAAAAATTGAACAAATATTGAGCAAAATACTCGGAATTATTTCTGTGATTTCCATTCTGGGCATCATTGCTTCCGTACTGATTCAGATCATCGGCAGAGCGCTTTTGCCTCAGGCGCCTGCGTGGACGGAGGAAGTTTCCCGCTTCTTTTTCGTAAGCGGAGTCTTTTATACCGCTGGACTTGCAAAAGAAAAAAATGCCTTTGTTAGCGTAGATATCCTTGAGCAGAAGCTTCAGTCAAGGGCAAAACAGATATACATGGTTATTGTCGACCTGATTATCATCGCGTTTATGGCGATTGTGTTTGTTGAATCCATTGGTTTCACACAATCCGGTGCGGACTTTATTGCCGATACGGTTCCGATTAACATGAATCTCATCTATTTTGGCACCATGGTTTCCAGCTTTTTCATCGTGCTTTACAGTATATTTGATATTGTAAATACGCTGATGACAAAAAACGAGCAAGTAGGTGAGCAGAAATGATGATTTTATTACTTTTCATATCTTTCCTGGTACTTGTTATGGTGGGTGTACCAATCGCTTTTTGCCTTGGAATTTCCTCGGTTCTCTATCTTATGGAGACTGGGATTCCTCTCAATATTGTGCCGCAAAAAATGTATTCCGGAGTTGACAACTTTGTTTTGATCTGCATTCCGGGCTTCATCCTAGCCGGAAATTTGATGAATACCGGCGGAATTACAAAGAGAATTGTTAATTTCTGCAATGCGCTGTTCGGACGCATCACGGGCGGACTGGCAATCGCTGATGTCGGTGCTTCCATGATTTTCGCCGGCATTTCAGGTACAGCCGCGGCTGATTGTGCCAGCATAGGCGGAATTATGATTCCTGCTCTGATCGATGACGGTTACGATGCGGATTTTGCGTCTGCGTTAACCGCAAGTGCCTCTACACTGGGCCCGATTATTCCACCGAGTGTTCCGATGATCGTCGCTGGAACGGTCGCAAGCCTGTCCGTCAGCAAATTGTTCGCAGTGGGTATTTTCCCAGGTCTTATGCTGGCTATAGCACTTTCTGTTTTGGCATATTTCATTTGTAAAAAGAGGAATTACCCAAAGGGTGAAAAAACATCCCTGAAATTAATTTTAAGCACTCTAAAATCCGCAATATGGGCCATCCTTTTGGTGCTTCTGATTTTGTTCCTGATTCTGAGCGGTGTTTGCACTCCCACAGAAGCTTCTATTATTGCTGTTGTTTATGCGCTTATTGTCGGCCTTTTTGTTTACAAGGATCTTAAATTCAAGGATTTATATAAAATAGTCATTGACAGCATGGTCGCAACAGCCGCAATTGAACTTTTGGTTGGCCTAGCAAACGTGTTTGCCTGGATCCTTACCAGGGAACAGGTTCCGCAGATGGTGGCAACCGGAATCCTTAGTCTGACAACCAATAAATATTTAGTCTTGCTTCTTATTAATGTTTTGCTGCTGTTTGTTGGTACCTTCATGGATACTACTGTCGCCATTATCATTTTAATGCCGATTCTGCTGCCCGTCGCTACGTCCGTCGGCGTAGACCCAATCCAATTTACGCTGATTCTGGTTCTGAATTTGGTCATAGGACTCACAACGCCTCCGGTCGGTATCTGCCTGTTTATTTCTTCCTCAATTGGAAAGGTATCCCTTGCAAAAATTACGAAACAGGTTATTCCGTTCTTGGCTGTCAGTATTGGAGTGCTGATGATCATCACCTATGTTCCTCAACTGTACATGTGGATTATTCCGCTGTTATTCCCTGCCGGGTAAGTAAGCACTGTCAATTGGACAGTTATTTGCCCCAAATTGACTATACATTTGATCCCATAGCCGTCGCTTATTGAAGGATTAAAAAGCGGCGGCTATCATTTAGAAATTAAAAATTGTCCGTATTTATTATTAAATAAACATAAGACAGACAGATATACCGATGCGGGGACGCGGATTTTTAATGCTATCCACCATCTGCGCACGGTTATAACAATAAACATAAAACGAGAAGTGGAGAATTGATCGTATGGAAATGACAATGAGATGGTTCGGAACAGGTTATGATTCCGTTACCTTGGAGCAAATTCGTCAGGTACCGGGCGTGAAGGGAGTTATCACAACGCTTTATGGCACAACACCTGGTGAAATATGGAAGCCGGAAGCCATCCGTGACATGAAAAAAGAAGTAGAAGACGCCGGTCTGGCCGTAAAAGGAATTGAAAGTGTAAACATTCACGATGCAATCAAAGCGGGTACGCCTGATCGTGACAAATATATTGAAAATTATATTGAAACTTTGGAAAATTTGGGCAAGGAAGGAATTGATCTGGTCTGCTATAATTTTATGCCTATTTTTGACTGGACACGCTCTGATTTGGCAAAGGTTTGCCCGGACGGTTCCACAGTAATGAGTTACGATCAGTCTGAAATAGACAAAATTGATCCGGAGAACGCGTTTGATTCCATTAACAAAAATTCAAATGGTTTTGTGATGCCGGGCTGGGAGCCGGAACGCATGGCAAGCATTAAAAAATTGTTCGAGATTTATAAAAATGTGAATGAAGAAGTCTTGTTTGCAAACTTAAAATATTTTCTTGAAGCAATCATGCCTGTCTGTGAAAAATACGGTATAAAAATGGCAATTCACCCGGATGATCCGGCATGGTCGGTATATGGACTCGCACGTATTATGACAAGTAAGGAAAATTTGCTTCGCTTAATTAAAATGGTGGACAGCCCCTGTAATGGCGTAACCCTTTGCACAGGCTCCTTGGGCTCCAATCCGAAGAACGATATTCCGGATATTATTCATGCATTGAAGGGTCGCATTTATTTTGCGCATGTGCGCAATTTAAAACATACGGGGCCCGGAAAATTCGAAGAATCCGCGCATCTTTCATCATGCGGTTCGCTTGATCTGTATGCTATTATGAAAGCTCTTTATGACATTGGATTTGATGGCGTGATACGCCCCGACCACGGAAGAGCAATCTGGGGGGAAGTTTCCATGCCTGGTTACGGACTTTACGACCGTGCTTTGGGCGCGGCTTATCTGAATGGCCTTTGGGAAAGCATTGCAAAATCATCTGAAAACTAAAAATGTGGGGCTATTTGCTGCTGATTGTATTTTAAATACGTATTAGATCATCTTTTCTTTTTGGAAAATTTTGTTATAATATTACTTATCAGTCTTTAACAAGTACTTTTCTGGATTTTATGGATTTTTTTATTGGCAGCGGGAGGTTAACATAAATGGAAAAAGAGCACATCTTGGACGGGGGCGAATTCCAGAACCGTAATAAGACAATGGGGGACGACATTTACTCCACTCTTCGCAGTTATATTATTGAGCTGAGAATAAGGCCGGGTGAAATCATAAGTATTAAAGATATTGCCACGGAATTGAATGTTGGCCGCTCCCCAGTGCGGGATGCGCTCATCAGGCTGGAAAAAGAGGGTTTAATTACTTCTTTACCGCAGCGGGGAACCATGATATCCCGTATTAATCTGCACCGTGTGACAGAGGAAAGATACATACGGGCATGTCTGGAAGAACGAACGACCATGCTGTTTTTAAACCAGTACAGGGAAGAAGATATTGCCGCTCTGAAAAAATGTTTGGATGATCAGAAAGATAGTATTTTATGCCATGATTGTCGTAGGCTTTTGGAATATGATGATAATTTTCATAAGGTTTTTTTCACTTCTACAGATAAACAGCTTTGCTGGTCAACGCTCCAGAATGTATCCGGCCATTATAGGAGAGTAAGGCTGTTATCATTATTGGAAAAAACTATTTTGGAGAATATCATTAGTCAGCATGAAGAAATGATCCAGTTGATTGTCAACAAAGACGCAGAACAGCTGCAAAAAGTGCTGGAAGACCATTTGACAAAAATTGATAAAGAAGAACTGGATTTGGCAAACCGCTATCCTGACCTGTTTGATCAGGAACAACAAATACAGAAGAAACCGAGTTTCTTTTTACATTCGGACTTTTTACAGGAGTTGCAATAATGAACCGTAAAAAGTTATCATACGAGGAGGTTGGTTTATGCATTTAAATAGTAATGAATTGAAAGATACCGTTCAATGGGAAAAAGCAGGCATTTCGTTGCCGAAATTCAACAGGGAACAGATTACTGCCGCAACGATAACACATCCCACCTGGGTGCATTTCGGTGCGGGCAATATCTTTCGTGCATTTCCTGCAGCTGTTCAGCAGAAATTGCTGAATGACGGTATTGAGCAAAAAGGAATCATCGTAGCCGAGGGTTATGACTATGAGATTGTTGATAAAATGTATCGTCCACACGATAATCTGAGCCTGCTTGTTACACTGAAGGCCGACGGTTCCATTGAAAAGACCGTTATCGCAAGCATCGTCGAATCCCTGAAAGTCGACAGTGAGAACGAAAGGGATTTTGACAGGCTGAAGGCAATTTTCACGAATCCCTCGCTGCAGATGGTAAGCTTCACAATTACCGAGAAAGGCTACAGCCTTACCCGGGGAAATGGAGATTTTCTGCCCGATGTTGCTGAGGATTTTCAGAAAGGCCCTGCTGCGACGAAAAGCTACATCGGCAAGCTTGTGACCCTTGTCTACACACGCTATCAGGCTGGTAAATATCCGTTGGCGCTGGTTAGTATGGACAACTGTTCTCACAACGGTTCAAAACTGTACAGTGCCGTTGACACTTTTGCGAAAACGTGGGAAGAAAAAGGATTGGTAGAGGCAGGATTTGTTGCCTATATTGAAAATCAGAACAGTGTTTCCTTCCCTTGGAGCATGATCGATAAGATTACGCCCCGCCCGGATGGCAGTGTTAAAGAAATGCTGAAAAACTGTGGTTTTGATGATGTTGAGGATGAAGTCACCGCGAAGCAAACCTATGTCGCACCATTCGTAAACGCAGAAGAAACGCAGTATCTCGTGATTGAGGATGCTTTTCCGAACGGCCGCCCGCAGCTTGAAAAAGGCGGTGTCCTTTTTACAACCCGTGAAACCGTGGATAAAGTAGAGAAGATGAAAGTATGTACCTGCCTCAATCCGTTGCATACAGCGCTTGCTGTTTTTGGCTGCCTGCTGTCCTACACCAAAATCAGCAAAGAGATGGAAGACCCCGACCTGCGTAAGCTTGTTGAACGCATCGGTTATAAAGAAGGTCTGCCTGTTGTTGTGAATCCGGGAATACTTGATCCGAAGGAATTTATCGATCAGGTGATAAACGTTCGCGTGCCAAATCCTTTTATGCCCGATACGCCGCAGCGCATTGCGACAGATACTTCTCAAAAGCTTTCAATCCGTTTTGGCGAAACGATAAAAGCATATTTAAAGAGCGATACATTGAATATTCATGATCTAAAACTGATCCCGCTTGTTCTGGCCGGTTGGTGCCGATACATCATGGGTGTCGATGACAATGGAAAGCCTTTCCAAGTAAGTCCCGACCCGCTTTATGAATCGGTCCGCTCGCTTCTTAAAGATGTAAAACTTGGCGATAAAGGGCCATTTCATGACATCATCTCTCCAATTCTTTCCAATGAAAAGATCTTTGGTGTGAATCTCTATCAGGCTGGTCTGGGCCAGGTTGTAGAGAGCAATTTCGCGGAACTGGTGGCCGGTCCCGGTATGGTACGTGCTACATTGCGGAAATATCTTTCGGAGTAGGGGTTTGTTGTGATGGAACAGAGAATTATGCTGGTAGGGGAGCCGATGGGCCTATTTATTGCGCAGGAAGAAGGTTCGTTGGAAGACGTAAAAACTTTTTCCTCAGCCGTGGCCGGAGCGGAATTCAATGTGGCTGTGGGGCTAAGCCGGCTCGGATTTGGTGTGAGTTACCTCACAAAACTTGGCAGAGATCCCTTTGGCAGCCGTATTGTTAAAACAATGGAGCAAAACAACATTGACACGTCGCTGATTACCTACAGTGAAGACCGTGCAACGGGATTCATGCTCAAAGGGAAAACCAGCCACGGAGATCCGCAGGTACACTACTTTCGTAAAAATTCAGCGGCTTCTTCTATTTGTAAAGAAGATATAGACAAGATTGATTTTGCCGGATGCGGTATTTTACATCTGACCGGCATTTTGCCACCTTTATCTCAAACAACAATGGAAGCCGCTGCATATTTGATGCGTAAAGCGCGGAAATCCGGTCTGACTGTCTTTTTTGACCCAAACCTACGACCCCGTCTTTGGCCTGACGAACATACGATGGTGGAAACACTGAATGAGCTTGCCGCCCAATCAGATTATTTCCTGCCCGGATACAAAGAGGGCGACGTGCTTATTGGTACCAGTGACCCGCAAAAAATAGCAGAATATTACCTTGACCTTGGGGTTAAGGCCGTCATCGTGAAGGTCGGGAAAAAAGGTGCCTATGCGGCGACAAGGCAAAGAGAGTTTTACTCTCCCACCTATCATGCTGAAAAGATCGTGGATACGGTTGGGGCTGGAGACGGTTTTGCGGCTGGTGTGATTTCTGCCTATGCGGAAGGACTTTCTCTTGAGGAGGCCGTACGCAGAGGGAATGCGATCGGAACCATCCAAGTGATGAGTGAGGGCGACAATGAGGGTTTGCCCACAAAAGATCAGCTCCAGAAATTTATGGCAGAAACTGCGCAGGAGGATGATTAAATGAATGAGCTCTTTGAAACTTTGCACCGCGTTGGAATTATTCCGGTAATCAAAATTAACAATGCAAATCAGGCAATTGATTTAGCGCGTGCTCTGTACCGTGGCGGACTACCGGCAGCGGAGATTACCTTTCGCAGCAATGTGGCCGTAGACGCCATTTCCGCTATTGCGAAAAATGTGCCGGATGTGTGTGTTTGCGCGGGTACAGTACTTACCGTAGAGAATGCGGAACGCGCGGTGAATGCCGGTGCCAAGGGGATTATCAGTCCCGGCACAAATCCGAAGGTTGTGACATGGTGCATTGCCCATGGAGTTCCGGTTATTCCCGGCTGTGCCACTCCCACGGAAATTGAGGCCTGCATGCGTATGGGTCTGGATACCGTAAAAATTTTTCCGGCGGAAGTTGTGGGCGGTGTGAAAATGCTGAAAGCTCTTTCAGGACCTTATTCAAATATGAAGTTTATGCCCACAGGCGGTGTGAATTTGTCCAATGTGGTAGATTATTTAGCGCTCCAAAACGTAATTGCCTGTGGAGGAAGCTGGATTGTACCTGAGAAGCTGTTGGATGCAGGTGAGTTTAATCAAATAGAGAGGCTTGTTCGGGAGGCCGCGAATTTAGCGGCGAGATAAAATCTGAGGCATATTACTACACAACCAAGCTTAGGCTATGCATCCAAATTGAGCAAATGGCACAAATGGGCATTACACGACCACCTATTATTTTTAGGGCGGCTTTGCCGTTACGGTGTGGCTATAATGTCAACAAAAGAATCCTATGTATCTGAAAGATTGATGCATAGGATTTTTCTGTTCCCAAACAAATATTGTTGCTTTCTCAATAGCTTCCGTCCAGTAATCCTTATGATAGATATCCCACCCCTACGGGGGCAAATGCGGCCATGTTTGCCGCGGAGTTCGAGCGGACGCTAAGCTCGGTTCAAAAGCCGTTGCTCTTACGTCGATTTTATCGATTTTTACGCTGCCTGTTTTTTTCGTTCTTGTCCAGCGCGTCCTGTAACGGAAGCCGCTTTGAAATATTTGTTTGTCTAATAATTAACCTAAAGTGCGTTTTTTTCACAATTACTTGTACAACAACAAAACTTATATTATTATAAGTATACAAAAATAAATTGTATGTATTGGAAAAAATTGTCTAATTATTATAAATCCAAAGAAAAAACATATAATTTAGCAGAAGCATTGCAACGTATATTGAACCTGTTTTATTTGAATCCCTTTCAATTTTTATTGAATCCCTTTCAAATCTCTTTCTGTATACTGTTGCACTGCTTCTTTTTATATACTCATTTTTTCGATATTATTTCTAGTGAATTAAGTAATATGCGGGAATTTGGATATACTGTGTAATGTTTTACGGAAAAAGGAGTTTCCGGGCCTTGTTTGTAAAATCAGAAGCCCGGTCTGTTTTAGAAAATTACGTCGGACTAAATCAGTTCTCGCAATACTGGGCTGTTCCTTAAAAGCGGCAGGGTTCAAGCTGTGCCGTCGCAATATTTAGCGGTTCAGCCAAGTGAAAGAAAATGAATTACTGCGGAGAAGGGGGGATCGAATATTATTTATTACCGGATCGCATTTGAATTAAAAAAGCGTTCCGAATCGGATAGTAACAGTCGGCAGATATAAAATGCACAAAAAGAAAAGGGGGGCACTTAAATGCTTAAAAAGACTTTATTTGTAAACGGTGTGGAAAAACGTGTTGTGGTTGACCCCAACGCAACTCTGGCGGATGTACTGAGAAAGCAGCTGCTGCTTCTGGGAACCAAAGTGGGCTGCGGAAAAGGCGAATGTGGAGCCTGTACGGTCATTCTGGACGGTAAGGTAACAAGATCCTGCATCGTCAAAATGAAGAGAGTTCCGGACGACGCCCAAATTATTACGATTGAAGGCGTGGGAACCAGAGAGAGCCTGCACCCGTTGCAACTTTCCTGGATGATTCACGGCGCTGCGCAGTGCGGCTTCTGCACACCCGGATTTATCGTTTCAGCCAAGGCACTGCTCGACCAGAATAACAACCCGACCCGGGAAGAGGTAAGGGAATGGTTTCAGAAGAACCGCAACGTCTGCCGCTGCACCGGTTACAAGCCTCTTGTGGATGCGGTGATGGATGCCGCCAGAATGATGCGCGGTGAAGTAACCAAGGAAGAACTCTGGCCGAAGTTAAAAGACGGCACAACCATGCTGGGTTCCAGCTTGCCGCGTCCTTCCGCTGTGGCCAAGGTTACCGGCACATGGGAATTCGGCGCAGACCTGGGGCTGAAGCTGCCGGAGGATACCCTCCATATTAAATTGGTTCAGGCAACCGTTTCTCACGCAAATATTCTGTCCATCGATACATCGGAAGCGGAGAAAATGCCGGGCGTTTACAAGGTAATCACTTATAAGGACGTACCGGGAACAAACCGCATCAACGGTTTGGCATTCCCCTCCAACAAGGGAAACGGCAAAGAAAGACCGATTCTAAACGATAAAAAGATATTCCAGTTCGGCGACGCGATTGCCATGGTACTGGCTTATAATCCCACCCTTGCCGAGGAAGCTGCCAAGAAGGTAAAGGTTGAGATTGAGGAGCTGCCAGCTTATATGAGCGCTCCCGCCGCGATGGATCCGGACGCAATCGAAATCCATCCCGGAACGCCGAATGTTTATTTTGAAACTAAAATAATTAAGGGCACGGAAGTTGACCCGCTGTTTGAAAAGCTGCCGTATGTCGTGGAAGATGATTTCTATGTAGGCAGACAGCCGCACCTCCCTTTGGAGCCGGATGTAGGCTTTGCCTATCTCAACGAAGAAGGCAAGCTGATTATTCATTCCAAGAGTATCGGTATTCACCTCCATGCGCTGATGGTAGCGGAAGGCATCGGTATACCGCTTGAAAAGCTCGTGATCGTACAGAACGCGTCGGGCGGAACCTTCGGCTATAAATTCAGCCCGACGATGGAGGGCCTGCTCGGCGTAGCGGCTATGGTCACCAAGAAACCGGTTTACCTTGCATTCAATATGTTCCAGCAGATTACCTATACCGGCAAGAGATCCCCGTTCTTCATCAACCTGAAGATGGGCGCGGATGAAAACGGCAAGCTTGTAGCGATGCGCTCCGACTGGACGGTAGACCACGGTCCGTACTGCGAATTCGGCGATCTGGTTACCATGAGGGGCAGCCAGTTTATCGGTGCCTGCTACAATATTCCGAACATCCGCGGCGAGGGTCGCACGGTTGCAACCAACCACGCGTGGGGTTCCGCTTTCCGCGGCTTCGGTTCGCCGCAGAGTCTGTTCTCTTCCGAGGTGCTTGTGGACGAGCTTGCGGAGAAAGCCGGAATTGACCCGCTTGAATTCCGTTACCGGAACGTTTACCGCGAGGGGGATAAAACGCCGAACGGGTGTGATCCGGACGTGATCGTACTGCCGCAGGCACTCGATAAGATGAGACCGCTATATAAGGAAGCAAAGGAAAGAACCAAGGTGAAAAACGCCGAGGGCGGCTCGATAAAATACGGTGCCGGCATCACGCTGCTCTGCTACGGCTCCGGCCTTGACGGCGCGGATTCCTCCGAGGCATGGGCGGAGATTACGGCAAAGGGCGTCACCGTTGGCAACTCCTGGGAAGATCACGGACAGGGCGCCGACATGGGTACCTTGACGATTGCCCATGAAACCCTGAAACCTCTTAACATTCAGCCCGAGCAGATCCGTCTCGTAATGAACGATATGGAGAAAACCCCGAACAGCGGTCCTGCGGGCGGCAGCCGTTCCAACGTTATGACTGGCAACGCCACAAGGGTTGCCTGCGAAAACCTGCTGGCCGCGCTGAAGAAGAAAGACGGTACGTACCGCACCTATGATGAGATTGTCGCGGAAGGTCTGCCCACAAAATATATGGGCAAGTGGACCGCGCCCTGCAACGAATGCAGCGTGGAAACCGGCCAGGGAAATCCGTTCTCCTGCTATATGTACGGCGTTCTTCTCGCGGAAGTTGCCGTTGATACAACTACCGGCAAGGTGAAGGTGGAAAAGCTGACGATTGTTTCGGACTGTGGACCGATCATGAACAAAACGGTTCTGGAAGGTCAGCTTTACGGCGGTCTGGTCCAGGGTATCGGTTTGGCCCTGTCGGAGGATTTCGAGGATTTGAAGAAGCATACCACCCTTACGGGCTGCGGCATTCCGCAGATCAAGGATGCTCCGGACGAAATGGTCATCATTCATCAGGAAACCAAGAGACCTTACGGACCTTATGGTATGGCGGGTTCCGGCGAAATGCCGCTTTCCGCGCCTCATGCAGCCATCGTAAACGCAATCTATGACGCCTGCGGAGTCCGTATTACCAAACTGCCTGCGCGTCCGGAAAAAGTCCTGAATGCACTCAAAAATAAGTAATACCTTTTGACTGGATGTGGGCAAAGCCGGATTTTTCCGGTTTTGCCTACTGGAGGTAAATATGGATTATCAGAAGCTATTGGAACTGCAGGAACGCTGTATTTCCGACGAGCCCGCGGCAACCACGGCGTGGTGTCCAATTCACATCGACGTGGCGGCCTTTAATATGGAAATGGAAAAGGGAGACTTCAAGAAAGCATACAAAGTTCTGGAAAAACGGATGCCTTTTCCGCGGCTTATCGGCATGATCTGTGACCATCCATGCGAACAGAAATGTGTAAGGGAAAAAATCGACCGGGCAATCAGCGTAGGCGAACTGGAAAGGGCGGCTGTCAGCTATGGCTGTGCTCCGTCGAAAAAAGCCCTGTCCCCTCCCAAGACTTCAGGAAAAGTCGCTGTTATCGGCGGCGGAATCAGCGGACTTATTGCGGCGCTGGAGCTCGATAAAAAGGGTTTTGCCGTAACAATCTATGAGCAATCGGAAAGGCTGGGCGGCAGGCTCTGGAATTATGAAGGCAAATGCTATGAAAAAAAGGTCATTGAAGAGGAAATGCAGACTGTGCAAAAGCTTGGCATTTCGGTCAATTATCATTACAGGATCGAGAACGAAGAACTGCATAAAATCATAGAGGAATACGACGCCGTTTACCTTGGTACGGGGAAATGGGAGAAAGAACTGCAAATCGACCCGCAAACATTTCAGGTCGGCGGGCTTTCCCTGTTTGCCGGGGGCGGGCTTTATCATAAAGACAATTCCATTATTTATTCGGTCAGCTCTGGAAAACGGGCAGCTTTTTCCATTGAGCGGTTTGTTAAGAAAATCTCCATGACCGCGGAGAGAGGACGGGAAGGCTCCTTTGTAACACCGTTTGACTACAACCTTCAGGACGCGGTGCCCGCCGAAAGAGTGGAAAAGTCCGGGGACGTTTACAGCGAAGCGGAAGCGATTGAGGAAGCGAAGAGATGTCTGAAATGCAGGTGTAACCAATGCTCCAAAGGCTGCAGTCACTTAAGACGCTTCAATATGTCGCAGAAAGGCTACGCAAAACAGATTTACATTAATGAAAACGTGATTATGGGAACGCGCTACGCAAATAAAATGATTAATTCCTGCGCCATGTGCGGGCTGTGCGGTGAGCAGTGTTCCCACGGGAACGGGATGGAGGACATTATTCGGGCAACACGGGAAAGTATGGTTGAGAAAGGCAAAATGCCGGTTTCCGCCCACGACTTTGCGCTTAAGGATATGGAGTTCAGCAACAGCGACCGGTTCTTTCTGGTAAAGTCACCGCCGCCGATTCCGAAGGAAAAACTGGAACAGCGGGAACGGGAACTGTTTACCTATCCCCGTATTACCTTTTCAAACTACGCGCAGTCCCTGTATAAGGGCGACAAACCGGGTACGGAAAAGGTGGATTACCTGTTCTATCCGGGGTGCCAGCTCTCCGCTTCGTATCCCGAATATGTTGACAAAACATATCGCTATCTGCTGGACAATATCAAGGAGGGCGTGGGGATTATGCTCGGCTGCTGCGGTGCTCCGGCTGACTGGGCGGGCAGGCAGGATTTGATGAAGGAAAGCGCCGAGCGGATTAAAAACACATGGCTTGAAATGGGAAAACCCACCTTTATTCTGGCCTGTTCCAGCTGCAGCCGCGTTTTCGAACGGTATCTCAAGGACATTAATTATGTTGCCCTCTGGGAGATTTTTGTACGGTACGGGCTGCCAAAGGAAGCAAAAAAAGGCGGCGGCAGCGTCCTGAACGTGCATGACGCCTGCGGCTCGCGTCATAACAAGATCATCCATGAAAGCGTAAGGAAGATTGCTTTGGAGCTTGACTATAAAATTGACGAGCTGAAATATACCCGGGAAAAAACGAAGTGCTGCGGGTACGGCGGCCTTGTCTTTTACGCCAACCGGGAACAGGCGCGGGATTTTGTAAAAGACCGTATGGATGAAAGCTCCAAGGATTTGCTGGTCTACTGCGCCATGTGCAAAGATTTGTTCGTGGAGGAGGGAAAGCGGACGTATCATATTCTTGACCTGATTTTCGGAGAAGATATGGAAAAGCTTGCCGCGAAAAAAATGCCGAACCTGTCCGAAAGGCACGTAAACCGTGCGCATTTGAAGCAGAAGCTCCTCAAGGATCTCTGGGGGGAGGAGCCGGAAGCAAAGAAGGAGAACACCTTGAAGCTGATTATCCCGCCCGAAGTCTGGAAGATCATGGATGAGCGGTTCATCCTGTTCGAGGATATAGAAAAGGTAGTGGCGCACGCGCAGAACACCGGCGAACGCTTTTTCAATCCGGAAAATTCCAACTATCTTGCCAGCCTGCGTATCGAGAATGTAACTTACTGGGTACGCTATGAGGAAAAGGAAGACGGAATTCTTGTCAGCAGCGTCTACAGCCACAGAATGGAAGTAGCGAAGGAGTAAGGCATGAAAGAGGAACACAGTCAGAATCTGCCGTGGGTTTGCGACAAATGCAAAAAAGAGCTGGTATTAAGCAAGGTTAAGGTAAGTTATCTGGGCGGAAATTTTGAGGTGGAGCTGATGAAATGCCCACAGTGCAATACTGTTTTTATCGGTGAAGAGCTTGCTCTGGGCAAGATGCTCGAGGTGGAAAGGGGACTAGAGGATAAATAGAATGCGTTGCTGCAATGCGTATGAAAGCGCAAGCATGGCTGGCGTGATGGGGGAAACCCTGCGCCCGGGCGGTTTCAGCCTGACGGAAAAGGCGGTGCGGTACTGCGGACTAACCGCGGACGATACCGTGCTTGATCTGGGGTGCGGACGGGGCGCAACCGTAAATTATCTTTATAGTAACCACCATATCCGCGCGGTGGGGATTGATCCCTCGGCAAAGCTGATTGAAGACGCAAAAAAAGCATTTGCTTATGCTGATTTTTATTTCGGCAGGGGCGAGAATCTCCAGTTTGAAGACGGAAGCTTTCGTTGCGTATTCGCGGAATGCACCCTGTCCCTGATGGATAATCTGCAAGGCACGCTCGCTCAGGTCTGCCGGGTGCTGGGGAACGGCGGATGGTTCGCGGTTACGGATGTTTACGCAAGAAAGCCGAAAGCGGTTGGTGCGCTGCATGATTTTACGTTCAACAGCTGTATGCGGGGGCTTCATGATTTGGAGAAGCTGAAAGCAATGCTGCTGGAAACCGGTTTCCGGATTGAACTGTGCGAGGATTGCAGCGAGCTGTTAAGGGAATTGCTGGTAAAAGCCGTATTCTCCTACGGCTCCATGGACGCCTTTTGGAATGTTTCCACAGATGGCTGCATGGACGGATGCGGATTTCAGGAGGCAATAAAACGCTGCAGACCGGGATATTTTATCCTGATAGCAAGAAAAGAGGCGACAGAAAATGGATAATACCGGATTCAAAATGTTTAAGCTTGTAAACTGCGGGTACTGCTGCGCGCAGATTATGGTAAAGATGGTGCTGGACGAAGAGGAAAAAGAAAACGAAGACCTGCTGCGCGCGGTAAACGGTCTCTGTATGGGAGTGGGCAGCGCGCAGAAAACCTGCGGGGTGCTTACGGGAGGAATCGCCGTGCTGGGGCTATACGCGGGGAAAGGCAGCGACCGGGAATATTCAAAGCCGAACTATTCCCAAATGGTGGACGAATACACCGAATGGTTTGAAAGCGAGTTCGGCAGCACGGAATGCCGGGACATCATCGGTGTGTGCAGCGTGGAGGATTACAACACTAAACAGGATTACCGCTTAAAATGCGGTGACACGCTGACCAAAAGCTACGAAAAGGTACAGAAAATCCTGCGTGACCACGATTTTGAATTCGGAAGCAGGGATTCAGAGTGAAAATCCATCCGATTGTTTTCCGCACGCAGAGCCTTTGTCCGGTCTGTTTCAAAAAGCTTGACGCCACCGTGTATGAGCGGGACGGCGGCTATTATATGAAAAAGACCTGCCCGGAGCACGGCACGTTTCGTTGCGTTGTATGGAAGGGTAGTATTCCCATAAAGGACTGGGTACGGAAAAAGGAGCGGGCGGTCATACAAAGCCCTCTTACTAATGTGGAAAAGGGGTGTCCCTACGACTGCGGCCTTTGCAGCGAACACAGGCAACATACCTGCACGGCGCTGATCGAAGTTACGAAGAGGTGCAATCTTCACTGCCGGTTCTGCTTTGCGGATTCAAATGCAGGCACCGACGCCGACCCCTCCCTTGAACAGATGGAAGCATGGTACGAAAGCGTAAAGAAAAGCTCAGGTAGCTGTAATATCCAGCTTTCCGGAGGAGAACCGACAGTCAGGGACGACCTGCCACAGATTATAAAGCTTGGCAGGGAGCTTGGGTTCCCGTTTATCCAGATAAACACCAACGGCCTGCGTATTGCGGAGGATGAGGAGTACCTGAATGCGCTGAAATTCGCCGGACTTGATTCGGTATTTCTGCAGTTTGACGGGACGGAGGACTCAATTTACAAACAACTTCGTGGCAGAGATCTCCTTGCGATTAAGATAAAAGCCATCGAAAACTGTGAGAAACACGGTATCGGCGTGGTTTTGGTTCCCACACTGGTTCCCGGAGTAAACACGGGTAATGTTGGGGAAATCATTGATTTCGCGCTAAAACATATCCGAGCCGTAAGAGGGGTACATTTTCAGCCGGTCAGCTATTTTGGCAGGATTCCACAGCCTCCGCAGGATGTAGATCGTATCACGCTGCCACAGCTTATGGATGAGCTGGAACGACAGACGAAAGGAAAAATCAGAGCGGCTAGTTTAAAACCCGCAAAATGTGAGAATTCGCTTTGTTCCTTTCACGGCAGTTTTCTCTATTATCCGGAGAGCCGGGAGCTTACGCAGATCTCCGCGAAAACCAGATGTAAATGTGTGCCTCCAAAGGCCGAGGAGGGGGCGAACAAAGCGAAGGAATACGTTTCCCAGAATTGGGTTGGCAGGGGAACGGAAACAAACAGGCAAAACACCGGCAGCGACTCGGGCTGGGACAGAATTCTGCAAAACATCCGCAGCAATTCGTTCAGCATTTCGGCTATGGCGTTTCAGGATGTGTGGAATGTCGATTTGGAGCGGGTAAAGGACTGCTGCATTCATGTGGTAAGCCCGCAGGGGACGCTTATTCCATTCTGCCTTTACAATATCACCAATACCGAGGGTATCTCCCTATACCGAAACCGGAAATGAGGGATGACGATGAAGAGAACGCCGCTGGAAGACTGGATAATCGGCAAAACCGGAGCAGCAGACCGTGCGGCGCTGGGAAACTATCAGCTTGAAAAAATACAGGAAACGCTAAGCTACGCAAAAGAAAACAGCCGTTTCTACCGTGTTTATTTCAAAAGTATTCGCCCCGATGAAATCCGTTCCTTTGAAGATTTTTCAAAGATTCCCTTTACCACTCCAACCCATATCCGGCTGGATTCCGAGGGCTTTGTGTGTGTGCCGCGGAAAGAGGTAAAAAGGATTGTTACGCTGCGCAGCTCCGGCACAAGCGGGGAGGAGAAGCGGATTTACTTTACGGAAGAGGATTTGGAGCTTACCGTGGACTTTTTTAAGCATGGCATGAGATGCCTGACCGACCGCACAGACCGCGTGCTGGTTCTGCTTCCGGGTAATTCCTACGGCAGTATCGGTGATTTGCTGAAAAAGGCGCTCTCGCGGTCGGGTACAGTGTGCTTTGTCGCCGGAATTATGGGGAAGCCGGGCGAAGCGGCCAGACTTATCGCCGAAGATCACATAACCTGTATCGTCGGAATTCCCATGCAGGTGCTGTACCTGAGCAGGGAGGAGCGCGCAGTTTTCAAAAGCAGGATCCGGAAGGTGCTGCTCAGCACGGATTATGTGCCGGAGGTTCTTATACATGAACTGACCGAGCAATGCGGGTGCCGGGTGTTCACCCATTACGGCATGACCGAGACGGGCTACGGCGGCGGTGTGGAATGCGAGGCGCTGAATGGCTACCATCTACGGGAAGCCGACCTGTACTTTGAAATTATTGACCCGGAAACCGGAAAAGCCGTAAAGGACGGAAGGCAGGGCGAGGTTGTGGTTACCACCCTGACCCGCAAGGCGATGCCGCTTATCCGTTACCGCACGGGGGATATTGCGTCGTTTTCTGCCAAACCGTGCGCCTGTGGAACGCTGCTGAAAACCATGAACCGGGTTCGCGGCAGATTGGAAAACAAGGTTGATGTCGGTGAAAATCAGCCCGTTGCGTTGAGCGAGCTTGACGAATTGATTCTTGCTTTCCCGGAAGTACTGGACTATAAGGCTGTTGTTACAGACGGGGAAATTCTGAACATTGAAACCGTATTGCGGGACAACGGGGCGTTCCAAAGCGTAAGAGATGGAATGATCCGAAAAGTACGGGAATATTACTGTAACAAGTACAAGAGAAATATCACGGTACAGGTGTACGCAAAGCCGGTGAACGAACCGGACAAAATGGAAAACAGCATGGTCAAAAGAAGGATTTATGATAAGAGAAAGAACATAACAGGAGGCGGAAATGAAGACAGGCGCAGTGATTGTGGCGGCGGGAATGTCTTCCCGTATGAATGATTTTAAGCCGATGCTCAAGGTCGGTTCCATTACGATTGTAAAGCGGATTATTTCCACCCTGCAGCAGGCGGGTGCCGATCCGGTCGTGCTGATTACGGGCAACCACGCGGATATTTTAGAAAAGCACGTAGCGCGCATGGATATTATCTGCCTGCGCAACGAGGCATACGAAACCAGCCAGATGTTTGACTCAGCGAAAATCGGGCTGTCTTATCTGCAAAGCCAGTGCGATCGGATTCTGTTTTCCCCCGTGGATATTCCCCTCTTTACAAGCCGTAGTGTTTGCCGCCTGCTGGAAACCGAAAGCCCGGTTGCCGTGCCGGTCTGCGGGGGGCATGAGGGTCATCCGCTCCTGCTGGATGCGAAGGCCGTGGAAAAAATACTGGCGTATGAAGGGAGCGGTGGGCTTGCCAGCGCGGTGGAAAGCAGCGGGTTCATAAAACAGCAGGTGGAGGTAGAGGACGAAGGCGTCCTGTTTGATATGGACACACCGGAGGATTACGAGCGGCTTCTGCACTGGCACAACCGGCAGATGTTCCGCCCGCAGCTGCAGCTGCTGTTGGCGCGGGAGGACGCCTTTTTCGGGCAGGACACCGCGCTGCTGCTGCGGCTTATCCGGAATACAAGCTCCGTGCGTACGGCCTGCAGCCAGATGAATATCTCCTACAGCAAGGGCTGGAATATGATCAACGCGATGGAAAACCAGCTTGAATACGCGGTGGTCAAACGCTTTCAGGGCGGTGTGCACGGCGGGAATACGTATCTGACGGAGGACGGTGAAAAGCTTCTGGAACAGTACGGTGCTTTTGAAAACGAATGCCGGGAAAAGATACAGGGGATATTTGACCGATATTTCCCGAACGGCTGCGGAAACTGATTTTTTACTTACCAAGTTGTTTCATAATATAAGTCGAGAGGAGGGCGGAGATGCTGTCTGCGCAGCCAGTCCGATATATTTATCTCATACGCCACGCAAAACCAGAATTCCCCGGCGGAGTACTCCGATGTATCGGCAGTACCGACCTGCCTCTATCACAGGAGGGTGAACGGCAGGCACAGCGGCTCGGGGCATACTTTGAAAATATCCCGCTTACGGCGATTTATACCAGCACCCTGACCCGCGCGATACAGACGGCGGAAGCAGCCGCGCGTGGAAAACTTCCGGTTATCCGGTTGGAGGGGCTCCGGGAGCTAAACTGCGGACTCTGGGAGGGGCTGACCTTTGAAGAAATCCGGGCAAGGTACCCGGAGCTTTACGAAAGACGAGGGACAGACCCGGGAAAATTTGCCCCGGAGCGGGGAGAACGGTTTGACGAAGGGCTTGCCCGTTTCCGTGCCGGAATAGAACTGGCGCTCGGGGAAAGTACGGGCGACATCGGCGTTGTGGCACACGCCTCCGTCAACCGTCTGCTGCTGTGTTCCCTGCTTGGCAAGCCGTTTCGGGAGGTGTATTCCATCCCCCAGCCATACGGCGGAATCAGCAAAATCTGGGCGCAAAGCGGAGCCCTCACAGTAGGACGTATCGGATTTCTGCCGGCTGAACTGCCTGATGAAGAAACCATACGGAGCCTTTGGAAAGAATATCATACGCCGGAGCGCGTAAGAAATCATTGCCGCGCTGTTGCGGAAAAAGCGCTGGAACTGGCGTTCAGGCTGGAGGAAAGCGGCTGTCCTCTCAACCGGGAGCTTGTTTATTCCGCGGCAATGCTTCACGATATAGCCCGCGCAGAGCCTGACCACGCCGCGCGCGGCGCGAGATGGCTGGCACGGGAGGGTTATAAAAGCGTCGCGAATATTATCGCCGCCCATCATGATTTAGATGAGGAAGAAGACAGCCCGGTTACGGAGAAAACCGTCGTTTATCTTGCCGATAAGCTCATCAGCGGGGATACGGAAGTAACGCTTTATGAACGGTATGCAAAAAGCGCGGAAAAATGCGTGACCCCTGAAGCAAAAGCGGAGCACAAAAGAAAATACAATCAGGCCGTATCAGCCCTTGAACGGGTGGAAAGACGGCTCAAGGAGGAGTAGTTTAATGAGGCAGTTATTTGAAGTGATCAAGGAGCAGCTTGAACAGGAAAACGACGCCGTTCTGGTCACCGTGATTGCGAGCTCCGGCTCCACGCCCCGGGGTGCCGGAGCCCGAATGGCGATTACGGAAAAGGGACGGATTTACGGCACCATCGGCGGAGGCGCGGTGGAATATAAATCAACGCACATCGCGGCCGAAGCGCTGAAATACAGGGAATCGCAGATTCATAACTTTACCCTTGCGCCAAATCAGGTGGCAGATTTGGGTATGGTCTGCGGCGGGAACGTCACGGTGTACTTCCGTTATATTCCCCATACCGACACTGATTTTCTTGCTTTTATCGACAGCCTTCTGAACCTTTATGACCGCGGAGAAACCAGCTGGCTTCTGACGGATTTATCCGAGGGCAGCGAGGGGAAGATGGGCGTTTACGGCGTTAAATCCGGACTTTTTGGCCTGGAGGCGCCGGAATGCGATTTACGGACGGCGCTGGTTTCACGTACACAGCACATTCTGCTGAACGGCAGGGAGTACTACGCGGAGGAGCTGGTACATTCGGAAATCGTCTATGTGTTCGGCGGCGGCCACGTTGCGCAGGAACTTGTGCCCCTTCTTGCGCGCGTGGGTTTCCGCTGTGTGGTGGCGGATGACCGCCCGGAGTTTTCATCCAAAGAGCTGTTTCCGGACGCGGAGCGCGTCGTACTGGTTGATTTTAAGGATATTCGGAAGGAAATCAGCCTTAATCAGGACGATTCCGTCTGTGTCATGACGCGTGGCCACGCGTGCGACACGGATGTTCAGCTTCAGGTTCTGCGTACGCCGGTGTGCTATGTGGGGGTAATGGGCAGCAAGCACAAAACCGCAGCCGTACAGAGAATTTTACGGGAAAACGGGATACCGGAGGAACGGATTGCCGCAATCCATACGCCAATCGGCCTTGCAATCAAAGCGGAGACCCCGGCGGAAATTGCTGTAAGCATTGCGGCGGAGCTGATTCAGGAACGCGCGCAGAGGTTCGGAAAATGAGGCATCTGCTGCTCGAAGGCCCCAGCGGGGTCGGAAAAACGACCCTGCTGCTGAACCGGCTTGGCTCCCTGTGCAAAGAGGCGGGCGGCTTTGTCACCCAGCGTATGGTGGATGAAGCCGGTGTTACCCGTGGATTCTGTCTTACCGCGGCAAAATCCGCGGATACATCTCATATCCCTTACCGGGAAGACCGACCGGGTGTTTTCCTAAAATGCGGGGCGGAGGTTCCTGCCAAAAAGGTGTTTTTGGGCACGGGAATGGAACTTCTAAAAAATGCTGAAGACTGCCCCTTTATCCTGCTAGACGAAATCGGGGGCGTGGAGCTGCTGGAACCCGTCTTCTTTTCTCGGCTCACCGAATTGTTTTCAAAAAACACTCCCTGTATCGGCGTACTGAAAAGCACCAAAAACTGTGCAATGATGAAACAGAATATTGCATTGATGCCGGATTGCTTTGAGCGGAAATGCCGGGAATTCCGAGCATACTTACAAAATAATTCTCAAGTCGAGATTGTCCGCATGGAACGGCGCGATTCGCTGGAAGTTCTAAATAAAATCGATGAATTTATGAAACGCATCGGGGTAGAATGGGATGGCTAAAGTATATTACAGAAGAATGGTAATTTTATGGGCAATCCTTATTCTATGCCTGATCAGTTCCGTTGGGCTGGGACGTTATGCCATTGACCCGTTTACAGTAATCAAAATCCTGCTTTCCAAGGTGTTTCCGATTTCGGCTGTATGGCCGGAGCAGGCAGGAACAGTGCTTTTTCAAATTCGGTTTCCTCGCGTCCTGATGGGCTGTGTAATCGGCGCCGGGCTTGCCTGTGCCGGCTGCGCTTATCAGGGGATTTTCCAGAACCCGATGGCCTCGCCGGACATTCTCGGCGCGTCGAACGGAGCGGGCTTCGGCGCAGCGTTCGCACTGTTTATCGGGCTGAGCTACAGCGGGATTTCCCTCATGGCTCTGACCGGCGGACTCTGCGCCGTGGGGGTGGCGGTGTTCATTTCCGCAAGGGCAAAGGGAAACCGTACGCTGAGCCTGATTCTGTCCGGCATCATGGTGGGCTCACTGGCCTCCGCGGGTATTTCCTACTTGAAGCTTGTGGCGGACCCGACCGACACCCTGCCTGCCATTACCTACTGGCTGATGGGTTCCCTTGCCTCCATCCGCAATCAGGATGTGTTGTTCGCCGCGCCGCTGGTTATAGCTGGAATCCTGCCTATCCTGCTCCTGCGCTGGAAAATCAGCGTACTTACCATGGGGGATGAGGAAGCCGCGTCCATGGGCGTAAACGCCGCCCGCCTCCGTTTTATTGTGGTGGTATGTGCTACGCTGGTTACTGCGGCGTGCGTGTCTGTAAGCGGCATGATCGGCTGGGTGGGGCTGGTAATCCCGCATTTTACGCGGATGCTGGTCGGCAGCGATTTCCGCCGCACGCTCCCCGCCTCGCTTTTAGTCGGTGGCAGCTTTATGTTAATTGTAGACGACTTTGCAAGGCTTGTCACCACAAGCGAAATCCCCATTGGAATCCTGACCGCCTTTGTGGGCGTGCCTTTCTTTCTTTACCTCATTGTAAAGGAGGGGAACCGACTGTGAGCCTTTCCGTTCAAAATTTAAGCTTTGCTTATAACTGCTGGAAGGTATTGGAGAATGTATCTTTTGAAGCGGAGCCCGGAAACCTGATCTGTCTGCTGGGCAGCAACGGCGCGGGCAAAAGCACGCTGTTTCGCTGCATCCTTGGAATGCTTCCCTATAAGCGGGGAAGCATTCGGGTGGACGGCGAGGAGGTTTTACCGCTTTCATACCAAGAGAGGGCGAAAAAAATCGCTTATATTCCCCAAAGCCAGACCGGCGTATTTAACTATTCCGCACTTGATATAGTCTTAATGGGAACGACCTCGCAGCTCGGCAGGTTCTCCTGCCCCGGCAGGGCGCAGACAGAGCAGGCGCGTGCGGCGCTGGAGCTGTTGGGGATAGAGCATTTGGAAAACCGCAATTACGCGCATCTTTCCGGCGGCGAGCAGCAGCTTGTACTGATTGCCAGAGCCGTGGCGCAGCAGGCGAAAACATTGATCATGGATGAGCCGTGCTCCAGCCTTGACTACGGAAATCAGGTTCGCGTAATGGAGCAGGCGCAAAATTTGGCAAAGCAGGGGTATCTTGTGCTAATGTCCACGCACAACCCGGAACAGGCGTTCCAGTTTGCAGACCGGGCGCTTGTGCTGTTGGATAAAAGAATCGAATGCTTCGGCGTTCCCAAAGAGGTGCTGAACGCGCGACTGATTGAGCGTATTTACGGCATACCGGTCACGGTGTATGAACTTGACGGTGCTTCCGTCTGTATTCCGCGCAAGACCGGGAAAGGGGAATAACTATGTGGGAGCTTTACGACAGCCTGATCGAAGGCGTCATGTCGGACGAAACGATTGAAGAAGTGATTACGGGCGATACTTGGACTTATGTTAAGGCCGCCGGCCGCTGCGGCATTGCCATGACTACCCGCGCCGAAAGCAGACCGCCCCGCATCACTCCCTCAGAATATCGGGGCCTGCCACTGCGGCAAGCGGCAAAGCTGATTACATCCTGGAATTTTACAGAGGCCAGCGTGGGCATGGCGGCAATCAACGCGTTTTACAATACACCCGCGCGGCTGAAAGAGCTGGGTGCGCTGCAGCCCGGTCATCAATTCTGTACCGCCGGAATGGAGGTAAAGGGTAAACGCATCGGGATGGTCGGCCATCTCCGCATGACGGAGAATCCGCTTGCGGGGGCAAAAGAAATCTGCATTGTGGAGCGCAATCCACAGGAAAACGATTACCCGGACAGCGCCTGCGAATATCTCTTTCCTGCCTGTGATGTTGTCATCATTACAGGCAGTGCCTTTACCAATAAAACAATGCCCCGGTTGCTGCAAATCTGCCATAATTCAAAGGTGGTGGTTACAGGGCCGAGCGTACCGATGGCTCCCTGTCTGCTGCGCTTTGGAATTACCCGCCTTGCCGGTCTGGCTATTACAGATACCGGCGGGGTGAAAGGCTTCGCTCAAACCGGCATACACGGCCCGCCCTATTCTTATGGCGACCGTTTTTGCATAAATCAAAATTAACAAGGAGACAAATTTATGAAAAAGAATTTCCTCGGAATAATCAGCCTTGTTTTGACTCTTTGCGTACTGCTTTCGGGATGCGCTTCCTCGCTCGCTTCCTCCGCGGCATCTTCTGTCGCAGTCAGTTCCGCAGCGGCTCAGTCGCAGAAAGAGACACGCGTTTTTACGGACAGCGCGGGACGCAAGGTTGCCGTACCCGTCCACATCAAATCCGCTGCCCCCTCCGGCCCGATGGCGCAGATCGTACTCTATACCGCCGCCCCTAATAAGCTGGCGGGTTTGGCAAGCGACTTTTCCGCCGACGCTAAAAAGTATATCGGTAAGAAATACTGGAGCCTTCCCAAGTTTGGCCAGTTTTACGGCAAGAACGCCAGCCTGAACATGGAAGCGCTTGCCGCCGCCGCCCCGGACGTAATAATCGATATTGGCGAAGCGAAAAAGACCGTTAAGGAAGACATGGACGGCCTGCAAAAGCAGCTTGGAATTCCGACCGTGTTTATCTCCGCGACTCTCGACACAATGCCACAGACCTACACCATGCTGGGCGATCTGCTGGGCGAAACCGACCGCGCCGCGCAGCTTTCCGCATACTGCAAAAAGACCATCGGCAACGCTGACACAATCGCTAAATCTATTTCTGCGGGTCAAAAAGTCCGCGTATATATGGCGATCGGAGAGTCCGGACTGAATACCAACGCGGCAGGCTCCATTCATGCGGACGTCTTAAACCGTGTGGGCGCCGAAAACGTGGCGAACGTGGAAGTGGTCAGCACCGGCGGCGGCAGCAAGGTATCCCTGGAGCAGATTCTTAAATGGAACCCGGATGTCATCATAGCGGACGGAGATTTGTCCTACAAAACCATTACGGCTGGTTCCGCGTGGAAGGATGTCAAGGCAGTCGAAAACGGTAAAGTCTACCGTATTCCCAGCGCGCCTTACAGCTTTATCAGTAATCCTCCTTCCGTCAATCGCATCATCGGCATTAACTGGCTGGGCAATCTGGTTTATCCGCAGAAATATAATCTGAATATAGAAAAAGAAGTCAAAGAGTTTTACAAGCTGTTTTATTCGGTTGACCTGACCGACGCGCAATATAAGGAAATCGTAAAGTAAGAAACCGCACCGATCCAATGATTGGATTAGTTCGGGCCCTGCTCTTGCCTATTACCCAATGTGTATCAAATTTCTGCAAAGTTCATAAGCAGCACCAACATTTCAATTACGAAATAAACGTGTTCGGATTTAGAGCGGTCATCTCCACCATTTTAAGGCCTTGAAACCTAGCTGCAATGCGGGTTTCAAGGATTTCCTTCTCCGACAGGCGGAGATTTCTGGTCATGACCGCTTGACGACCAGACCACAGGCGGGCGGGACGGTTATGCCGGCGCATTCGGTCGGTCAATCGCAAAACTGCAAATTTGTATTGAGTGAGGCGGATATGCAGCACTTAATCAGACAGCAGATGATCATCGAAACGATCGCAATGGTGTTCGCGGTCGCGACGTCCAGCCTCTCCGCGCTCTATCGGCGCTGCATGGAAACGGCACTGGGAAAACGGCGTATGAGGCAATTATGGGACTCCCCACGGAGCTCCATAGGCAAGAGGCGTCGGGCTCGTTCCCGGCGCCTTATTTTTAGTTTTCACCGAGTCAGAGAGGAATCCGTTACCGGAATATTTTGCCAAATCTACGCAAATGGAGCCGAATTTTCAACGGCAAAGGTGAAAGAAAATCCCGCATGGTTGCTGAATTTTTCAGCAACCATGCGGGATTCTGCGATTGTTTAATTGGTCGAGGTGACTGGATTCGAACCAGCGGCCTCTACGTCCCGAAAGTGTTGTTTTTTCTCTGCTTTAGATATGTCCGTCTGAGCATTAACGTATGACGTTTTAAGCGGCTAATCAGTGTCCATCAAACCATATTTGATTTTAATGCGCTCCAGTTTTTCACCGATCGGTTCCGAGAGAGTTAGTAAAAACACGACGTTGGACACCGCGTATATTGCCATAAAGAAGAAGGATGAGGAAACGGCTACCAGGTACCGCATCGGAGCAAAGGTTCCATCCATGGCCAGCACCGTCCAGACATCCATTAACAAAGAAAACGCGGCTCCCGCCAAGAGTCCGTAAAGGGAGAGCGCCAGTCTGCTTTGCAGCCATCCATGTTTCGCCAGCAGGCCCGCCAAAAGGCCGAGAAGACCCCATACAAACATTTGGAATGGTGTCCATGGCCCTTGACCGAAATAGATGTTGGAGAGCACCGCGGAAAGCGCCCCGGTCAGGAATCCGGCTTGCGGGCCGAAGTGAATGGCCGTAATCACCACAATGGCTGTGACCGGTTTAAATCCCGGCACCATGGCGAAAAGAAACCGCCCCGCGACGGAAAGGGCTGTCATCACTGCCAGCACGACCATTTCCCGGACGTTCGGCTCCCGCATTTCGAAGGATATGAAAAACGGCACACAGGCCAGAAAAGCCAGCAGTATGGAGATAATCTGATATTTTCTGTCATGCAGCAGAACCACCCCGGCGGCAATCAGCAGCGGGATGATCCCCAGCATAACCAGGTACCCTAACCGATTCTTATTCATGCTTTGCTCCGTTCCTTTCGCACATCAGGATTACATCCTGGCACGAAACCGTATTTTGGAACATATGCCTTGCAATGCGGTTTGCGGCGGTGGTGTAATAGGTATTTTCTGAGAAAAAGGCGGAGGGGACATCCGCTGAAAGAATTTCTCCGTCGAAGTACATGGCGCAGCGGTCCGAAGCAGCGGCGGCGAATTCCACATCGTGGGTAACCATTAAGACAGTAATCCCCTTTTCTTTTAAGCGCCGCAATAATTTTGCCAAAGCTGTTTTGGCATAGGCGTCAATCCCTTTGGTCGGTTCATCCAGAAGAAGAATTTTGGGCTTCAGCAGCAAAAGTTTTGCAAGGGCCGCTTTTTGCTGCTCGCCGCCGCTCAAATCATAGGGGTGCTTGCCCAGTACGCCTCCAATTTCCAGTTCGTCGGCAGTTTCGGCCACGGCGGCAGCGCTCTCCTGCGCCGTATAGCCCATCGCTTGGCAGACCTCCGCGAAATCCTGCTCCACCGTCGGCTTCAGGAACACCGTCTGCGGGTTTTGCGGCAGGAATGCCAGAAGATGGCGGTAAAGCTCGCTTCCGCGGTATTCCCGGATTTTTCTGCCGTTGATCAGGACTTTTCCACGATAGGGGCGGCTCTGGCGGGAAACCACACGCAGCAGCGTGGTCTTCCCAGTTCCGTTCGGGCCGAGAACACTAAAAATCTCCCCCCGGTAAACCGAAAGATTGATCCCCCGCATGATATCCGGAAGATCGCGTTCATACCGGAACCAGACGTTATGGAGCTCAACTGCTGTTTCTTCGGCATGCGTATATGCGGGAACCTCCAATTTTCTGATATCGGAGCGAAAATAGTCGAAGAGGAAGTCCCTGCCCTCCCGTACGGTCAAGGGGCACGGCGCCTGTATCGAAAGGCCGTTGAAAATCCGTACCGCGCTTGGCAGTCCCTGAAGCAAGCGCCTGCCTGCAGGAAGATCTTTCAGCTTGCGCCCTACTGCCCGTGGGGTGTCATGGAGCAGTACGCGCCCTTTTTCCATCATAATGGCGCTGTCCGCAGCGGGAAAAATATCTTCCAGACGGTGTTCCGCTAAAAGAACGGTCAGCCCCAGTTCCCGGTTCAGCTTTTGCAGTGTCCCGATGAACTCCGAGGCCGCAATAGGGTCAAGCTGTGCGGTCGGCTCGTCCAGAAGCAATATTTTCGGCTGCATCAGCATTACGGATGCAAGACTCAAAAGCTGTTTTTCGCCGCCGGAAAGCTCGGCGGTGTTTTTTCGGAACCAGCCGCCGATGCCGAAGAAGCTGGCTGTTTCACTCACGCGCCGCCGGATCACCGGTGTGGAAACGCCCAGACTTTCCAGCCCGAAAGCCAGTTCGTGCCATACTTTGTCGGTTACAATCTGGTTTTCCGGGTTCTGCATAACGTATCCGATTTCCTGCGCCGCGGACCGGTCGTCAAGCATTTCCACAGGGGCGCCTTTGTACAGGATGCGACCCTGCTTTTTTCCGTGCGGCGAAAGTTCTCTTTTTATCAGCCGAAGCAGCGTGGTTTTTCCGCAGCCGGATTCCCCGCAGAGAACAACAAAGTCGCCTTCCCGGATGCTTAGGGAGACTCCATCCAGCGCCTGTTCTTTCTGCTGCGGATAGGAAAAACTCAAATTTTCGATTGTAAGTATGTCCACTGTAGATTCTCCTTCGACTCAATTCCAAACGGCAGGATGGCTAGAACAAAAAACATCAGTCCGGAAAGCACAGAGCATGTGTCCCGGCGCAGTTCGCTAATTTCGGGATAATAATGGAAATCGGCGGCGCCTCTTCCGACGCCGGCCAAAACGATGCAGAGAGCGGCGGCAATGCCCACCAGCAGAATACCGTCTCTGGAATGGAAGCGGAACAGCGAAAAGCTGGTCCTTCCTTTCAGACCGTAGCCACGAGCTTTCATGGAATCGGCTGTGTCCAGCGCGTTTTCCAGCGACCAGGTGATAAGGGCGGAGAATACGCGCAAAGCGCCCCGTATCCGGTCTACCCGGCTTTCCGACGTATAAAGTCCCAGTGTTTTCTGCACCCGATGAATCCGTTTCCCCTGTGCCTTTAAAAGGGGAACAAACCGAAGCGCCATGGAAAGGACGAGCGAAAGCTTCGGCGCCAGCCTGCCGAACAGATAGAGGAACTGTTCGGAGGAGGTCATTTTATAAAAACATTTCGACCACAGGATGACCGCGGTCAGCATCCCGGCGATTGCAGCGCCGCAGCAAACCGCCTCAAAGGTTACCGGCTGGTCGTTCAGGAAAAAAAGCGGGGTTACGCCGTTATGGCTGAAAAGCGGGTTGGTGAACGTGATCAGCAAAAACATCGGCAAATAAAAGGCGAGGTCGGAAAAAAATTCCCGCGCCCGGCTTATAATGGCAAGAAAGCAAACCGCCCCCAGCAGGGAAATTCCCAGCAGAACCGGGTTCATGGTAAACATCGTCAGCAATCCTATAGTCAGGAAATACAGGAAGATCACCAAAGGATGATAAGATGAAAATGCGTTCAGTTCAGCCCGCCTCCTTCCATTCGTTTCCCACGTCGCGGCCCAGATCACAGGTATACACCCATTCCATCACGTCGTTTGGGTGCAGCGTGTATTTACTGCTTCCATAATTCGGGTATATGCCGTTTACCTGATACATCCATCCGCTGAGCGGGCCGCAGGAAAACTCATACAGATAATGAATTCCTTTCACGTAAACGCTCCCAAACTGGTTCTGATCCGCGCCCTGATATTCCATCTGAATTTTTTTTGCCCTTACCGTGCGATCCAGAATGTCAAACGCCGTATCCTTCGGGCGCAGAACCACTTTTGTTGCCGGAAGAATCACGCCGTTTGCCGGAACGTATTTTTCACTTTGTAGCGCCGGGTCAAGCTGATTCCAATTTTGCAGCACCGTATCACAGCGGATGCTGACGGTAACCGTCTGCGAATTAGGGGTAATGTCGTCCAGATGGGTCAAGTAATATTCATCCACCGACTGTATTTTTGTGCCCGAAATCAGTACGGCGACGAGCAGGGCGAGAAAGGCAAAGGCAAGAACATCCTTTTTCAATTACGGATACTCCTTCCCGTCTTCGTCCGCACCAAAGTCAGGCCGAGCCGCTTGTTTCGTTTTTTTTCGCTTTTTCGCGCGCATAAGCAGGTATGCCGCAGCTCCGGCCGCAACCGCCACCAGAACCACGGAAATCACGACGGCCCGCTGCAAATTGTCCACCTGTGTTTTTGCGCGTAAAATATCACCGCTGTGAGAAATCTTTTTCTGATCATAACCGCTCAGGGCATTGTAGCGGCTCGCGATATCGTATACGGTCTGCCTGTCCGTCAGGGTGAGACTTTCAATCGGGTACAGCTTCTCCGCAATATCCTGATTCAGCCGGTCAACCGCGTTCTGCACCATTTCTATTTTTCCTTTGGCGGCTTGCAGCTTTTTCAGGCAATTGCTTTTTTGGTCAAAATCCGCGGATTTCTCCAGTTTGTCCAGTAATTGAACCACCTGCGTGTACTGCTCCGTCGTGGGGTTCTCCGGCAGCGCGTCCACCGCTTTTCGATCCGCCTGTGTGAAAAGAACGGTGGAGTTTTCCTGCTTTTCGGAAGAAACGGATGAGGAAGACGGATTGTTTTTCTCCTTTGGCCGGGAAGAAGCCGTATCCTTTTTCGCAGGGACGGAGGAAACCGCTGCCGCGGCAATTTTCTTGGATTCCGGACGGAAATCATATAAAGTCCGCATCCCGTTCCGGTACCGGTAAAGTGCCACCAGTGTGTACAGGGTCTGCTCGCTCGCCATGCTGTTTGATTTATTCGGCACAGAGGAGGGGTTATCCGAGTCGGCAATCAGAGAATGCATGAACCCGCCGTCGGACATCCGGTATTTCATAATGCCGTCAACGGCGGTCTTCCCGTTTTTCATAAAACGCGGGTCCGTTTCTGGATTAATTCCAAGGCAGCACAGCGCAACGACAACCTGGCAGGCGCTTTCCACATTCTGTGTGCCCCAGCTTGCGTAGCCGCCGTCACTGCCCTGCATCTTTGACAGCGCGGATAGCGCTTCGCCGGTTACCTCTTTTACCGACTTTGTCTTCTGTGTTTTATTCTTATCCTGATAGGAATAGGCCTTTGTACTGCTTTGATAGGGAGCCAGCGCCTGAAGTGCCATGGCGGTGATATCCGGGTCGGACACCTGTCCCGTCAGGGCAAACCCGCCGTCCGGCAGTTGGCAGCGCAGAATTTCGCTTATGATATCGTCACGCGAATAATAAGAGCCGGAAGGAATCGGGTAGCGCAGGGCATCAAGGGCGATCAGACCCCATATCCATCCGTTGATTCCCTGCTTGCCAAGCGGAACGGTTTTTCCCCGGTTATAGGTGCCGTCCGCTATCAGGTTGATCGGTTTTCCGTCTGCATCCCTGCCGATTTTGGTCGGGTCGCCGCCCATTGCGAGAATGGCGAGGGAAATGCGGTGCCATTCGGTCGCTTTGGAGGCGCTCAGCTTTTCGCTCTGGCGGTATCGTTTGCTCACCTTGTCGGCAATCACCGCAAGGTAGGCCCGATCATTGTCCGGATAGCCGTACCGGCCAAGACCAATGGGGAACCAGTCGCCGGGGGTGGTACCCGCCAGTTCAAGAAAGGTATTGTTAATCAGATATCCGTCCGGGGAAGAACCGACGTCGCGCTTCTTCCAGTTGATAATTCCGGCGATGTCGGATTGAAGTGTCTTGTCCGGGAGTTTTGCAGCCTGTACGCGGGGCAGAGCGGGGAACACACTCAGCAGTACGCACAGGCACATCAGAAGGGCAATCACCCTGACCGGTTTACGCAGCTTCATTTATGCCATCCCTTTCTGCCGTGCGCAATTTACCGGGTACCGCATTTTCTGCGCTCCTGCAAAACCAGCAGGGCAAGCGCTGATACGCTCATAACCGCGATCACGGGCGCGACGGGCTGCTCGCCGGTTTTTGGGTTTGATATTGGAGAGGATGCTTCTTTCCGCGCTGCGGACGCCGCCTTTGTGTTTGCCGCGCCGGTATCCTGCGCGGGGATTTCCGAAACGGCAGAGGAGGCTGCTGCGGATTTTTCAACAATGGCGTAAAGGCTGAAATGCCCGGTTTGAACGACGAGAAAATCTCCGTCAATCACAAAATCAAGGCTTTGTAACGTCCCGTCCGGCATAACCCGGACAATGCCGAGGCTTCTGCGGTTGTATCCTTCCGGGATGGGCAGGCGGACGGTGACCTTTCCGTTGGGCTGAATCTGCACGCCGTCGCTGGACAGCGAAATTTCATAAATCGTCTGTCTCTGCGCGATATCTTTTAAAAGGCTTTGTGTGAATCGGTAATTTTCTGTATCTTCTGTAACGAAACTCACGGCAAGCTGTGTGTTCTGCGGAAGCACACCTTCCTCGGCGGCAATGGAAATTTTTGTGCCGGTGTCCGTTTGCTGCACGGCGGGAACGGTCCCGGAAGTGGAATCCGTTCCGGCAGAACCGCCGGATGGACTGTGGGATGCTTCCACCGTGACTTCGCAGGAAGAGGTATAATCCCCGACTTTCGCTGTAATTTCGGCCGTTCCCTCGCCGACGGCCGTTACCTTGCCGTTTAGCACCCTGGCGACGGAGGAATCGGAAGATGACCAGGAAGCGGTTTTGTCCTCGTCGGTGTCCTTCGGGTCATAAATGATTTTCAGCGTATCGCTGCCGCCGGTTTTAAGAGACATCTCGGTTTTATTCAGGGAAATGCCGTCCAGAGGTTTCAGCCCCATCGCGTCGGACAGGGAATAGTAGGCGCTGTCGATGCTGCTCTGGCCGGCGTCCAACTGCTGTATCGTTTCGAGTGCACTGTTGTAGGCTTCACTTATATCCTTGTTTTTTAGAAGCTTCGCTTTTTTGGGGGAAGCGTTAAATTCTCCAAGCAGCCGTGTCAAATGATCCTTGTCGGCGGTGTTGTAATAGGAACCGCCCCAGCCCCCGCCGATGTCTGAGCCGAGAGCCAGCGTAAACTGCGTTCTGACCACATCGCCGTCGGCCAGATAGGTGTCCGCGTATCCTACATTGGGAAATACGTTATTAACACAGTACATCCAGCCGGACAAAGATGTAAAATCAAATTCACCGAGACTTGCTTTATCATAATCTCCAATATCATCAAGCTGACCTTTCAGTACAGAAGGGATGTTTTCCTTGATGTCCAGCTTTTTGGAGCCGCTCTTAATAGAGGATAAATAAAAGGAGTTATCCAGACTTCCGGTTTTGCTGTAGCTCAGCCCTTCGTCTTTCAGAACCTGATCCAGTGTTCTGGCGGCGTTGACACCTTCCTTCACGGGAACCTTAACCGGCTTGACGATGTACCCGTTTCCAATGGTGAACGCCTCAATGCTCCAGATGGCGTAGCCGATTACGTCGCCCTTCTGTGCTTTTTCATAAATAATAGTGTAGGTCTGCGTTTCGGTCTCACCGTCCGCGGAAGCGGAAACCACTACCGTGTTTTCCCCCTCGTGCTTAAAGGTTAGTGTATAGCTGGTCTTTTCCTCGTCGTTCCAGTTGACCGGCACGTTGTTTTTGTTCAGCGTAACGCTGGAACCGATTTTATTGCCGCCGGCATCCTTGGCCCATACGTCAAATGTCTTTTTGCTTCCCTTTTGGACTGCGCCGTCCGTCAGTGTGGTTTCAATCGTAATGCCACCCGAGTTTTTTGCTGCCGCTGCCGCTGTAAATACAGGCAATACTGTGAAGATGGTCAGTACGGCGGCAAGAAACACCGCCGCGATTTGTTTACGCATCTTTTTCATTTTTGCTGCCCTCCGCTTTATGTATATTGGAACGTATCTTTCGACGGCAAAAAAAACGAACCGTTAAAAAACGGTTCGGAAAAGATAGACAGTGGATATACCGAGGCTGCCCGATATACGCTCATCTTCCCATTTTCCGCCGAAATGTTCTGGACAAGGCATTATGGCAGGTCTCCTGACTTGAAATCATCCTACTTGCTTAAAATCTTCCCGGTTATCCCAGTGATTGTACGCTTAAGCTTTCGTCCTTCTTACAGTAGCGGGGACTGCTGCGGATTCTCACCGCATTCCCTTTTGAGCAGTATAAAACATGCACCATAAACCTTTATTCAATTATATAGTAATCCTATAATAGATCATCAGGATTGTCAAGAAAAATAAAAGAAGCTTAAAAGTATAGGTTCAATGGGATAAAAGTGCAAATAAAATTCTATAATTTTTTCTCTACTTTAGGCGCTCATTTTCGCTGAAATTCTTTGTTAAACCGGCCGGAAAGAGCTATAATATTATTAACAAAAAGAGGGCTGACCGATGAAAGATGTTGAGAAAATAATTGGCGAAGTCAATGGAACCATGGCCATGGAAGGTATGCCCTTAACTGATCAGGACAAAGATCGGCTGCGTGAATATATATCCTCTATGGAGCAGGAAGAATATGTTCGGCTTGTGATGCCAAAAGGAGGATCATTTTTAAAGATTTATCAGGAATTAAGTGAAAATCAACAGGAGTCGGAAGATCAGGAAATCACATTAGAATAGCAGATATTATTTAGAGCCATCGGAAAAAATTTCGGTGGTTTTTTATGCCCAGCAGTAAGAAACATGTTATTTTTTCTTTGCTTTAGGCGATTCCGGCCGATTAAGATCATCTTTCACATACTCCATTATATCACCGGGTTGACAGTCTAAAATTTCACACAAAATTGCTATAGTTTCAGTACTGACAGGCTCGTTGTTTCTCAGATTTTGTAGCGTAGCTTGACCCATAATCTTCTCTTTTCTTATCCTGTATGTCGAAAGACCCTTTTTCTTCATTTACTGGCACAGAAATTCTACTCTATGGCTCTTGCCGGATTTATTTCCCTTGACCGGAAGCAGCCGGATGCAGGTATGGAACGTAGAATTACACAGATGTATTACTCCGGGAATGGCACAGCTCAGAATTATGCCGCCGCAGCGCAATGGTTTTCGATGAGCGCCGCTAAAGGCGACCCTTATTCTCAGTTTCAGCTTGCCCGCATGATGCAAAAAGGAGAAGGCATTGCTGCGAATAAGCGGCAGACCCAGATGATCTATGCATCTGCCCTTGACGGATTTCAAAAAATCCTGCAGGAAAAACCTGATGCGGATCTGCTTTATAAAGTCGGAATGATGTATGAAGCCAGACTGGGAACAAAACGCGACCTCTCAACCGCAAAACAATATTATACGGAAGCGGCGGCCGAGGGCAATCTTCATGCGCAGCTCCGGTTGAATCAGATTCAAGCATTTCAAAATCAAGTGACGGTCAGCGCAGTTATGGGACTGTTTAACGCCTTTGCGTACAGTCTGGGCGATAACATCAAGGACAGCACAACACATAAATACCGGCACGACCGCAAACTGATACAAAAACAAAAGGCTCTCAAAGAAACTCACGGCCATCAATATGACGATCAGGACGAAATGATGTAAGGGGGGAATTCATTTGTCAAAATTCATATAACGGAATAGAGTTTGAGAGATTCACGCTGAAAAAGGAAAGAGAACGGCGCCCATTCGTGTTGCCGGGTAAGAGTCGCAATATGAAACGTGTTTATTGGGAAGAAAAGGACGCACAGAGGCGGAGATATGTGCACAACCAGCGGAGCGTTGTACAAGCTTCAGAAGGAGTTTGGATTTCGCGCAGTATTTCATCTGTCTGACAAGGACAAGGGCTAAGTTATTATGGTAGCTTAGACTTCTTTAAATGTTTATGATATACTAATCTTATTGGAATTATACTCTGCGATAGAGTATTTATAAAATACTACAAGTAAGGTTGTCACTAAAAAATGATAAATATTATTGTTCAAAAAACCATTCATAGTCTTAATAAAAACAATATGGCTGGATTTTATGTTGATTCGATTGCTGCGCTTCATGAAGTCATTCGCTCCTTAATTCATGAAGGCGAAACTATAGGTTGTGGAGATTCTGTAACGCTTGAGCAGACAGGCATTTTTGATCTTATAAGATCCGGAGACTACAGATTTTTAGATAAACATAAGTTTGGGATGAATCACGAAGAAAAACAGGAAATATATCTTCAAAACTTTAGGGCCAATACTTTTTTAACGGGCATTAATGCTGTGACAACGGATGGAAAGTTATTTAACATTGATGGAAACGGGAGTAGAGTTGCTCCAATTATATATGGACCAGAACAAGTTATTGCTGTGGTGGGAACCAATAAAATTGTAAGTTCTACTGATGAAGCGATTACCCGTACACGTCAGGTTGCCGCCCCCTTAGACGCAAAGCGCCTGGGTAAAAACACTCCTTGTACAAAACTAGGAAAATGCATTGATTGCAAGCATAATGAGAGAATCTGCAATGACTTTGTGCTAATAACAGGACAGTTTAAAAAAGACAGAATCAAGGTTGTCTTTATCGAAGGCAGTTATGGTTTTTAAGAACTGATGTGGACTTCTATAAGAATTTCACATATCCATATTGTATCGATTTCTGAACTTCATTTTGGAGAAGTCAAGAACCGTGCAGAGTATGAACACCCCAAATCTTCTGATTAGGCAGCCATCCCCTTCGCGGCCTGACGATACATAGCAGGCGGTAGACCGCCCGGATTGCGGGTATAGATTCGAATACGGTTGTAATATGTCATAACGTACCGGAACACGATGCTTTTAACTTGAGCCATCGGCATCTGTTCCGTCTGGATTTTGTAGAGCTTTTCCTTTTTCAGCGTGGCGAAAAAGCTTTCCATTCTGGCGTTATCGTAGCAGTGGCCGGTTCCACTCATGCTTTGGAGGGCGCTATGCCGGGTCAAAGCAGCTCGAAACGGTTTGTATCTGCTGGGAGTCGAGGATGGGTTAAGGGTCAGCGTAGAGAAGAATATGCTATAAAAAGCGGAAGCACTTCCGCTTTTCGCAAAACAGCGAAAAGGGAGTCTCCCGCAAAAAGGCTGCGTAAAATATTTAAGCCTTGCTAATTACTAAAATTTGGCATATAATTCTCCCTGTGAAGAACAAAAAAGCATCCACAGGCGAAAACTGTCGGCAAAACAGTTAATCGCCTTGCGCCATATGGGTGAAAGAGACACCTATATGACTTGTGAATGCCGTTTATGCGGTGTTATTTTAACACGCATTTCGGATACATGTCAAGGTCTGTACCCTTATGTCGCAGTGAGGGTGCAGACCTTTTGTTTTTCTACTCAAAACAACCACAATGGCAAGCATTGTGTACCTCATCGTGAGACACAAAGACTTTCCTTATTTGTGCGGACACATTGGAAACCGCAAAGCCGGTATCAAACATACTGTATATTCAATAAAAGGCAAATTGAATAGCGATGACCCAAATAAGGGATAATGATACTTCTGTCCGGCCAACGTCACTGTATTGGGGACAGGCTCTTAAAAGAGCTGGGTAATGAGCTATTACACCAATGTAATTGAATGTCTACAATTCTTTGTGAAAGACAAAATTATTGGTAGCATAAGACTTCTATCTTGTGTTATCAAATAATTATGTACTTAGTATAACTAAATATATAGTTATTTAACAACAAGGGTAAAAGCGTTTGCTTTTACCCTTGTTGTTAATTTGGTCGAGGTGACTGGATTCGAACCAGCGGCCTCTACGTCCCGAACGTAGCGCTCTACCAAGCTGAGCCACACCTCGAAAAATGCGGCCCCGGTATCGGGGCCATGGCTGCGGAAGAAGGATTCGAACCCTCACAAACAGAGTCAGAGTCTGTCGTGCTACCTTTACACAATTCCGCATCAAATATATTTGAAACAGCAAGAATTATTATACCAAAAACCAGAAATTTGTCAATCCCTTTTTTGAATTAATCCAGATATTTTTAAATTGTATTTAACATAAATGGATTGATAATTCAAGGAAGGTGAGATATAATTGAGACAATTTCTATTAAAATGAGCGCATCTGGCGCACGAATCAAGGAGGAGTTATAGTGGGTTTAAACCATACAATGGAGGCGCTGCTCAGCCGGCGCACCATTCGGGCATATCGTCCGGAACAGATATCCGAGGAAGAATTGGCGGAGATTCTCCATGCGGCAAAATATGCGCCGTCCTCACACGGGCTGCAGGCAAGACATTTTACCGTGGTTCAGAATAAACAGCTGATGAATGATATGCTTTCCGCGGCGCTTAAAAACGGGGCAAAATTTACGCCGACCCATGTGCCGTTCTACGATGCACCTACGGTTATTATTCTTTCCGCTCCACAGGAGTCTCTGTACGGCCGTGAGGACTGTGCCTGCGCAATCATGAATATTATGCTTTCCGCCCATGAGTATGGGGTCGGTACCTGCTATATCTGTTCGGCGCTTGCCGGGCTGCGCGACGAAGAAATCATGAAACGCCTGAAGCTGCCCGACCATTACTTACCGTACGGCTGCGTCACCGTCGGCTATCCGGACGAGAATGCTCCGGACCCGAAGGAACGCCGTACAGACGATATCAACTTTATAAGATAAAATAAGAAAGGCTCCGCTCAAAAACGGAGCCTTTCTTATTTGTGTATCAGTTTAATCAAGAGCTTTTCCGCTTCAACCGCATCGGCGCGGCCGCGTGTCGCTTTCATAACGGCACCTAAAATCGCCTTGAGCGCCTTTTCCTTGCCGGAAAGGTAATCCGACACCGCGCTTTGACTGGAGGCGATAGCCTGCTCACAGACGGATTTAAGGGCATCCGCATCCACACCGCCCATATCCGCTTCGCTGATGAGCTCGCCGGGTGCCTTGCCGGTGTCGAGCATTTTTTCAAGCGTCGCCTTTAATAGGTTCATCCTGATTTTGCCCTTATCCAACAGGTGCACCAGTGCGCCCAGATTTTCGGGCGTCACGTTGATCTGGAAGTTTCCCTTTGCGCTGTCTCCCTCCAGACGGCTGAAAATCTGGCCGATCATGCAGTTTGCTACAACTTTCGGATTCTTAACGCCTTTGATGGCCTTCTCAAAATATTCGGCGATTCTACGGTATTTAATCAGTTGCTGCGCGTCGGCTTCAGGAATATCAAACTCCGTTATATATCGGTTCAGCTTCTTATGGGGAGGTTCCGGCAGCTCTTCCTTTAAACGGGAGATCATTTCGTCGGTAACCTGAATGGTCACAAGGTCCGGTTCCCTGAAATAGCGGTAATCGTGGGCGTCTTCTTTGCCGCGCATGCTCTCCGTACAATCGTCCTCTTCGTTATAGCGGCGGGTTTCCTGAACGACCTTTTCACCGCTCTGCAGCAGGTCGATCTGGCGGTTGATTTCATAGTCCATTGCCTTTGTCATGTGAGCGAAGGAGTTCATGTTTTTTATTTCCGTTCTGGTACCTAGCTTTTCCGTGCCCTGGGGCCGTACGGAAATATTGACGTCGCAGCGCATGGAACCTTCCTGCATTTTGCAGTCGGAAATACCGATAAAGCGCATAATAAGCTGCAATTTTTCAAGATATTCTTTTGCTTCGTCTATGCTGCGGATGTCGGGTTCCGAAACGATTTCAATCAGGGGCACGCCGCCGCGGTTGTAATCCACATAGGTGTTGCCGCGCTGATGAACCAGTTTGCCGGCGTCTTCTTCAATATGAATGCGTAAAATGCGGATTTTTCTGCCATTGCTCAGTTCCACATATCCATTTTTGCACAGCGGCATATCATACTGTGAAATCTGGTATGCCTTCGGCAAATCGGGGTAGACGTAATTTTTACGATCCATCTTGGAAACAGGGCTGATTTCACAGTTTGTGGAAAGACCGGCCATAATCGCGTATTCCACTACTTTTTTGTTCAGCTTGGGAAGAGTGCCCGGCAGCCCGATACAGATGGGACAGCAGTGCGTGTTGGGGTCTCCTCCGAACTCCGTTGAGCATGAGCAGAAGATCTTTGTTTTTGTGGATAATTCGATATGCGTTTCCAGTCCGCAGACCAGTTCGTAGCTGCTCATAGCTTCACCCCCATATCCGCAGAACGGAAGACCGTATTCCCAGCGGCAGACTCGTACTGGTGCGCCGCGTTTAAAATGACCGCCTCACTGAAGCTGCTGCCGATCAGCTGCATACCGATGGGCAGGCCCTCGGCGTCAAAGCCGCAGGGGATGGAGACGGCGGGCAAACCTGCGATGTTTACCGGTACGGTGCAGATGTCTGTCTGATACGTTTCCACCGCGTCCTGTGCGGTGAAATTCAGCGGAAAGGCCGTCATGGGAACGGTCGGGGCGAGAATCACGTCGCACTTTTCAAACGCGTCCTGAAACGCTTTTACCAGCGCACCGCGCAGATTCTGCGCCTTTTTGTAATAGGCGTCGTAATAACCCGCGCTGAGCACATAGGTGCCGAGCAGAATTCTGCGCTTGACTTCCTTGCCAAAGCCTTCGCTGCGTGTTTTACAGATCATTTCATTGCGGTCGCTGTAATGCGGGGTGCGGTAACCGTAGCGGATACCGTCGTACCGGCCGAGATTGGAGGACGCTTCCGCGCACGCCAGAATGTAATAGACCGGCAGGCTGTATTTTAAGGAAGGCATATCGAAATAGACGATCTGCGCGCCGAGTGATTCGTATACCTTCAGCGCATTTTGAATCGCGCTGTTCACGTCGTCGCGGATACCGTCGAAATATTCCTTTGCAATACCGATTTTCATGCCCTTGATGCTGTTGTTCAGGCTTTCGCCGGCCGGTTTTCCGGTGTTGCCGCGGCAGGTCGAGTCTTTTTCGTCATAGTGAGAAATCGCGTCGTAAACCAGCGCGGCATCCTCCACGGTCGCGGCAATCGGCCCGATCTGGTCGAAGCTTGACGCATAGGCAATCAGCCCGTAGCGCGAAACGGCGCCGTAGGTCGGCTTTAAACCGACCAGACCGCAGAAGCTTGCCGGCTGGCGGATAGAACCGCCCGTGTCGGAACCAAGGCCGTAAACGGCAAGATTGCCGCCGACCGCCGAGGCGACCCCGCCGGAGCTGCCGCCCGCCACGCGCGAAACGTCGTGCGGATTCAGCGCCCCGCCGAAGCAGGAGGTTTCGCAGGAGGAACCCATTGCGAACTCGTCCATATTTGCTTTTCCGAGCAGTACGGCGTTCTGCCTTTGCAAAAGCTCCCATACCGTCGCGTTGTAAATCGGATAGTAGCCTCTCAGAATATTGGAGCAGCAAGTGGTTTCAATTCCTTTCGTGGAAATGTTGTCCTTCAGGGTCATCGGGATGCCTTCCAGAGGCGCAAGTGTTTCGCCGGAGGCGATTTTCCTGTCTACTGCCTTTGCCGTTTCCATTGCCAGCTCCAGAGTGGGGTTGACATAGGCGTTGATTTTTTGATTTTCGGATTCCACCGCGTCAATATATTTTTGTGTGAGCTCCTGACAGCTGATCTGTCGGGACTGCATCAGTCCGCTCAGCTTTTTAATCTGACTTTCCATCCGTTCCTCCTATACGCGTTTTTTGACCAGAAAATATCCGTCATCCCGGTTTTTCGCATTTTTTAAAATTTCCTCACGGTCGCAGGAGGGAACAACGACATCCTCCCGGAATACGTTGGAGAGATTGTTGATATTGTCAAAATCGGAGGCTTCGGCGCTGGCGGCATTGATTGTATCGGCAAAGCCGATGATTTCGCTCATGTCCCGGGTCAGTTCATCCAGTTCTTCGGGACTGACGGAAAGCTTTGCAAGGTTGGCGATATTTAATATTTCCTCATGCGTAATCACAGGGAGACCTCCTTTTTAGGTCAGGTTTTATTTTCTCAGCCTGATGTGCACCTCGCGCAGCTGCTGTTCGGTGACTTCACTGGGGGAGCCCATCAGCACGTCCTGCGCGTTGGAGTTCATAGGGAACGCAATTACTTCGCGGATGTTTTCTTCTCCGGTCAAAAGCATCAGCATACGGTCCACGCCCGGAGCCATGCCGGCGTGCGGCGGCGCACCGTACTGGAACGCGTTGTAGAGCGAGGTGAATTTGGTCTTGATGTCCTCCTCGGTGTAGCCCGCAATTTCAAATGCCTTGACCATGACGGCGATATCGTGGTTGCGCACCGCGCCGGAGGAAAGCTCCACGCCGTTGCAGACGATATCGTACTGGTAAGCCAGAACATCCTCCGGCTTTTTCGTCATCAGCGCTTCCATTTCGCCCTGCGGCATGGAGAACGGGTTGTGGGTGAAGACGTAATTACCGGTGTCCTCGTCAATTTCAAACATGGGGAAGTCCACAATAAAACACATTTCAAATGCGTCCCTGTCAATCAGGTTCAGCCTTTCGCCAAGCTCCGTACGGATTTGCCCGGCGAGCTTCGGCGTGATATCGCTGTCGTCCGCGATAAAGAAAATCACGCAGCCGGGTTTTAGCCCCGAACGGCGGACGAGTTCTTCGCGTTTATCGTCGGACAGATACTTGTTGATCGGGCCCTTGTATTCATTATCCGCGGTCACGCTGATATAGCCGAGACCCTTCATGCCGATTTCACCTGAAAATTTAAGCATATTTTCAAAAAAGCTTTTCGGCTGGGAAGCGCAGTCCGGCACATTGATTGCCCGGACCATTTTGCCCTTGAACGGAGCAAAGGTGGTATTTTCAAAAATATCGGTAATGTCGATAATTTCAAGCGGGTTGCGCAGATCCGGCTTATCCGTGCCGTATTTCAGCATGGACTGTGCATAGGGGATGCGTACAAACGGTGCTTTGGAAACTTTTTTATCCGAAAATTTCGCAAAGGTTTCTCCCAGCACTTCTTCCGCAACGGAGAAAACATCCTCCTGTGTGGCGAAAGCCATTTCAAAGTCCAGCTGATAGAACTCCCCGGGCGAACGGTCGGCTCTTGCGTCCTCGTCCCGGAAGCACGGCGCGATCTGAAAATAGCGGTCAAACCCCGATACCATCAGAAGCTGTTTGAAAATCTGCGGCGCCTGCGGCAGGGCATAAAATTTTCCCGCGTGCCGGCGGCTGGGAATCAGGTAGTCGCGCGCACCCTCCGGGGAAGAAGCGGAGAGAATCGGCGTCTGGATTTCCAGAAAACCCATTTCCGTCATTTTGCTGCGCAGAAAAGAAATCAACTGAGAGCGCAGGACGATATTCTGATGCACCTTCGGATTGCGCAAATCCAGAAAGCGGTATTTCAGACGGACATCCTCTTTGGTTTCCTTTGACAAATCCACTTCGAACGGCAGTCCGGTCAGTGTTTTGCCAAGCACGGTGAGGGCGGAGACCTTTACCTCCACCGTGCCGGTATTGATTTTGGGGTTAACGGTGTCTTCGTCGCGCAGCACGACGGTGCCGGTGGCGGTAATGGTGCATTCTTTTGTGACATTGTCCAGCAGATTATTGTCGTAGACCACAATCTGAACCACGCCGTAATGATCGCGCAGGTCCAGAAATTTGACGCCGCCGTGGTCGCGGATGTTTTCCACCCAGCCGGCCACGCGCACTTCGCTGCCAATGTCCTGTTCGCTGACTTCGCCGCACAGATGGGTGCGGTATTGGTTGACACAAATCATATTCCGTTAATCCCCTTTAATGCTTTTGTTAATTTAAAGTATAATTATACCATAAAATGCATCGTTCGGCAACGAAAACTCTTCCTGATTTCCGACCAAATCACAATGCACTTTATCACTTTACTATACCATATTTTGCCGCGAATTGCGATACAAAATTCACTGTGCTTTTACGATATTAATTAGCACTTCTACCATGCTGTCCATGGACTGCACCGGAACATACTCGAATCTGCCGTGAAAATTGTGCCCGCCAGTGGAAAGGTTAGGGCAGGGAAGTCCCATAAAAGAGAGTCTTGCGCCGTCGGTGCCGCCTCGGATCGCCACGATTTCCGGTTCCACGCTTGCTTCCTTCATCGCTTTCTGCGCCTTTTCAATGATGAACATATGCGGCTCTATTTTTTCTTTCATGTTGTAGTAGGAGTCGTGCAGGGTAAGCTCAACGGTGTTTTCTCCGTATTTTTCATTGAGGTAGCGGGCGATTTTTTCAAACCGGGTCTTTTTCTCCGTGAATTTATCCCTGTCATGGTCGCGGATAATATAGCGGAGAACAGCTTTTTCCTCGTCGCCTTCCATATGGCTCAGATGGTGAAAGCCTTCGTATCCCTCGGTGCAGGCGGGGATTTCGTTCGGGGGAAGCATGGAGTTGAACTCTATGCCCATGAGCATCGCGTTTTTCATTTTGTTTTTCGCATCGCCCGGATGGATGTTGACTCCGTTTACCGTAACCATTGCTGCCGCGGCGTTAAAATTCTCATATTCGATTTCTCCGAGTTTTCCGCCGTCCACCGTATAAGCGTAATCCGCGCCGAAATGTGCCACGTCGAATTTATCCGCCCCGCGCCCGATTTCCTCGTCGGGGGTAAATGCGACCGCGATTTTTCCGTGTTTGACGCCGTTGTCGTTCAGCCTTTGCACAGCGGTCAGTATTTCCGCCACACCGGCCTTGTCGTCGCTGCCCAGAAGGGTGGTGCCGTCGGTGACGATCAGGTCCTTGCCCTTGTAATCGCGCAGGCTTTCAAATTTTTCGGGGCTCATGACAATATTTTTCTCCTGATTAAGAACAATGTCCCCGCCGTCGTAGTTCTCAACAATTCTTGGCTTCACGTTGGCGCCGTTCGCGGATGGGCTGGTGTCCATGTGGGAAATCAGTCCGATAACCGGCAGCTTTTCCGCACAGTTTGCGGGCAGCGTCCCGTAAACATAGCCGTTGCCGTCCATATGGGCGTCCTCCATGCCCAGACCCTTCATTTCCTCCACCAGCGCCCGTGCGAGCACCTTTTGCTTTTCCGTGCTGGGGCAGACATTTTCCGGTGCGTTTTCGTCGGAGGTGGTGTCAAAGCCGACATATTTCAGAAATCTTTCATACGCTCTCATTTCGTGTTACTCCTTTTTATATGATGGCAATCAGCCGCATCAACAGGATGCCGGCTGATTCCATTATTTGTTAATGTACTTTATTTTACTACGACGAGCCGGAAAAAACAATCAGGCAAGCCATGCGCTTTTCAGACACTCGACCGCCGCGCCGATTTCCCTGAGGGGAATCCCCGCAAAGCCAAGCATGACTTTGGAAGTTCCTTCCTGCGGCGGCATCGTTCTAACGCCTTTTTCCGCCGCCAGAGAACAAAGTTCCTGTGACGGCCTGCCGGTTTTCACATCCAGAATCAGGTACAGCAGCGTTTCCTCCAGCAGAATTTCTATGGTATCCCCGAAGACGTTTTTCAGCGCCTTGATCAGCGCGGCGCTTTTGGCGGCGTACAGCTTTCTCAGCCGGCGCAAATGGCGTTCCAACTGACCGCTTTTTACATAGTTGCTTAAAGCGAGCTGTTCTATCTTGGACGCGGTCTGGTTGTAGCGGTTCGCCCGCGCGCGGTAGCGTTCCAGCAGGTTTTCCGGCAGCACCATATAACCGACACGCACCGAAGGGAGAAGGAGCTTTGAAAAGGAGCCGATATAAACGATGTTTTCTCCTCCGGCCATGCTTTGCATAGCCGGAATCGGGCGCGCATTGTAGCGCAGCTCGCCGTTGTAGTCGTCCTCAATGATGATCGCGCCGGCCTCCTGTGCCCAGTTCAGCAGCTCAAAGCGCCTGCCCATGGGCAGGCTCGCACCCGTCTGTATCCGGTTGGAGGGGCTGATAAACAGCAGTTTTGCGTCGCTCTCTGTCAGCGCGTCCATCCGGATTCCGCTTTCGTCCGCCGGTAAATGCAGAACGGAAAGGCCGCAGTCGGAAAAAACCTGCTCGGCCTGTAAAAACCCCGGTTCTTCCATGGCTACGCGTTTGCCGTGCCCATTTAACAAACCGCATAATATGGTTAACAGCGGCTGTGTTCCCGCGCCGATGACAATCTGTTCCGGAGAGGCGACCACGCCTCTTACGCTGTAGCTGTAGGCGGAAAGCGCCTCGCGCAGCGCGCGTTCGCCCTGATGCTCGCCGTACCCGGCAATCACCTCCTGCCGGTTCAGCACATCGCGGATATGCCGCCTCCAGATCTTGATATCAATATTGTCGCTGTCCACACAGTCGCTTCCGAAATTGTAGCGAATTGCCGTGCGGCTCGGCGGCAGCGTGCCGACGCGCCGCGGCTTCTGACGCCCGGCGTCGTCATGCGCCGTGGTCAGCACAAAATACCCGCGCTGCGGCCGGGATTGAATATAGCCTTCCACACAAAGCTGCTGATACGCATTTTCCACCGTGGTGCAGCTCAGCTTTAAATCCTCCGCCAGTTTGCGGATGGACGGGAGCCGTTCTCCTTTAGCAAGATGCCCGGCCTCAATCGCCGACTGAATGGTCAGGTAAAGCTGCTGGTATAGCGGTATGCCGGAGCTTGCGTCCAATATCAGATAATCGTAGGTCATGATTTCCTCCGTTAAAAACTGTACTGATTATTTTTTTATAAACTGTATATTTTAATATAAACAGTTTTCAGCTAATATTATAGCACAGCTTTAAAGCAAATCAATTGTTGGAGTGTAAAAATATGAGAACAGGCAAACATCAATCAACAGGTACCTACGTCATGACGGCTCTTTTTGCCGCGATGATTTTTGTTGTCACAGCCTATGTCCTGCACATTCCCACACCCGCTACGGGCGGGTATATCCATCTGGGGGATTCCATTCTTTATCTGGCGGCCAGCGTCCTGCCGGCGCCGTTTGCCGTTGCGGCCGGGGGAATCGGCGAGGCGATGTCCGACGCGCTGACGGGCAGCGTGGCATATGCGCTGCCGACGTTCCTGATCAAATCGGCAATGGTTCTGTGCTTTTCTTCGGCGGGCAAAACCATTCTTCATAAGCGCAACGCCGCTGCGGCTGTCGCTGCGGGGGTAATTTGCATCTCCGGGTATTATCTGACGGAGGTCGTTTTCCTGCACAGCTTTGTCTCTCCGCTGGCAGAGGTACCGGCCAATCTGGTGCAGGCAGGCGCGAGTGCGGCGGCTTATTTCCTTTTAGGCAACGCGCTGGACAGATTAAATGTCAAAAACCGCATCGGCGCGATCTATAATTAATCATTGCGGTCGTTTGGGGGTATTATGATGAAATTCAATACAAATCAGCAGAAAACAACGGTAAACGTTGCGCTGACCGGATTAATGGGCGCGCTGGTATTAGTGGGAACCTATCTGAATGTTCCGATTCCTGTTCTTGGCGACAAGACGATGATCGGCCTTGGCAATGTGTTCTGCATTCTGTCCGGACTTCTTTTAGGGCCGGTTTACGGCGGCGCGGCGGCCGGAATCGGCTCGTTCATTTTTGACCTGGTCGGTGGCTGGGCTTCCAGCGCGCCGTTTACGCTGGTCTTTAAATTTTTGATGGCCTTTGTCTGCGGTATCATTGCCTGGGGCGGGGACAAATCCGCGAAAAAACTTTCCCGTCTGATTCTCGCAGCCGTGGCGGGCTCTTTAAGTTACTGCGCGCTGTACCTTGGTTACTCCTACGTAAAGGAACTGCTCATTGGCTCCGCGGTGCAGGTCGTTAATCTTAAAATAGCGACCAAGGCTGCCGCAACCCTGACAAACGCGGTTATTGCGGATGTGGTTGCCGTTCCGCTTTTCATTGCCATCCGGAAGGCGCTGGCGAAAAATCATCTCGACGGCAAACTTCGTGAATAATTCCCGAAATATTGTTAAATTTTTGTGATCATGATATAATATACTCCTTGTTACAAAATGCAGCGGCAGGTATTGGAGTATAGGATAGATGAAAGAAAAAAAGGACCGAAAGATCAGAAGTTCCATTGTGCGCGACGCGCTCAGCACTTTTGGCACGACCGCGTTCGGGGCGGTAATGGGGTTTATTTCCTCCCTTGTTATCACGGGCGTTCTGGACCCGGCTTCCAAGGGGTATATCACACAGCTTCAGTATGTGGGGACGCTTCTTGTCACATTCCTTTCCCTGAGCGTCAGTTCCGCGGTGATCTATTACACATCGCGCTATGGGCTGAAGAATGTGAAAAAGGCACTTACGAAAATCTGCGTCGGAATTGTGGCTTTAATCATTGTGGTGGGCCTTGCCAGCGTCTTTGTGCTGCGCGGCAGCTATTTTGCCGACACTCCGATGCTGTACAGTGTGCTTGCGGTGGTATACGGCGTTTTTTCCTTTTTATCCACCGTTTATACCTGTATCCTTCGCGGGGAGAACAAATTCAGCGCATATAACATTATTACGCTGATCCAGCGCGTACTGACCACGCTGTTTGCGTTCAGCGTATTTTTCTGGAAAACGCCGCTGGTGATTATCCTCTCCAGTATTTTGATTATGGTCGCGATGATCGGTATGTGCATTTCTGTGCTTCACAGGGGGCCGGAGCAGGCGGTGAGCGAGGAGGACGATGTGCGGGTCGGTGCGGACACCATGGTGAAGTACAGCCTGAAATCCCACGTTTCCAACATCCTGACCTACGTGAATACCTACGCCGCCAATTTTATTGTGAAGGGATACTACAAGGTAGCCGCGCTCGGTGTTTACTCCTTTGCGTCTACGCTGATGGAACAGATCTGGCTTTTGCCCAACGCGGTCAGCATGGTCATTATGTCCAGAATCGCCGGAATGAAGGTGCAGGAGGACAAAGTGAAGCTGACGCTGATGTCCTGTAAAATCGTGACATATATCACGTTCGTGTGCGCATTCCTGCTTACATGGATGGCGCAGGTTTTTGTCCCGATTGTGTTTCCAAAATATATTGCAGCCATCCCGGCGCTGCGCATCCTGATTATCGGTTCTATTTTTATTACCTATGCGAAGGTGCTTGCAAATTCTATCGCGGCATACGGAAGACCAGAACTGAACATCATTTCCACGGTAATCGGTGTTGCGTTCAATATTGCGCTCAGCTTTTTGCTGATCCCCAGCATGGGAATCAACGGTGCGGCGGTTTCCACTTCCATTTCGTTGACGGCACAGGGGCTAACCTCTATTATTATCTTCTGCCGGTTTACCAAAACACCGTTCTACAAGCTGCTGATTCCCAGCGGTGAAGAAATTTCGGTCGTGAAAAGCATTATCAAAAAATAATAATATATGTAGTGCAAGGAACCCACAGGCTCGACCTGCGGGTTCTTTTTTACGGTACGAAAACACCCCGTATCATAATGATGCGGGGTGTAAGTTTTGTAAATCGTTATTGCCTGCGGAAGCGGGACAAAAACTCCTTTGTGCTTTCCTGCTGAGGATTGGAAAAGAGTTCTTCCGGCGTATTTTCCTCCGCAACCACACCGTCCGCCATGAAGACTACGCGGGAGGAAACGTCCCGTGCGAAAGCCATTTCATGGGTTACAATCACCATGGTCATGCCTTCCTGCGCAAGGTCGCGCATTACCTCAAGAACCTCACCCACCATCTGGGGGTCCAGTGCGCTCGTCGGTTCATCGAAAAGCAGCATTTCAGGCTCCATGGCAAGCGCGCGGGCAATGGCGACGCGCTGCTGCTGCCCGCCGGAAAGCTGGTGAGGTTTGGCATTGATGTATTCGCCCATACCAACCTTTGTCAGGTATTTCATCGCGGTTTCTTCCGCCGTTTTCCTGTCTTTCTTCAATACCTTGGTAGTGCCGGCCATGCAGTTCTGCAGCACGGTCATATTGTGGAACAGGTTAAAGGACTGGAAGACCATGCCGACCTTGGAACGGTACGCATTGATGTTTGTCCCTTTTGAAGTAATGTCTTTGCCGTGGAAAAAAATCTGGCCGGAGGTCGGCGTTTCAAGCAGGTTGATGCAGCGGAGAAGGGTGGATTTACCGGAACCGGAAGCACCGATAATGCAGATGACATTTCCATGATAGGTTTCAAAATCAATGTCTTTCAGCACCTGGTGGTCGCCAAAGCTTTTGCTCAGATGGCTTACCTGCAGGATTGGGGATTTTACTTCGTCCATGTTTTATTGCCTCCGTGATTCTTAACGGGATTGTGACCGCAGGGGTCGGCCATCATATCGCTTTTTACCAGCGAATAGTAGCTGGAGCCGTCGATCTTGTGCTCCATCCAGCGCAGCAGGCGAGAGCAGGTAAAGGTCATGATAAAGTAAATCACGCAGATGATAAAGAACACTTCAAAATACCGGAAATAGGCGCCGGCGGCGGAGTTTCCGGAGAAGAACAGCTCCGTGACCGATATAATGTTCAGTACGGAAGTATCCTTGATGTTAATAATCAGGTTGTTGCCGATCTGAGGAAGAATATTGCGCAGGGTCTGCGGCATAATTACGCTCACCATGGTCTGCCAGTGTGTCATGCCGATTGCTTTGGCAGCCTCCGTCTGGCCCACGTCGATGGAATCGATACCGCCCCGCACGGTTTCCGCCATGTAGGCGCCGGTGTTGATGGATACGATGAAAAACCCGGCGAACATCGCGCTCATATCCACGCCGAACATCTGCTTGGATCCGTAATAAAGAACCATGGCTTGAACAATCATCGGGGTGCCGCGGAACACTTCTATGTATGCTGCCAGAATAAACTGCACAATTCTATACAGGATTTTGATAGCCGGATTGGCTTTTTTATTGTATGGCAGGGTCCTTAAAACGCCGACCAGCAGACCGATGACGCAGCCGATCAGGGTGCCCACCAGCGCCAGCAACAGCGTCACGCCCGCCCCGCGCAGAAAAATCATTCCGTATTTATTGAGCAGATAGAATACCCACCCGAAAAAATCGGAATTGTTGGGAAGATTCATAGATTACACTCACTTCCTGCTTTTGCGCAGCAAATCATTATTGAGCCATTGGCTGCTTTGAAATCGCATCCTGCATAATTTTGTCGCGGTCGGCTTCGCTGATGCCCGCGAGCGCTTTATTAATCGCTGCTTTTAAATCCGTGGCGGATTTTGAAATCGCAATGCCAAGGTTCACTTGTTCATCGGAGGCCTTAAAATCGTCCCCGCTTTTGGAAAAGTCAAGCATGACTAAATTTTTGTTTGTGGAAGAAGCGGCCATTGCCGTCGGTTTGTCGGTCACGAAGACTTCGGTCTTGCCAGAGGTCAGGGCGACGATCAGCGCGGGTACATTTTTCATGGGCGGCTGAATTTTCGCGTCCGGAATCTGTTTGAGCATGTCGTACCAGATTGTATTCTGCTGCGAAGTGCATGAGGCGCCCTTCAGATCTGACACGCTTTTCGCAGAAGCATATTTGCTGTCGGACTTTACAAGCGCATAGATGGAAGCTTTGTAATAGACATCCGTAAAATCGACTGTCTGAAGGCGTTCCTTTGTGATGCTCATACCCGCAATGACAGCGTCCAGCTTGCCGGAGGATACGCCCGGAGCAAGGCCGTCCCATTCGGTTTTCACGATTTGAAGGTCGTACCCGATTGCGTCGGCAATCTTCTTCGCCATCATTACGTCATAGCCGTTGGCGTATTCGCCGCTGCTGTTCGAAATGGGCACCGCACCGTTGGAATTATCCGCCTGCGTCCAGTTATACGGGGCAAAAGCGCACTCCATGCCGACCTTTAATACTTTTTTCGCAGCGGTGCTGCCCGCGGTGGCGGCGGTGGAGGCGGAAGCGGCGGACTGCGCTTCATTTTTAGAACAGCCCGCGAGAGAAAACATACTGAATGCCATGGCTGCGCAGAGCATGGCGGATAGAACCCTCTTTTTCATAATGATACCCCTTCCATATTAGAAATAAAATGCCGGCTTAAACCGATGAGAACCAAATGTAAAAAAATATGCAGGAAAAATGAATGAATGCTGCAAAAAAATTGTCGATATAACTGTTGAACCTACTAAATTTATTGCAAATTATAATATGATTACATACAAATGTCAATGGCTGTTTTTTGAAAAATCATGCAATCATCCCGGCTGTTTTATGCATATTGTACCCTGATAGCACACTAAAGCAATTTCAAAAATGCAGTGGAATGAATTTCGGTATCTCCCCCGCCGAAGGCGGGGGAGATACCATCCGTTTTTCCAGTTCTCATTTGAAATTGCTATTAAAGCAGTTCAGAATAAAAATATTTTTATCTTGACAATCCGGCTTGCTTGCATTACACTAAATAAATACTTAACCGGTTAACTTTTAACCGGTTAAGTATTTATTGCAAAAGGAGGCAAAAGAATGAATACGGATATTCGTTCCATTGTCGCGCGCATAGGACAGTTGAATATTCTGCACCGCATCTATATTCACCGGGCGGCGGCGGAAAACCATATTTACTTCGGCCAGCTGCCGATTCTGGAGTATGTTGGGGAGCATGACCGATGCACGCAGCGGGAGCTCGCGGAGCAGATGCAGGTTTCCGCGCCTTCCATCGCTACGTCTGTAAAACGCATGCAGAAGACCGGGTTGCTGCAAAAAACAGTGGATAAAAATGATCTGCGGTGCACTCGCCTTACCATAACAGAAAAGGGCAAGAAACTGGCCCAGCAGTGCCGCATGGCGTTTAATGCCATAGACGAGCGCATGTTCGCGGGTTTTACCGAGCAGGAATGTGAACAGTTCTGCGGTTATCTGAACCGCCTGATTGCCAATATTGTGACGGATGAATTTAAGGGCAGAAATATGTTCTCATTGATTCTAACAATGACCAATGAAAAAAAACTGCATACCGCAAAGAAAGGGGAGGATGACCTGTGATCAAACAATTGGCGCCCTATACGCGCAAATACTGGTGGGCCATGGTGATCGCACCCGCCACCATCATCTGCGAGGTGCTGGTAGAAATACGTATCCCCATTCTGATGGCTGAAATCGTGGATAAGGGGATTCCGAGCAGGGACATAGGTTATGTGATGAGGACGGGCGCGCTGATGGTGCTGATGGCTCTTCTTTCGCTTTTGCTCGGGACAGTGTCCTCCCGCTTCTCGTCCATCGCAAGCATGGGGTTCGGCAGCGAAATCCGCGGCGGACTTTTCAATAAGGTGCAGGATTACTCCTTTTCCAATATTGACAAATTCAGCACCGCTTCGCTGGTCACCAGGCTTACAACGGATGTCAATAATGTGCAGATGGCATTTATGATGGTGATGCGCATCATGGTGCGCGCTCCCGTTATGCTGATAAGCGCCACTGTTATGGCGTATTATATCAATTCCAGCCTTGTCACCGTTTTTCTTGTGGCGATCCCGTTCCTTGCCGTTATGCTGACCATTATCGCGGCTTCAACTTTTCCGAAATTTCAGGCGATGCTGAAAAAATATGACGCTATGAACGGCTCGGTTCAGGAAAACCTGATCGCCATTCGGGTAGTAAAGGCTTTTGTACGCTCAGCATATGAAAAAAAGAAATTTCAGGATTCCAATGACGGTCTGATGAACGCTTCCATTAAAGCGGAGCGCATTTTGCAGTGCAATATGCCGGTGATGCAGCTTACCATGTATGCGTGCATTGTCGCAATCATGTGGTATGGCGGCGGAATGATCGTAGCCGGTGGAATGAAAACGGGTGAGCTCATCAGTTTTATCAGTTATGTCACACAGATTTTAATGCAGCTGATGATGCTTTCCATGGTATTTGTCAGCGTGATCATGTCCAGAGCTTCGGCGGGCCGTATTGCGGAGGTTCTGGGCGAAACGCCGGATATTGCAGACAGCGCTTCCGGGGAAGGCCGGCCGGTAAAGGACGGGTCCGTCCGGTTTGAGGATGTTTCGTTCCAGTACAATCCGGATGCGAAGGACAGCATCTTAAACCATATTGATCTGGATATCCGGTCCGGCGAAACCATCGGGATCATCGGCTCCACGGGCAGTGCGAAAAGCACCCTGGTTCAACTGATTCCGCGTCTGTACGATGTGACCGGCGGCCGCGTTCTGGTCGGCGGAAAGGATGTCAGAAGCTATCGCATCAGAGACCTGCGCGACGCGGTCAGCATGGTGCTTCAGAAGAATGTGCTTTTTTCAGGTACGATCAGGGATAACCTGAAATGGGGCAACGAAAACGCGACGGATGAACAGATTGTGGAAGTTTGCAAGGCCGCGCAGGCACACGATTTTGTCATGAGCTTTCCGGACGGCTACGATACCGACCTGGGGCAGGGCGGCGTGAATGTTTCCGGCGGGCAGAAGCAGCGTCTGTGCATTGCGCGGGCATTGCTGAAAAATCCGAAAATTCTGATTCTGGACGACAGCACCAGCGCGGTGGACACCGCTACGGAAGCGAAAATCCGCACCTGTCTGCAGCAGAACCTAAAGGATACCACAACCATTATCATTGCGCAGCGCATTACCTCCGTATGCGACGCGGACAGAATTATTGTTATGAATGAAGGGGAAATCAACGCGGTCGGTACGCATGACGAACTGATGCAGACCAATGAAATTTACCGCGAGGTTTATGATTCCCAGCAGAAAGGAGTTGCTGACTGATGCCGGGACCAAGAATGGCGACGGGCGCAAAGCCCAAGAGCATACGGAAAACGCTGCTTCGGATCGGAGGGTATATTGTCGGCCAGAAGGTCAGGTTTATTCTGGTCGTTCTGTTTGTGCTGGTCAGCGCGCTGGCGAATGTGGCGGGAACCTATTTTATCAAGCCGCTTTTAAACGACTGCATTGTTCCGATGATCGGGAAGCCGGTCACGGCGGAGAGCCTGCGGCCGTTTGTGCGGATGATCGCGCTGATGGGCGGCATTTACGCTGTCGGCGTGCTGGCGACCGTGGCCTACACGCAAATTATGGTGCGCGTATCAAACGGTACCTTGAACGCGGTGCGCACCGACCTGTTTAATAAAATGCAGGATTTGCCCATCCGTTATTTTGACACGCACACCCACGGCGAATTGATGAGCCGGTTTACCAGCGATGTGGATACGCTGCGCGAGGCCATCACCATGGGCGTAACGCAGCTTATGGCCTCGGCGGTCACGGTCGCGGGAACGTTTATCATGATGCTGATTCTCAGCCCGGTTTTGACCCTGCTGATTGTGGGGATGCTCGTGATTATGACGCGGATTATTAAAACAATCGGCGGAAGGTCGGCCGGAAACTATAAAAAACAGCAAAAGGCGATCGGCGCGGTGAACGGATATATTGAGGAAATCATAGAGGGGCAGAAGGTAGTCAAGGTATTCTGCCATGAAGACAAGATTAGGGAAGAATTCCGCGGCCTGAATGAAAACCTTCGCGAATGCGCTACCGACGCGAATTTTTATGCCAATGTCATCATGCCGATTATGGGTAACCTGACCTATGTGAATTATGCGCTGACGGCCGCCGCCGGAGCCGCGCTGGTCATCGGCGGAAAGATGGACATCGGCTCCATCGCCTCTTTCCTGCAGTATACCAGAACGTTTTCACAGCCGATCACGCAGATTTCCCAGCAGTTCAATGTGGTCTTGGCGGCGCTTGCGGGCGCGGAGCGCATTTTTGAGGTCATTGACGCCGAACCCGAAAAGGACGACGGCACCGTTTCACTGGTCAACGCAACAAAAAATGAGGATGGTTCTCTGACGGAGACACAGGAGCGCACGGGTGTGTGGGCGTGGAAATACCCCCACAGCGACGGGTCGGTTACTTACACGCAGCTGAACGGCGACGTCCGTTTTAATGATGTGACCTTTGGCTACGATGAGAAAAAAACCGTGTTGCACGATGTTTCGCTCTATGCCAAGCCGGGACAGAAAATCGCTTTTGTCGGCTCGACCGGGGCCGGAAAAACAACGATCACCAATCTGATCAATCGGTTTTACGAGGTTCCGGAAGGGAAAATCCTGTATGACGGGATCAACATCAGAAAGATAAAAAAGGATGACCTGCGCCGATCTCTCGCCATGGTTCTGCAGGATACCCATCTGTTTACCGGCACGGTTCGGGACAATATCCGTTACGGAAAGCTCGACGCTGACGATGAGGAAATCATCGCGGCGGCAAAGCTTGCAAACGCGGATTATTTTATCCGTCACCTGCCGCAGGGCTACGATACCATGCTGACCGGGGACGGTGCAAACCTGAGCCAGGGGCAGCGCCAGCTGCTGGCAATTGCCAGAGCCGCCGTGGCCAATCCGCCGGTGCTGATTCTGGACGAGGCCACCAGCTCCATCGATACCCGCACGGAGGCGCTGATTGAGAAGGGCATGGATAAGCTGATGTCCGGGCGCACGGTGTTTGTCATTGCGCACAGGCTGTCCACCGTTCGGAACTCCAACGCCATCATGGTATTGGAAAACGGGGAGATTATTGAGCGCGGCAGCCACGATGACCTGATACGGGACCGGGGAAAATATTATCAGCTCTATACCGGGCAATTTGAATTATCATAATATACAAAAGAGGACGTTTCTTCGGAAACGTCCTCTTTTGTTATGTAAACCTCTGTTCAGAAAAGCATTTTTGCCAATGCGCAGAAAAAAGGCATTGTCGCCACGGAAAGCAGAGTGGTGAGCGCCACGGATTTCGAAGCGAGCTTTGCGTCGCCGCCGAACTGAACCGCAAACATTGCCGTGGCGGTTGCCGCCGGGGCGGAACAGAGCAGCAGAACGGTCGAAGCGATTGTTTTGTCAATGCTGAAAGGGAGCATCAGCGCAAAAGTCAGGCCCGGAATCAGAACCAGTCTTAAAACGGAAAGCAGATAGAGGGTCCGGTCTGTGAAGAGTTCTTTCAGATTGATGCCTGAAATATATTCCCCTACCACAATCATGGCAAGCGGCGTGTTGATGGAAGCAAGGGAATCAATCGGAAATTCCAGAATTTCCGGTAATTTGACGGAGAAGGCAAAGAGCGGAAAAGCAACGGCAAGCCCAATGATTCCAGGGTTGGTGGCAATCTGTTTAAAGCCGGGGGTCCTTTTGCTGCTGATGCTCGCATAACCGTGCGTCCACATCAGAAGATTGAATACGGAGTTGTACATGGAGGCGTAAGCGACACCCATGCTCCCAAAGACGGCCTGTACAAGGGGGATCCCCATAAATCCGCTGTTGGAATAGGAGACGGCGAAGCGGAGGATTTTCTTTTGATGGTCGGGATTTCTGCGAAAAAACAGCATACTGACCAGAATTGCCAGCCCTATGGCGAAAGCCGACCACAGAACCGCGGAGGCCAGATCCTTGATGCCAATCTGGCCGATGATGCTCTGAAGGGAGGAAACAATCAGGCAGGGGGTTACCACATACAGCAGGATGGCGGTGATCTGCTTGGCGCCTCTTTTTGTGATCATGCCGGTCTTCCCGCAGATATAGCCGATGAAAATCATGATAAACAAAATAATTACTTTTTCAAAAATTGTAAAAAAGGATGACAGCATCAGCGCTTTTCCCCGATCATTGTGGATTTTGTCTTTCCAGTTTTCTGAAATGATACAGCTTTTCAATCGTTTTGACTACGGCGTCGCTGTCCTGGCTGCCGATGATATGCGGTGCGGTTTCTTTCAGACGATCCGCCGCGTTTGCAACCGCGTAGCCGTAATCCGCCTGGTCAATCATCGCGGCGTCACTCTCGTCGTCGCCAAAAGCGGCGACCCGCTCCAGTGAGTACCGTCTTTTCAGTTCCAGAACGGCGTTTTCTTTTGACGCCTCCACGCTGTAAATTTCCAGGAAATAGTATCCTTCGTTGTATTGATCCGCGTAATAGACCGCGTTGACCCGGTTCGCGCAGCCCAGATTCAAGATATCCTTGTACAGTCGCTGAATCATTTCCAGCCTGTCGACCGCCATGATATACACGACGTCTCGCTCTTTTGGCAGCGGACTGCAGATATAATTTTTCAGGGGACGCAGCTTATGCGCGTGATAAAATTTTTCCTCCGCCGCGTTTGTAAAATCACCGTAATAAATATGGAGGACGTCGTTGATAATCGTATGCACAAAGCAGTTCAGGCCGTATTTTTTAAATATCCCCAGCACCTCCGTTGCCACGGAGTAAGGGATGTTTTTGCTGTACAGGTATGTTTTCTTTTTTAAATCATAAAGCGCCGCGCCGTTCATGGTGATAATCGGCAGAGAAAAAGAAATTCCGCTCAGAATCGGTTCAATCGAAGAGGAGGAGCGAGCGCTTGCAACCGTGATCATAGCGCCCTTCTGTAAAAGTTGGTTCAGTTTGAATCTGGTGTAGCTGCTGATTTTGCCGTTGGAGTCCGTCAGCGTGCCGTCAAGATCGCTTACAAACAGCAGCTGTGCGTTCTTTCTCCGGGGCAGGTGGAAGGCGTTGACGCCGAGCGACACAAAAATACCGATCAGTGTGTCGATGATTCTGTTCAGCGCAAAAAAATAAGGATTCGCGTCCAGACCGTGTGAAACGGTAATGCTCATAAAAACAACGCAGGTAATATAGGACGCGGAGGTCTTTTTTGCCAGCACGGTAATGTAGATCAGCGGGATAATTGCGGCCGAAATCAGCAGATATTTTAAAATTGGTGCTTGAGGCGGGATAAAGCTTTTTTCGGCCATCATGATCAGCATGCCGGCAATGCCCCCGATAAACGTGCCGATGATGCGGTTGAAAGCAACCTTCCTGCTGTTGGAGACGTACGGCTGCATGCACAGAACAGCCGCAATCGCGGAATAAAACGGAATTCCGTCGCCGCGGATAAGGTATATTACAAAGCAGAGGAAGACCGCCATGGAGGATTTGATGATTCGCAATCCAATTTTGGGCATTTGCAGTACTCCTAAAATGATGTTTATTTTTATTAGTTTACCACAACGCAGTAAATTTGCAACTTTCAATTTTCCAGGAATTGATCTTTACAGAGTATTCATACCATATACGCCATCTTAACACTATCTTTATATTAATAATGATAGGCTGTTTGATGGGCTGATAACGGCGGTGAATTTTTAGCAATGAGGTGGTTGAAAACATGTATATAATCGTAATCGGATGCGGAAGACTGGGGAGCAGGCTTGCAACGGAACTGTCTGACTTTGGGCATGATGTCTGCATTATTGACCGAAGCGGAAGCAGGCTGGACGTTTTGGGAAGCGGGTTCAACGGGCAGAGAATACAGGGCATTGAATTTGACAGCGATAACCTGTTAAATGGGGGAATCCGGCAGGCGGACGCGCTTCTGGCTGTTGCTTCCGACGATAATATCAATATTACCGTGTCGCTGATTGCGGAAAAGATTTATCACGTGCCGGAAATTATCGCGCGTATTAATGATCCCGCACGGCAGTACATCTATGATAAGCTGAATATTAACACGATCAATCCGGTGGAGCTTGGCGTTGAAATGTTGAAGAACAGGTTGGCTGTTAAGGATATTGACACGGTAGCGGAGTTCAACGGCGGCTATGAAATCCTTCAGCTTGTAGTTGGAAAAAAAGGTCAGTACCGGATCAAAGAAATACAAAAACAGTATTCCTGCATCATATCGTTGCTGATCCGGAATGAGGAAATCATTCTTCCTGCGGAGGACGAGCAGATCCGCTGTGGGGACAGAATTGTTTGTACCATACAGAAAAAAGACATAGAAGCGCTGACAAAAGCATTCAACAAGGAGGTGCCGATATGGAATCAATAATTATCGGTGGGGGAAAAGTTGGGTATAATCTGCTGAAGACACTCAGAGAAAGAGGCTATCAGGTTACTTTGGTTGAACGGGACAGGGACATCTGTGCGAAAATAGCCGATGAGCTCGACGCGGATGTTATTTGCGGAGATGGCACCGACTTGAATGTATTAAGCGACGCCGGAATTGCAGACGCGGAAATTATTGCCGCGGTGACGGGTACGGATGAAGAAAATCTGGTGATCTGTCAGATCGCTAAAATCAGTTTTAATATTCAAAAAACAATTGCGCGCGTCAATAATCCAAAAAATATTAATATGTTTAAATCTCTGGGAGTCAACCGCATTGTATGCAGCACCGAGGTCATTGCCAATTTGATCGAATCGGAACTCGACAGGGAGGAATACCGGATTATTCAGACCTTTGAACGCGGTTCCATGCTGCTGGCTGAACTGGATATCAGATGTAAAAATCCGTGGTGCGGTCAGGCCATCAAAGATCTTAAGCTGCCGGAAGAGTGTGTGATTACCTCCGTTGTACGGGATGAAAAAGTGATTTATCCAAGGGGAGACACACAGATCCGCGAGGGCGACAAGGTGCTGTTTATCACCAATCATCCGGCGCTGACCGGCCTTATGAATACTTTACATGACAGGAGAGTATAAAAGCATGCAACGCAAAAAAAATGAAATGCTGGGTCTTGCAACCGAACTGCTGGGAACGATGGCTTATGCGCTTCTGATTCTTATCCTCACCGTGGTTATCGTGAGGTGAGAAAATGAAAATCTTTCGAAATACGGTTGGCAGTGTGGAGATCATCAGTTATTACACAGGGTACGTTGTGCTCTGTATGGCGGTGCTGATGCTGATTCCCATTGCCACGTCGCTTATTTTTGCGGAATGGAACCCGCTGCTTGACTTCTTAATCAGTATGGCAATTACTGTTCTGGTCGGACTGGGCATGGTTTTGTTCGGGTGGCGTACACGGCTGCAAAAGGCGCATATACAGTGGAAGCATGGATTTGTAGTCGCGGCGCTCTCGTGGCTGATTCTGATGGTGCTGTGCGCCATACCGACCATGCTCAGTGGGAACGTGGGCTCCATGCTGGACGCCTGTTTTGACGTTATGAGCGGGTTCACAACAACCGGTCTGGTGCTGACTCAGAACCTTGACCATCTTTCCAGCGGCCTGAATATGTGGAGGCATATGCTGACCTTTATAGGCGGACAGGGAATGGTGGTTCTTGCCCTAACGGTAATGGTCAAAGGAACGAACGGAGCCTATAAACTTTATGTGGGTGAAGCGAAAGATATCGAACTGGTGCCGAATGTAAAGGGCACTACGCGGATTATCTGGAAGATCAGCATGGTTTATCTGCTTTTTGGAACTGCGGCGCTTTGGGTTGACGGGATGTTGATCGGGCTGAGCCCGGTTCCTGCTTTCCTGCACGCACTTTACATGTTTGAATCCGCGTGGAGCACCGGTGGGTTTGCACCCATGACACAGAACATTATGTATTATCACAGCATGTCCTATGAAATCATCGCCATGGTAATCTTTATCATCGGATCCTTTAACTTTGGCCTGCATTACGCCATCTGGCAGGGAAAGAGGAAAGAGCTCATAAAGAATATCGAAACACAGAGCTTTTTTATCACCTCGTTTCTTGCCTGCATGCTCGCGGTTTACGGACTTGAAAAGCTTCATCTTTATCCCGACGCGGTTTCTTTTTTCAGGAGAGTGGTGTTTAACGTGCTTTCCGCACACACTACAACCGGGTTCGGCAGTATTTATGCAAGGCAGTTTGCTCAGGAATGGGGCGATTTCGGTATCCTGATTATGGTGTTTGCCATGCTCATCGGCGGGTCGGCGTGTTCAACCGCCGGCGGCTTCAAGGGGCTTAGAGTGGGCATCGTTTTTAAAGGGCTGATGATGGACGTTAAAAAGCTCCTTTGCTCCGAGAGAAATATGAAGGTATACAAATTCCACTACATGAAAGACCATATTCTGGATGACAGTCTGGTACGTTCTTCATCCATTATCATTATCTGCTACATGGCCCTGTTCGGTCTGGGCACCCTTTTGGGTACCTTTTACGGCTATCCTTTGGCAAGTTCCGCTTTTGAGGCCGCGTCTGTAACAGGAAACGTGGGCCTTTCGGTCGGCGTCACCGCACCGGGAACACCGGCCGGGTTAAAGATTTACTATATTGTCGCCATGTACATGGGCAGGCTGGAATTCCTTTCCGTGTTTGCCTTGTTTGGCTATGTGGCCGGAGGTGTTAAAAAGTTATGCGTAAAATCCTTCAGACACTGATTCTGTGTGTTGTCCTGGTTATCCCTTTTTCCCTTAACGCCCGGGCCGCGGACACCGTCAGCATCAATTCGCTGATTGAAAATGCCAAAGCGATGGACGGAAAGGAAATTTCCGTCCAGGGAGAAGCAATCGGTGAGATGCTGGAAAGAGGAGATTACTGCTGGGTCAATATCAACGACGGTACCAATGCGATTGGAATATGGATGAAAACGACGGACGCCCGTTCCATTACCCGCTATGGCGATTATAAGAATCAGGGCGATACCGTCAGAATTACCGGAACGTTCCGCAGGGCCTGTGCGGAGCACGGCGGCGAAGCGGATATCCACAGTGCGTCGTTCCAAATTGTACGCCGGGGGTATCCCGTTGTTCGGCCGGTCTTCACAGGAAAGGTAACGGCGGCTCTGCTGCTTGTTGCGCTTGCGGGCTGCCTTACCGTTTTCTACTTGAAAATCAGCCGGAAACCGGCGGAGACACGGTAATCTGTATTTTAACATAACAAGCGGCCTCTGCAGTACAAAAGCTGCAGAGGCCGCTTGTTATAAAAAATCTTTCGGCCTATTTTTTCTTTTTACCGGATAGAATCGCCGTCACTTCGTCCGCCGATTCCACAGAGGAAAGTACAACGGCATGGTCGCCGGCTTTCAACTGTGTGTTTCCCTGTGGAATCAGGGTCTGTCCGTCCCGGATGATGCAGCCGATAATGCTTTGCGCAGGAAGCGCAATCTCCCATAGTTTACTGTTCAGGACGGCAGATTCGCTGTTGATGGGAACCTCACACACGGCCACTCTTCCGTCCGCGACGGGCAGGTATTTGCAGATATTGTCCGCAATTGCCTCCTGTTCAATCATGTCCGCTAAAAACCGGGTGACGCTTACGCATTTGTCCACGCCGAGATCTTCAAAAAAAGCCTCATTCTTTGGGTCGTTTACAATTGCAAAGGTCTTTTTGGTATGAAATTGTTTTTTTGCAATTTCACATACCAAAAGATTGAACGCGTCTCTGGCATCAAGGGCAGCGACCATATCCATCTTATCTGCGGCGGCTTCTTTCAGCAGGGACGGGTCGGTGCCGTCCCCGCAGACCGTTTCCACTTCATATTCGTCTGCAAGCGTTTTACACCAGTCGAAATCCTCGTTGATCACTCTTACATGATAATCGCGCGCTTTCAGTGCCCTGGTTAAAAGACGGGTTCTCTGGCGTCCGCCCACTAATAATATATTCATACGGCTTTCTCTTCTTTGGCATGGAATAAGACTCTCTGGGCTTCGTTGACCGAAAGAACAGTGGGGCAGACTGTTATAATGTTCATTCCCTGACAGGAAACGGTTTTAGACATATCGTCGATATATGCCAAAACATTTTTTATTTGATAGTGCCGGCTGGCGATTTGCGCGATCATGATATTAGCGGCCTCGTCGCCGGTTGCCGCAATAAGAGAGCCGGCGTTCCGTATTCCCGCAAGCTCAAGAATGTCGGTGTCCGTGCCGTCTCCGGCAATGACGGAGACGCGGTATGACGAGGGCAGCCTTTTCAGTGCGTTTTCATCCCGGTCTATAACGGTAACGTCCTGACCCTGACCGGACATTGCGCAGGCCAGGGACCTGCCCAAACGGCCGCAGCCGATAATGATTACGCTCTCATCTTTTTCTCTGCCGAAGAATCTCATGGCTATCCCTTCTTTCCGTTTTTTATCTTAGCACAGCGGACATAATTGCGGTATTAAGAATGGGGGAAAGATATAAAGATTCCATAAATATGATGGGATTATTCGTCGGCGAAACGGTAGCCGATGCCCACTTCCGTAATAATATAGCGCGGCTTTGCCGGATCCTTTTCAAGCTTACGGCGAATATTCGCCATAAATACGCGCAGCGACTGCATGTCGCTGTCCAGATAAGAACCCCATACCTCCTTCAAAATGTAGCTGTGGGTCAGCACCTTGCCGGAATTGCGGATGAGAAGGGAAAGCACGTTGAACTCCATCGGGGTAAAATGGATTTCATTGCCGGACAGGGTGACCAGATGTTTTTCAAAATTTACCTCAAGCTCGCCGACCCGGTAAATTTCAGGAACCGGGGTATCCTCCCTTTTAACATGTCTTAAAATCACCCGCAGCCTTGCCAGCAGTTCATTGATGCTGAACGGCTTTGTCAGATAATCGTCCGCACCGGCGTCAAGAGCTTCGATTTTCTCCCGATCCTGATCCCGCGCGGATACAACGATGATCGGCATATCGGAAAAGGCACGCACCTGCCGGATGATATCGAGACCGTCCATATCCGGAAGACCTAAATCCAGAATTACAACATCGGGATGCGCGTTTACAATTGCTTTCATTGCTTCTTTTCCCGTTGTCGTCTCAATGGAGCGGTATTCCTGCGTTTTCAGGGAAAAGCTGATAAATGACCGGATTTGCTTATCATCTTCAACAATCAAAAACAATTCATTGCTGTTCATACTTTTTACCTCCTTCGCACGGCAGGTAAAAGCGTATGGTTGCCCCGCCGTCTTTGTTGTTTTCAGCGATGATTTGCCCCCTGTGCGCGCTGACAATTGCTTTGCAGATGGAAAGGCCGAGACCGATTCCGCGTTTTGAATCGGCCCGCGGGCTTTCTTCCGTATAGAACAAATCAAAGACTTTTGATAAGTCACGTGGGTTCATGCCTGTTCCATTGTCAATAACACTGAACCAGACTTTGCCTTTTGCCTGCTTTACCACGATGTTGATCTCATCCGAGGGAGAGGTGTGCTTTACCGCGTTGTTGATCAGATTGATCAGCACCTGCTCGATGAGTTTGCCATCCATGGGAACAAAAACAACGTTGTCGGGTATTTCTATTTCAATGCTGCGCCCGTCGGTATATTTTGAAGCGTGGCTGACCGCTTCCCCTACGATTTCCTCTACCGCTTCCAGCTGTTTGTGAACCGTCAGCTTTCCTTCCTGAATTTTCGTCAGGCTCAGAATATTTTCTACCATCTGGGTCAGCCAGCAGGAATCGTCGTAAATTCCCTGAACCAGTTTGATGTTGTTTTCATCCTTCAGGCTGTAAAGAAGCATTTCCGAAACGCCCGTAATTCCCGCGAGCGGTGTTCTGAGGTCGTGCGAAATGGAGCGGAGCAGGCTGCTTTTAAATTTTTCGCGTTCCGCGTCGTTTTTTGCCTTTTCCCGTTCTTCCGCAAGGCGTTCCCGTTCCATTGCTACGAAAATCTGCACGGAAATGGAGGAGATCAGCTTTTCCTCCTCTGATTCTTCTGAAATCCGTCCGCCGGGCAGACAGATCAGGCCGTACTGGTAACGTCTGTTCGCGATTGGCAGGACAAACCGGCCGGCCGTTTCGGATTCCACCTCTGCTGTGGACAGTTTCCGGGTGTCCACCATGCGGTTGCCTTTTTTGATACTGTATTCTTCATAAAGCTGCTGTTCCCTGTCTGTTGTAATGCAGAAAACGTCGCAGTCCAGAAGATTGGAAAGACTTCTGACCGACACGGTTGCCACATCCGAGATACTGCCGGCCTTTGCCAGGGAACTCGTGATCTGAAAAAGAATGTTGGACTGTTTTTCACGCTGTCTGGCGGCATATTGGGAATGCATGATTTTGCTGGTCAGTGTGCTGATGAGAATAGAGGCGATCAGCATGACGACGAAAGTAACAAGATAGTTTTCATTATATACGTTAAAGGTGTGATACGGCTCCGTAAAGAAGAAATTGAAACAGAACATTCCAAGGACCGAAGCGATGATCCCGTAAATATAGCCGACCGTCATCCGCGATATGATCAATACCGACAGAATGTAAATCACCACAATGTTGGTCCCGGAAAACCCTGTGTTCTTAAATAGCATTGAAAGAAGGGTAGCCCCGGCTAAAACCAGAAGGGTGACCGCCATCTGGACGGGCGGTTTTTGAAACAGCTTGCTGTTGTGGCTGATACTCATATTTTCACATCCTGTTGTTCTATATTTTTTCATTATATCATATTGTAGCCGTGTTTGGTTATTTTTTACCTATTGACAAAAACTAATAATATGTTTATAGTATAAATATACCCCACAGGGGTGTAGTGAGGTGAGACGATGAATAAAAAATACAATGTAACGGGCATGACCTGTTCGGCATGCTCGGCCAATGTGGAAAAAAATGTCCGAAAACTGAACGGCGTGCGTACCGTCAACGTCAACCTGCTGTCAAACAATATGACGGTGGACTACGATGATTCGGTGACAAACGACGCAGAGGTAATCCGGGCAGTAGAAAACGCGGGGTACGGCGCTTCCATATTCTCCCGCAAAGCGGATGCAAACACAAAAAGCCAGTCCGTGGAAAACCCGGTGCAAAAAGAATTAAAATCGATGAAAACGCGTTTAATTGTTTCTTTTACATTTTTGATTCCGCTTTTGTATCTTGCCATGCATCATATGATGAAGGAATGGATCGGCCTGCCGGTTCCGGAATTTATCAGTGCGACCTTCCATGGCCCGGAAAACGGTGTTGTGTATGCGTTTGCGCAGTTTTTACTGCTTTTGCCGATCGCTTATGTCAACCGGAAGTATTTTCAGGTCGGCTTTAAAACCCTTGCGAAGCGGGCACCCAATATGGATTCCCTGATCGCAATCGGCTCGACGGCCGCGATGGCCTACGGTGTTTATGCTATTTTCAGAATTGGTTATGGGCTGGGCCACGGCGATATGGAAACAGCGGACCACTTTCTGATGGATCTTTATTTTGAATCGGCGGGTACCATTTTAACGCTGATTACGCTCGGAAAGTATCTGGAGGCAAGATCCAAGGGGAAAACGTCGGAAGCCATTACCAAGCTGATGGATCTGGCCCCAAAAACGGCGGTGGTGATCCGCGGCGGCGCCGAGGTTGAGATTCCGGTGGAAGAGGTCGTTGTCGGCGATATCCTGCCGGTGCGTCCCGGCCAGAGCATTCCGGTGGACGGAATGATCGTTGAGGGCAGCTCCTCTGTTGACCAGTCCGCACTGACCGGCGAAAGCATTCCGGTCGAAAAGCACGTTGGGGACAAGGTGATTGCCGCAACCATCAATAAAACGGGATTTTTTAAATTCGAGGCGCAAAAGGTCGGGGACGACACGACGCTGGCACAGATTATTGAGCTGGTGGAGGACGCAAGTTCCTCCAAAGCGCCGATTGCAAAGCTCGCGGATAAAATCAGCGGTATTTTTGTTCCGGTTGTCATCGGCATTGCGATTCTTTCCGCCGCGGCATGGCTGATTGCGGGGCAGTCGTTCGAATTTGCCCTTTCCATCGGCATCGCGGTGCTGGTGATTTCCTGCCCCTGCGCGCTGGGGCTTGCCACGCCGGTCGCCATTATGGTCGGTACGGGAAAAGGCGCTTCCAACGGAATTTTGATTAAATCCGCAGAGTCGCTGGAGACAGCCCACACCGTCAATACGGTGGTTCTTGATAAAACAGGCACCATCACCGAAGGAAAGCCGAGGGTGACGGATATGCTTGCAACCAAACCGGCTGCGGAACGGGAACTGCTCACCTTGGCGGCTTCCATAGAAAAACCGTCGGAGCATCCGCTTGCGGACGCGATTGTGGAAAAGGCAGCCGAGTCTGGAATAGCGCTCAAGTCCGTCGAACAGTTTGATTCCGTTTCCGGTCAGGGCGTTGCCGCGGTGGTGGACGGCAAGCAGTATTATGCCGGAAACCGCGCGATGATGGACAGCCGGCAGGTGGATATTTCCGCGCTGCAAAGCGCCTGTGACGCGCTCGCCGAGGACGGAAAAACACCGCTGTATTTTGCACAGGGCCAAAACCTGATAGGGGTCATTGCGGTGGCGGATGTTGTGAAACCGACCAGCCGGCAGGCAATTGAAGAATTTAAGGCAATGGGTATTGACGTTGTCATGCTGACGGGCGATAATAAAAGAACAGCCGAGGCCATCCGCCGGCAGCTTCATATTGACCGTGTGGTGGCGGACGTAATGCCGCAGGACAAGGAAAGCGAAATCCGCAGGATACAGGAAAGCGGCAAAAAGGTCGCCATGGTCGGCGACGGCATCAATGATGCACCCGCGCTTGCAAGGGCAGATGTGGGAATCGCCATCGGTGCGGGAACGGATATTGCCATTGAATCGGCGGATATTGTGCTGATGAAAAGCGACCTGCTGGACGCCGTTACCGCAGTGCAGCTGAGCAAGGCTGTTATCAGAAATATTAAGGAAAATCTTTTCTGGGCGTTCTTTTACAACAGCATCGGCATCCCGCTTGCGGCCGGCGTATTCTTTTCCGTGCTGGGCTGGAAACTGAACCCGATGTTCGCCGCGGCGGCCATGAGCCTGAGTTCCGTGTGCGTTGTTTCCAACGCGCTGCGTCTCAAGTTGTTTAAGCCGCGCAGGATATCCACAGATCAAAACAATCAGAAACAAAATACAATCGAAATAAAAACAGAAGGAGATCAGTCTGAAATGAAAAAAGTCATTACAATCAACGGCATGAGCTGCGAGCACTGCAAGGCGAGGGTGGAAAAGGCGCTGAACGCCATTGACGGCGTTGAAGCAAAGGTCGACTTGAAAAAAAATAACGCCATCGTTTCGCTGACAACCGAGGTTTCCGACGAGGTACTGAAAAACGCGGTGAACGAGGCTGGCTATGAGGCGGTTTCCGTCGAAGAGAAAAAAGGCCTGTTCGGTAAATAATTGACACGGGAGGACTGGAATGGTAGCAGATAAAGAAAAGGTAACCCGGCTGCTGAAGACTGCGCGGGGTCAGCTTGACGGACTTTTAAAAATGGTGGAAGAGGATCGTTACTGCATAGACATCTCCAATCAGCTGATGGCTACACAGGCAATCCTGAAGAAAGCCAATTTTGAAATCATACGTGCACATCTTGGATGCTGTGTGAAGGAAGCATTTGAAAACGGGAACTCAGAAGAAAAAATAGATGAAATACTGGCCGTAATGGATAAGCTTTCCAAATAGCGGCCGTCAGAAACAGGCAAAGCCCCCATGAAAATGGGGGCTTTGCCTTGCTATATGCCGGATGTAATTTGAAAAAGGAAGATTTTTGTACGTATATGGATAATATTGACAAATTATGCGATTTGAAATATAATCAATGTGTATAAAAGCAACATGGAAATTTAAGTAAAGAAGTAAAATTTTAATCAGTTTTGAACTGATATTTTTTAATTGCTGAGGCGGTAGAAAAATGAATTTTACATCAAAAAAATCTGTCTTCATTTCTGCAATTGCAATCATCCTTCTTCAGGCTGCCGGGTTCCTGTTCAATTTCCACGGATTGGGCGGCTTTCTTTATTCAGCAATCGGGAGCGTTCTGATTGTTTTGGCTGCCGATCTGCTGTTTGGAAAAACCCGAGGGAATTCGCGGCCGGCCGCTCAACAGACCTACGGAAAGGAAGAATTGGGCGAGCAGCTTTTTATGGTTGCCGAAACCATGGGCTTTGATTCCCAGCAGCTGATCTGGCTTTCAAAGGATAATATGAAAACTTTTGAAAAAGTTGCCAAGATTTCTTATGAGATTGAAAAACTTAGCGAGCAGAACGCGGCCAGCTCGGAAGAGATCAATGCAAGCATCAACGAACTTGTCGGCGTATGCACCAGTTTGAATTCCGGGGTTATAAAAATTGAGGATCATTCAAAGACCTCAATCGAAATGCTGGAGAAAAACGAACAGACCATCCGAAGCATCGGAAGCTTCATCCTTGACCTCACATCGGTGATCAAGGTTGCTTCCGACAGTAATCTGGAGCTTCAGCAGTCTTCCAGAAAGATTAATGAAATTGTGGATTATATTCGGAAAATTTCAAGTCAGACCAACCTTCTCGCGTTAAATGCCGCCATAGAGGCCGCCCGTGCGGGGGAGGCCGGAAAGGGCTTTTCCGTTGTCGCCGGAGAAATCAGGCGGCTTGCCGTGCAGACGGATGATGCAATTTCCATTATTGAAGGCGTAGTTAAAAATATTGTTGACAAAATAGAAACATCCAATACGGCAATGACCGAAATCGGCGGAAAGATGAAAAATGTTGACGGCATTGTCAGCGAGTCTTCACAGATTATTCAGGAAATCAGTTCCATTCTGAAGGATGTTCAGAGTGCGATTTCCAGTCTTTCCGATGAATCGATGATGCAGAAGAATACGGCTGCGGAAATTGAAAAGGCTGTGGAAAATGTCGCCACGGCAGTACAGGAAACCCATGATGTATCCTGCTCCTCCATACAAATGGTGAATGTGCAGCAGAAGAAAAATGAAACTATTCTTTCCTTCTGTAACAAAATCGGAGAAACGGCTGAAATGCTGCAAAAGGACGCAATGTACTTTAAAAAGGAAGACGAAATCATATTCGGCGTCAATCCTTTTGTCGAGCCTGAACGCATCCGGAAAACCTATGTTCCGATTTTGGAACGGGTGTGCGCCAGCGTGGGGCTGAAATGCCGTACCCTGATTGTCAGAAGCTATGACGCGCTGAGTGAAAGCGTGGATAAAGGAATTATTGATATCGGATGGTTTTCACCCTTTGCCTATGTCAGCGCACATGAAAAGTGCGGGGCGAATGTGCTGGTGACGCCGAAGGTGCAGGGCCGCTGTTCCTACAACGGGTATATTATCGCCCGCAAGGACGGCAGGGTTCATTCCATCAATGATTTGAAGGGAAAGTCGTTTGCGTATGTGGATGAGAAAAGCGCCTCCGGTTATCTGTATGCCCGGGACATGATCAAGCAGAATCATATGGACCCCGACTCCATTTTTGAGAAGGTCGTATTTTTAGGCAACCATAATAATGTGGTAAACGCCGTTTTGGCCGGAGAGGTGGACGCGGGCGCAACTTATGACGAGGTCTACAACCAGGCGCACGCGGATGGACTGTTTACGGATCAGCTGATTATCGTCGCCCGCACGGAGGAAATACCCAAGGACGCGCTGGCTGCCAGAAAGGACATGCCCGCGGCGCTCATGGATAAACTCAGCACGGCTTTTGTGGAATTCAATGATTACAGCGGAATTGATACCACGGTTCAGGGATTTGTTAAAAATGAGGACAAGGCTTACGATATTATCAGAAGGCTGAACCATTAGTCTTCGGATTGTACGGCATTTTCCTTTCATTATAAAGTAACTGTGTGTTTCTCCCCTGCCGCAGGCGGGGGAGAAACACATTTAATCTTCCAATCATAAATGGCTGCTGTAATTTTCCATTTTCTTCATTAGTTTACATAATTTTCAGTATTGTCATCTTCCTACATAGGTGTTACGATAAATACAAGAAAAGTTACAAACCTGTAACATTTCAAAATCGAGAAGCATGAAAAGGAGATAATACATGAAAACGAAAATACTTGCATTAATCGCATGTGTGCTTATGTCAGGTACGGCCGGCGCAATTGTCAACAGCGGCAATACAGCGTCTGCACCAAGCGAAAGCACCGCTACAAGTACCGTTTCTGTCGATTCTCAGACAGCGTCCGGTCAAGCGGAAGAAGTAAAAAGTGCGGCACCGGCGGTAAACACACAGGAAACAGGCAGCAATACTGTTGCCGATATTGTTAAATCCGGTACTTCAAGCGTTTGCCCGAAGACATCCGTTTCCAATGGAACAGTTGCAGGCACAAACTCCACAAACTGCAAGGTTGGCAACAGCTGCAGCAGCAACCCGATTTGCAGCGTTGGGAACGGCTGTGTAAACAATTCCAATTGCAAGGCCGGCACAACCTGCACAGTAAAAACCAATTGCCTTACTTCCGTCAGCCCTGCGAATGGAACCAAATATCAGATTACCATCGGAGGCAAGACTTATAGTTACTGCCCCAAAACCAATTCGAATTCCAGTTCCAAACCAAGCTCAAGTTCTAAGCCGAGTTCTGCCCCCAGCACAGGCTCTCAGGGAAACACATCGGGCACACCGTCTGCCACAAGCGGCAGCTATGCTTCCTTCCAGAATCAGGTTGTTCAGCTGGTTAATCAGGAAAGAGCTGCAAACGGGCTCAAGCCGCTTACGGTCAATTCTCTTCTGACAAAAACAGCGACTCTGAAATCGGAAGATATGGCGAAGCTGAACTATTTTGACCATCAGTCCCCTACGTACGGTTCTCCGTTTGATATGATGAAGCAATACGGAATCAGCTACAGAACCGCCGGAGAAAACATTGCAATGGGTCAGACAACCCCGCAGCAGGTCATGCAGGGCTGGATGAATTCCCCGGGCCACAGAGCGAACATTCTGAATTCCTCCTTTACACAAATTGGTGTGGGTATTGCCAAAAACGCGCAGGGCCGTTACATTTGGACCCAGCAGTTTATTGGCTGACAGATTGATTCATTCCATCACTTTATCATGATAAGAAGGCTGCCGGTTTCCGGCAGCCTTCTTTTTGTGCCGCCGTGGAACTTGTCCGCAAAACGTTGGAACAAGAGAGGAGGTATCGTCATACAGTGATTACTGGAGGCCTGGACAACGATCTAAGAGGGAAAGTTGAAAAGGTTTTCCACAGGAGGAGTGAATATGGATTATTTTTTCACTTGGGAAACGCTGGCCACTTTTGCAGGATGCGCGGCGGCGACAGCGCTCATTACCCAGTTCGTTAAAAGTGCATCTTTTTTAAAAAACATTGCCACACAGTGGGTGTCCTATTTCATTGCCGTCATCCTTTTGCTGGGTGCAACGTATTTTACCGGCGCGCTGACCTGGTCTACAGGCACATTGATTCCCTTTAACGCAGTGATTGTTGCCCTGAGTGCCAATGGGGCGTATTCCGCCGTGTTAAGGGCAACCGGCAACAAAGAAAACAAATAACTCAGTAACATTCTATTATAGGAACTGGATGCTCTCTCGGCCGTTTATTTAGCTGAGTGAGCATCCTGTTTTGGTTTTCCGACATTTAAACCTCGTTAAACTTATAGCAATTGGAAATAAAACGCGACATCAATTAAAATTCGTTATATTTTGTTAAGTGGAAAGAGTTTTTGAACAGTTGTAAACGTCTGCGCAGCCGCATATATAAAAATGAAGGTGACGGAAGAATATCAGCCGGGTTTTGCGCAGAAAGACAGGTACGAACAGGAAGGCGGTCAATTCTTTGCGGGGATAATATGCTTTTGGGAACGGGGGGAAGACGCCATGGAAGAAATGACAATTGATTGTAAAAAAATGTTCGGAGGTTTTTACCGAGGCAGGAATGTACTGGTGACAGGCCACACAGGCTTTAAGGGCTCCTGGCTTTGCCTGTGGCTTTATCTGATGGGCGCGAGAGTTACCGGATACGCGCTTGACCCCGCGACAGACCGGGACAATTTTGTCCTGTGCGGCTTGCGGAACAGAATGGTTGACATCCGCGGCGACATCCGCGACGAAGCAAGGCTGAAACAGGTATTCGATTTGTATGAGCCTGAGATTGTGTTTCATCTCGCCGCCCAGCCCGTTCTCCGCCGCTCTTATGAAATTCCGGAGGAGACCTTTGAAACCAATGTGATGGGAACTGTCCGGGTGCTGGAGAATATCCGTCTTTCGCACACTGTAAAGACGGGTATAATAGTCACATCGGACAAATGCTATGAAAACAGGGAACAGATTTGGGGATACCGCGAAGGGGATATGCTGGGCGGATACGACCCGTACAGCGCCAGCAAGGGCTGTGCGGAGCTTGTTACGGCTTCTTACCGGAACTCCTTTTTCAATGCCCGCTCGGGGAAATATTCCGGGAAATACATTTCCTCTGTCCGTGCAGGTAATGTGATCGGCGGCGGGGACTGGTCACAAGACAGGCTCATTCCCGACTGCATCCGCGCCCTGCAGTCGCACCGCCCGATAGAAATCCGGAATCCGGAATCCGTACGCCCGTGGCAGCATGTTTTAGAGCCTCTTTACGGCTATCTTCTGTTAGCCTATAAAATGACGGAGCAAGGCACACGATACACAGGCTCATGGAATTTCGGGCCCGATTTTGAATCGACCGTTCCGGTGGGCAGGGTGGCCGATATGCTGGTATCTCTATGGGGAGGAGGGAAATGGGAGGATTGCTCCGAACATACGGCACTCCATGAAGCTTCATTGCTGAGCCTTGACTGCACAAAGGCGAAAGTCTTTCTGGGCTGGAAGCCCCGCATGGATCTGCGGCAGGCGCTGGAATACACCGTTGAGTGGTACCGGACTTTCCGCAGGGAGGACGTTTATCCCCTTTGCGGAAGACAAATTGCCGCATACTGCGCGGCGTGTATGTCCGCCGTGGAAAATTCGGAGATGGAGGGCTCATAATACAGAAAAAGAAGAGGTCTGAAAAGCCATTCGCTTTTCAGACCTCTTTCATAAATTTTCGGGAATTACTCCACGCTACATGACTCTAACGGGAAAGACCGCATCGACAATGCCGATGACCAGAGCACCCAGAACGGCGCCGATAATGGAAACGCTCATACCGGGAACCAAAAACTGCGCGACATAGATAATGATTGCGGATATAATAAATCCTTTCAATCCTTTCCCAAAGGGAGCCGCGTCAACCTTCATCATTTTTTCCACCAGATAGTCAATAACGCTGATCACCACTGCAGCAAGCAGGAATGACCATAAACCGCGGATGGAAAAGCCCGGGGTCAAAAACGATACAATTGCAAGAACGACCGCTGTAATGATCATTCTGCCAAACCAGCGGAGAAATTCCGAACCGGTTGAATGCTCAGTTTCCATATGCCCTTCGTGTGTCATTTATTTATCCCTCCTGTGCCGCACACAAAATAGATTTGGTACGGACAGATATAGTTTTAACTGAACATGGCCGCGATATCCTTTTTTAGCGGTTGACAGTTATTGTTAAACATTGAAAAATTGCAGGTGCGTTAATCACACAATTCCGCCGCCAACATAATTATGGTATAAATAATTCTTTGGTGGGTGATTGAATTTGTACCTGATATCTGTATTATTATTCGCGCTTTCGGCCAACCTTGACAATTTGACAGTGGCAATTACCTTTGGAATGAGAAAAATCAAACTGAATTTTTTTATTAATTTCCTGATTGCCGTAATTACGGGGGTCGGTACTTTCCTTTCCATGTCAATTGGCCGGGTTATCGGTCAATTTTTTTCTGCATCGGTATCCAATACGCTTGGCAGTGTCATACTGATTCTGATCGGCGTCTGGTTCCTGAAGGACTTCTTTAAAAAACCGCGGGAAAATAAGGAATGTCCGAAAAAAGAAAAAGTAAATCTTAATACGATGCTGGAAGACCCCGAAACGGCGGATCTGGACAAATCCGGAACCATTGATGCGGGGGAATCCGCTATTCTCGCCCTTGCGCTGACCATTAATAATTTTGGCATGGGTGTCGGCGCAAGCATATCGGGACTGAACATATGCGCTACAACGATTTTCACATTTTTAATCAGCATGGTTTCGATCACCGTGGGATACCAAGTGGGAAAAAGCTGCATCCCCAAATCGCTTTGCAGGTTTGTTCCTCTGATATCTGGGGGCATTGTTATCGCGCTCGGAATCTTTGAAATGCTGATTTGATCAGCGCGCTGTTTCTTTCGCGGTGAGGTTTCCGGTGCTAAAGAACAGGGAACGGCAGTTTCAGATTACGGATTAACCGCCCAGGGTCACATCCTGGTCCTGATACCATTCCAGAGCCTGATAAAACTGTTCGGGCCTGAAATCCGGCCACAGATCGTCAAGAACATAAATGTCTGCATAGATCGACTGTACGGGCAGGAATCCGCTCAGCCGGCGTCTTCCGCCCCAGCGTATAATCAGGTCTATTCTTGAAATGTCGGAGGAGGCAATCGTATTTGCCATATTGCCGGTGAAAGCGGCGCCGTTGTTTTTCAGGGAGCAGTTTAAATCCCAGTTCCATCCGTAGTTTACCAGAAAATTAATTTTCATAAGACCGCGCCCAAACTGCACCCTTTTTGAGTAAGGCAGAAGTTCCTTCGGGAATAACGGGGAATCCGTATTGCCCACAATCAGCAGATCGGCGTCCTGGTTCGCAAGCTTCAGAACCGCGTCCACGCAGGCGCTCTGGAACGCTTTTGTCTGAACAGACGGCCGCTTTGTATTATCGATAGTAAATCCGTAGAAGGTCATTTCCTGAATTCCGAGCGAAAGGCAGATTTTGTAAAGCTCGAAGCCCGGGTCGATGCCAAATTTGTACCCGTCCTGTTTTTCGTATCCGTTCTTTTCAGCCCATCGTCTGTTTCCGTCAGGAATAATTCCAATGTGCCGCGGCAGTCTGCTGAAAGATAAATTGTTCATTTTCTTCTCCGATTCAAAAAATAATGAATTCCATTTTTAAGAATAGTCTGCATAAATCAGGGATGATTATACGCTGAAAAGGCCGGGCGTTTGTCCTGCCTTTTTTTGTTTTTGAATAATTTGATTTTTACAAATTTTATCCGGCTTAAATTATTTACAAATGTTTTACAAAAAATGTTGACACGGAAAGAAATAGTAGTATAATATGCATTGTACATATGTATTTTAAATTTACAAATGTAACATTGCTGACTGTCGGCCGACAAAATCAGCCCGTTCCATACCTGCTTTGCTCAAAACGCAGGTTCTTCATTTGAAAGGAGATGATATAGGTAATTCTGTTAAGATGAATTACAGCAAGAAAATCAATTTTCAAAAATAAAAGCAGCAGAATTCGTTTTATTGGCAAAAAGAGAATTGGGTTATCTGGAAAAGTCAATCATTATTTGAGAGGAACAGGTTGAAATGAATATTGTAAATGTCGTAGGAGCATTCTTAGGCGGATGTTTAGGTTCGCTGGTTGGGGGGAATCCTGCCTTTGTTATTGCCGGTATTGTCGGCGTTATTTTTCTGGCGATGGGGAATGCAGCCGGTGCGTCTATTCTGCAGTCTACAGTGGAATACACTCTGTTTACGCCATGTATTTGTTTTGCCGGCGCGGTTGCCGCCCTGGCATATTCGGCCAACATCCGAAAGTATAACATCGCGGGTACGAATTTGAACAAAGCATTAGGTTTCACAAAAGATGTTTCGGTGGTATTGGTTGGCGGGGTATTCGGACTGTTGGGATTTTTAAACTTAAACTTTGCTACATATCTGAAGCTTCCCCTCGATTGCGGCGCCCTTACGGTTGTATTGTCGGGCGTTATTGTAAGGCTGCTTTTTGGACACAGAAAGTTGATCAATCCAAAACTAAAGGAGGTATCTCTTTACCAAAAAGGTTGCTTGAAGGAATGGCTGTATAAAGTTTTAGTAGGCCTTATTGCGGCGAGCGTTGCGTCCTATGCGGCTCATTTAAGCGGAATCGCTACAATCGGATTTTATATCAGCGCATTGTCCCTGATTTTCTTCCTTTTGGACGGCAATTTCCCGGTTACTCATCACGTTACTCTAATTGCCGGGTATGGGGCAGTACGGTCCGGTAATGTGCTGATTGGTATTTTGTTCGGCATGATTGCGAGTATTGTATTTGAATTGTACCAGAATACCATCAATACAAATGTGGATTCGCATATTGATGCCCCTGCATGTACAATCGCGACGCTAAGCCTTGTAATTTTTTCCATATTCCCGGTATAATTTATTATTGGTTTGGATGCTCGTTCCGGCAGTGTTTTTTCTGTCAAATATGGTAAACCTGAAGAGAGTTTCAAACAATCCCTGTTATTCCATGCTCCCTCTATTGCAGGCATTGACAAACAATAAGGATTGAAGTAGATTATCTGCAAGGACGTATTTATCATGACAGAATGAAACATGCAACAAATCGGGAGGATGAGTGTCCATGGAAACTGAAAATAAAGATCTATATATTAAAATTGCCCATTGGTACTACACTTTGGGTTTAACGCAGGATGAAATAGCCAAAAGACTATCTTTTACACGTCAGCGGGTGAACCGGATTATCAGTTCCTTGGCGGATAAGGGAGTGGTTACGATTATTGTTAACGGATATATGGAGGGCAAGGTAAAATATGAATGTGCGCTTGAAGAGCGCTTCGGGCTGAACCGTGTCATCATTGCAAACACCTATGATCCGAGTGATAACTATTTGCTTACAATTTCCAATGTTGCGTCGCAGTATATTGAAGACTATCTTCAGCCTAATATGGTAATCGGCGTATCATGGGGAGAGACTTTGGCGCACACAATCTCCAATCTTTCTTTTAAAAAGCGTGAAGACTGCAAGGTTGTCCAAATGTTAGGTGCTCAGAACATAGACGAAGATATGATGAAAGCCGATGAAATAGCCCGGTCGCTGGCCGATAAGATCGACTGTGTTTGTTATATGATGTACGCGCCCAGTATTGTTGACAGATCTGAGACGAAAGAACTGTTGATGCTGGAGCGGTCCATTCAAAAATCATATGAATTGATTAAGCGGTGCGACATCGCTCTTTGCGGGATCGGGCAGGTTACAAAGGAGTCCACAATTTGCAAACGCGGACTGCTGAGAGAAGACGATATTGTCCATTTGCGTCAAGACGGTTTCATTGGGGATATCTGCATTAACCCTGTTACCATAGAAGGAAAATGGGAGAATTGCTATATCCGTAACCGGGTTATCAGCGCGAATATGGAGATTCTGAAACAAATACCAAATGTTGTTGCAATCGCAGGAGGAAGCGATAAAACAGAAGCAATTATAGGATGTCTCAATTCCGGAGTGATTAATACACTCATTACTGATGATATAACCGCAGAATGTATTGTGAAAAGGTTGGGCATGAAGTTTGACTGACTGATATTAAAATCTTTGAGTCATAAGAAAAAGAGTTATACATATTATTATTCTTTAGAAGAAATTTAAGGGAGGAAACCATGACATGAATTATATTATTGGAATTGATGCTGGAACCTCATTTGTCAAAGCGGTCCTGTTTGATGTGGCGGGAAACGAATTAATGACACAGTCCCAGGTAAACGAACCGATGTATATCGGGGATGTCGAGGTTGAACAGGATATGAATATACTTTGGGAAAAGGTCGCACTTTGCATCAAAAAAATTATGCAGCAGGGGCCTGCCTCCAAAGCAGATATTCTTGGAATCGGTGTTACAGGTCAGGGAGAAGGCTGCTGGCTGATGGATCGGTCCGGAAATCCGGTACAAAATGCAATATTGTGGTGTGACGGTCGTGCCGCGGAGGAAGTTGCCGATGTGACGGTTGACCATCCCGAACTCGGCAGGATGATTTATGAAACGACGGGTACCCCGCCGCTGACGGGAACACAGCTTATGCTGTTAAAATGGATGCACAGGCACCGCAGGGACGTACTGGACAAAGCGAGTACGATGTTCTTTTGTAAGGACTGGGTTCGTTATAAACTTACAGGCAAGATCAACGGGGATTTAACGGACGCGGGGACCTCTTTACTCGATTCTCAAAAAGGGACCGTTGCTTTAGATATGCTGAAGAAATTAGGTCTGGAAAAGTACGGAGCCTATATTCCTGAGATTGTTACACCCAATACGATTGTCGGCGAAGTGCAAAATGACGTGGCGGCGGAACTGGGACTTAGAGAAGGCACACCTGTTATTGCCGGAACCATTGATGTGGTGGCTGACGCCGTTGCACTTGGCGCTGTCAAGGAAAATGATATCTGCGTGGTTCTGGGGACAACCTGCGCCAATGAAATCATCAAACGTAAGGATCAGTGCCAGTTTGGCAAACCGGGTACGCGTTTTGAAAAGCATGCCGTAGGCGATTTATTTATGAATTTAATGCCAACTATGAACGGCACGCCGAATATTGACTGGGTTATCAATGAAATCGGATTGCAGCAGGATTTTTCTGCAATAGACAAGATGATTGCAGCTGTCCCGGCGGGAAGCGGAGGCGTCATTTATCATCCTTACATCAGCGCGGCCGGGGAAAGGGCCCCGTTCTATCATCCCTATGCAAAAGCAAGCTTTTTTGGAATCAGCACGCATACGACGCGGGCGGATTTAATACGTGCCGTTTATGAAGGGATCACCTTCTCCATTAAGGACTGTCTGCAGGATGCAAATAAAGACGGGAAGATTTACGTAGCGGGCGGCGGCGCAAAAAGTGCTGTTTGGGTGCAGATGATCGCCGATATCACCGGCATGGAAGTCGTTGTGTCCGACGGAAATGAATTTGGTGCCAAAGGAGCTGCAATGATGCTGGGTACTGCGGTCGGCGTGTATCGGGACTACGAGGATGCCGCGGCAAAAACCTGTAAAATTAAACAGGTTTACAAGCCGGTGGAAAAGCAAAATGAAATATATGAAAAAATGTATAAACTGTATAAAGATATCCGTATTGCCAATGAACCGCTATGGTCGGCACGCGCTGAAATTACGAAAGCGATCAATGCATAAAGAATAATATTCTTAAAGAAAGGCTGAGAAAATTGAAAATATTTTTTACTGCGGAATACAGCAAGGAAGAACTGAAACCATTATACGAATTAGGAGACGTTGTTATTGACGGATGGGCTCTGGGCCTGCCGAAGATTCCCGAGCAGGAATTAATGGAGAAAACGAAGGACGCGGATATTATTATTGTCAGCTATGACGATATTACCCGCAAGGTCATAGAAAACGCTCCCAATCTAAAATTGATTGCCTGCACAAGGGCCACTCCGGTGAATGTGGATATGGCCGCAGCCAAAGAACGCTCGATTCCGGTCATATATACTCCCGGGAGGAATTCGGATAGCGCGGCAGAGTTCACAATTGGATTAATGCTTTCTGTCGCCAGAAATATACCAATGGCTTATAAAGCACTTAAAGAAAAAAAGTATACAGGGGACCCCAATTCCTCAAAGCAGACAAAAGAAGGCCTGAAGGTGGATATGATCTGGGATATGAAAGCAGATTCCCCCTATATGGTATTTAAAGGCACTCAGCTGAAAGGAAAAACACTGGGGATTCTGGGATACGGCAGTATTGGCCGCCGTGTGGGGAAAATCGCACGCGCAATGGGAATGTCATTGCTGATCTACGACCCGTTTGTATGCCCTGTCGACATTGGAGAGGTCGGTGTGAGCAAGGTTGAAAAGCTCGAGGATTTAATGAAAAATGCCGACTTTGTGACCTGCCATATGAAAGTTACACCGGAAACCACGGGAATTGTCAGCAAAGCGATGATCGCGCTCATGAAACCCACCGCATATTTCATCAATAGCTCCAGAGGCGCTATTTTGGATGAAGCTGCGATGATCGAAGCGCTGAGAGAAAAACGCATTGCAGGCGCTGCTTTTGACGTTTATGCCAATGAACCCATTTCCAGAGATCACCCATATGTAAGTGAACTCGACAACGTTGTTATTACTCCGCATATTGCGGGCGCAACGGACGATGTTCTTGTCAACCACACCATACAGGTGGTATCCGATGTCCAAAGGTTTATGGAAGGCAGAAGGTTGTTGTACCAGTACAAATATTGATCATTATTTTAGTTGGAGGAAAAAGATATGTTAATGCAAAAAGAACGCGAAGATGTTGTAGCGTATGGAAAAAAATTGATTACGATGGGGCTTACGCAGGGCACGGGCGGCAATATCAGTATTGCAGACCATGAGAAAAAACTGTTTGCTATCAGCCCGAGCGGAATGGACTATTTTGAAACCGAGCCGGAAGACGTTGTCGTTATGGATTTTGACGGCAATGTTGTAGAGGGCAGAAGAAAACCATCGAGCGAACATGAGCTGCACCGGATTTTTTATGTAAACCGTGATGATGTCAGCGCAGTGGTCCACGCACATTCTATTTTCAGTACGGTTCTTGCAACACTAGGGGAAGGTCTGCCCGCTTCCAATTATTTGATTGCGCTGGCGGGATTTGACGTAAGGTGCGCCCGGTACGCTTCTTTCGGTACTGTAGAACTCGCAGAAAATGCTTTTGAGGCTATGAAGGACCGCAAAGCAGCCTTTTTGGCAAACCATGGACTGATTACGGGCAGCCATGACATCATGAACGCATTTAATATCGCTCTGCAGATTGAAGAATGTGCTAAGGTCTATGTAATAGCCAGGGCAATTGGAAAACCCGTTATTCTGGATGGCGAAGAAATGAGCAAAATGATTGATAAATTCCAGACATATGGACAGCGTGTTGCAAAAAAGGATATGGCGTAAGCCGCAAAAGCCTTGAAATTAAAAAAACAGGTTTGCCTTTCAGGCAGGCCTGTTTTTTTTGTCTGGAAGTTTATAACCCCTGTATTTTACATATTTTGTTAAAACTTAAGCATAATAAAAGCAAGTGCTTAATACGGAGGGTCAAATATGTTCCATTTTCCGGTGAGACGTAAAAAAGAAATCGTAAACGAGCAGGTTGAACATTTGAATAAGGAACTGGATGAAAACAGTTTAAGCCGTTCCATGAAAAGCAATGTGGAAACCATAAAAAAACTTTTTTCAGATGTGGATACTCTGATCATCCGGTATATTCAGAATAACCATAACCGTGACCTGAAATTTTGTATTGCCTACTGTGACGGGGTGGTCAGTTCAGCGATCATTAACGAAAATATCATCAAGCCGCTGATGCTTTCCGACGCGGTTCAGCCCGACGAGTTTCTGATTGACCACCTGATAGAAAATGTTGTTTTAATCAGTGAAACCCAAAAAACGAAGCATTTAAAAGATATTGTGGAATCCATTACCTATGGCGATACAATTCTGTTTGTAGAAGGAGCGGATGAAGCTGTCATTCTGAATTCCAAAGGTTTTCAGACACGCTCTATGGATGAACCGGAGAATGAAAAGATCCTTTCCGGCCCGCGCGAGGGTTTTAATGAATCTCTGCTTCAAAATCTTTCTCTGATCCGCCGCAAGGTACGCACCAATGAACTAAAAATGAAATTTATAACTTTGGGAAGAATGACAAGGACGAAAGCCTGCATTTGCTATATTGACAAAATTATAAATAAAAAGCTCCTCAAGGAACTTTACCGCCGCTTGGATTTAATAGATATTGACGCTGTTCTGGATACCAACTACATTACGGAGCTTACCAGAGATTCCGCGTGGTCCCCTTTCCGCGCGACAGGGTACACGGAACGGCCAGATGTGGTAATAGGGAAGCTTCTGGAAGGAAGAATCGCCGTTTTTTTGGACGGCACGCCGGTTGTCCTTACGGTTCCTTATCTGTTTATAGAAAATTTTCAAAGCAGTGAAGATTATTATCTGAGTTTTTACTATACCTCACTGGCACGGTTTCTGCGCATTGTAGGCTTTTTCTTAACGATAGCCGTCCCCGCGCTCTATGTTGCGATTGTTGCGTTTCAGCAGCAAATGCTTCCCACGCAGCTTTTGATCAGCATTGCAGGCGCGAGAAGAAGCGTGCCCCTGCCTGCTGCCCCGGAAGCGTTCATCATGCTTGCGGTCTTTGATGTTCTGCGTGAAACCGGTATCCGTATGCCGTCAAATATCGGTCAGCCGCTCAGTATAGTAGGTGCCCTTGTAATCGGGCAGGCTGCGGTGGACGCGAAGCTTGTAGCCGCTCCTATGATCATTGTGGTTGCCATCACGGGTATTACCAGCCTGCTGGTTCCCAAAATGAACGCGCCGGTGACCTATGTACGCGTGTTTTTGCTTATTATGGCTACCGCTTTCGGCTTATTTGGGTTTGTGCTGGGACTGTCGGGTGTGTTTATTCATATTCTGAATTTACATTCGTTTGGAATCCCGCAGCTCTCTCTCAGCGGATCCCTTCAATTTCAGGAGATTAAAGATACCTTTATCAGGGCGCCCTGGTGGGACATGATTACGCGAACAAAGTCGATGACAAGCAATCTTGTGCGTATGAAGAGCAATCACGGAGGAAATCATGATTAAGAAAATCGCCTGTGTAGGAATGGCAATGCTCTTGCTGCTTTCGCTGACCGGCTGCTGGAGCTATCATGGACTGAATGATATGACCATTGTTACTGGGGTCGGTCTTGACCTTGATCCGTCCACCAAAGAGTATTTATTGACCGCCGAGGTGGTCGACTCAACCGCTTCCACCAAGGAAGCGGGGACAAAGACCAAAATTGTGGAGTCACGCGGGAAAACGGTAATGGATGCGGTGCGAAACGCAAAGAAAAGGCTGATCAGTAAGCTTTATTGGGGGAACAACGAGGTTTTGGTTCTAGGTAGCGAGCTTGCTAAAAACGGAAATTTGGGCAATGTGATTGATTGGCTTCTCACGGATGCGGAATGCCGGGAAACTGTGGGCATTGTTGTTTCACAGGAAAAGACTGCAAAAGACATTTTGAGTATCGATGGGCTGGACAATTCGGTTGTTGCTTTTGAAATCAAAAAAATTCTTGAAGCAGATCAGAATGATGTGGGAACGGTTGAAAAAGTCCCGCTGTTCCGTGTTTTCAGCATACTGGAAAGTCCTGGCCGCTCCATTGTGCTTCCGGCGTTTCATAATACAAAAAACGATGATAAAAAAGCTGTGGAAGCGAACGGCGAGGCGGTCTTTAAAGACAATAAAATGATTGGTTACCTGAGCCCGGAGGAAAGCAAATACTATTTATTTGCGGTAGACGGTATTCACGGAGGAATATTGACCTTATCCTCCACGGAAGAGGAAGTACCCGATGTGTCTCTCGAAATTTCAAAAAGCACAACGAAAAGTTCGTATTCCTATTCAGAAGGAAATTTGAAAGTGACGATCCAGATCAATACCGATGTCTATATGGACGAGCTCAAAGCGCACTCTGACTTGCTGGATGAAAGCAAGATCAAAGAAATTGAGAAAAAAGCGCAAGCAATAGTTGAAGAGCGTACCAAAGGCGTCATTCAGAAAGTGCAGACCGAGTATCACTCAGACATTTTTGGATTCGGCAATATGATTTACAAAAAAGATCCGAAGCTTTGGAAGGGGATGGAACCTCAGTGGGATATATTGTTTCCGTCCATACAAGCAGAGGTACAGTCCAAAGTCAATATCGTAAATACCTCTTTTTTAAAACACACATGAAAGTGAGTGCGCCGATTGGTTACGTTTATTGTGATCGCTTTATATTTGGCTGTAATTTTTTTTGACTTTATTCCCAGCATAAAAAATGGGGACAAGAAAACATGCTGGGTATATTCTGTGCTTCTGGCGGTCAGCTTTTGTGTGCTGATACTGTATACGTTTGACATTGTGGTTCCAAGCCCAACCGGCTTGATCAGACATCTGGTCGAAACTTTTTATAAGCCGTGAGATATCAAAATAAAAAGAGTTCAGACTGAAAGGAACAAGTTCCAATGAATAGCAAATATATTACCATGCGCCAAGCAATATGCATTATTGTTGTATATATATGCGGGAGCAGCGTAGTGCTTGGAGGAAATTCCGAAGCGGGGCAGGATTCCTGGATTTCCATGCTGCTGGCACAAATTATTGTAATACCGATGGTCCTCGTTTATGCCAGAATCATGAAGCTGTTTCCGGAAAAAAATATCTATGAAGTCGTAGAAATTTTATTTGGAAAAATTATTGGGAAAATTGTGACACTCCTTATGTTATGGTATGCTATTCATCTGGCTGCGCTGGTTCTGCGGAATTTTTCGGAATTCATTGAAATTACTTCACTGCCGGAAACACCGCAGCTTCCACTCATGATCATCATGATTTTGGTTATTGTTTATGTCGCGAAAAGTGGTGCGGAGGTTTTGGGGAAATGGGCGCTGGTAAGCCTTTTTATTATCGTCTTTATCATGTCTCTCACCATTGTATTGCTGCTCAACCAAGTGAGCTTTGATAATTTTCTGCCCATGATGAATCACAGTACGAAAACGATTTTAACAGGTTCCTATGAGCTTTTTACATTCCCGTTCGCAGAGACGGTTCTGTTTCTGGCGATGGCAGATTATGTGCGAAAGGAAGACAGCCCGGTAAGAATATATGTTTGGGGAGAGACTCTGGGAGCTTTGATCCTGCTGATTGTCGCTTTGAGAAATATTGCTGCGCTTGGCCCCGCAATGCTGAAAGCGGAGTACTTTCCGTCCTATGCGGCAGCAAGAATCATCAGTGTCAGTGATTTTTTAGCAAGAATCGAAGGTTCCATTTCTACAAATTTTATTCTGGGCGGAATTACAAAAATTTCAGTTTGTATTTTAGCGGCGTCCAAAGGATTATCCAGCTTATTCAATATACAAAATTACAAAAAAATGATATTTCCGGTCAGCCTTTGTGTGTTGGCCCTGTGCAGTATTCTTTACAGAAATACAATGGAGATGATAAATTTTTTAAAAATATATGCGGTTTATGCGATTCCTTTCCAGATTATTATTCCCGTCGCAATATGGGTCGGCGGCGAAATAAGAAAGAGTATAAAAGCAAAGGCAACGGAAACCTCCGCATAAATATGCAGAAATATTGAGAATTTTTTTAAGCAAAGGACAATGGTAGAAATTACCGCCTGCTTTCATTTTTATTTTACATTCTGCCGTTTATACAGTATAATAAATACGAAACAGGTGATTGCAATGAAAGGTAAATTAATAGATAATCTGACAAAATATAACGGGGAGCCGGTGTGGGTGGAATTTGAAAATCCGGACGCATGCAGCTGCGCAAACTGCGGAGCATGCGGTCCGAGCGGTGCTGAAGCACAGTTATATAAAAGCGGGGTGTATCGCGCGGAAGGCCATTTTCTGGTTTCTGAGTCAGACACAGCCTTGAGCTTCCACGAATATACCCCCCGTATTCTCGCCATCTACGAATGGTTGGAATAAAAAACATATTTTCCTCCGCTGTCCGATGAAAACCGTCCAGCGGAGGATTTTTGTTTGCTTTGATTCTGCCTGTTTATCCGCATGAGAAAGGTGAACATTCCTGTAAAACGCCAGGCTGTTGGCAATACAGTCAAAAAAATTTTTATAAAAAAAGCCAAAAAAGTTATAATTTTTTATTTGTCTCATAGGAACCAGGCTGTCTTTAGGAGAAATAAGGAGTTTAGAGCGAATTTTGTTGAAAAAATGAGATTGATTCTCAATTTCTATTTTTATTGATTTGTCTCATTGATTTATTTCCCTGTAAATGAATCATAATGCCTGCTAATTACATCCTGATTCTCTCATATTGACTTATCGCAAATGGTTGTTATAATATTATCGAGATATGTTTAATGAATAATTACTGTTGGGCTTTTCCCGCAAATTATTTTTTATTTTTGAAAGAGGATCGCTATGGAGAAAAAAATCATTATTATCGGTGCGGGCTATTCAGGGCTGCTGACCGCGAAAAAGCTGGCTAAAAAATTAAAGCAATACGAGGACATCAGCATTACTATTATTGATAAAAACCCGTTTCACACGATGCTGACCGAGCTGCATGAAGTGGCGGCCAACCGGGTGGATGAGGACAGTGTCAAGATTAGTCTCAGCAAGGTGTTTGCCGGACGAAAGGTAAACGTCAAGCTTGATACGGTTCAGTCCATCGACTTTGAGCAGAAGCTTGTAACCGGAAACAGCGAAAGCTACAGCTATGATTACCTTGTCCTTGCAGCCGGCTCCAAGCCTACCTTTTTCGGCGTCAAGGGAGCGGAAGAGTTTGCCCATACGCTGTGGTCATATGACGATGCCGTACGGCTGAAGGATCATATTCATGATTTCTTCAGAAGAGCGGCGCGTGAGACCGACTCGGAGGAAAAAAAGAAATTACTTACGTTTTACGTGGTGGGCGCGGGCTTTACAGGAATTGAAATGGTGGGGGAGCTTGCCGAATATGTGCCGGTTCTCTGCGACAAATATGAAATAGACCGTTCGCTGGTTACCATATACGATGTGGATGTTCTGCCGCGCATCGTACCGATTCTGCCGGATAAGCTTTCCGATAAAATAGAGAGGCGCCTTGCTAAGATGGGCGTGGGATTAAAGCTGAACGCGGGTGTGGTCAGCATAGGCGAAGACTTTATTGAAATCAAAATCGGCGACACAGTGTCCCATGAGACAGCCGGGACGGTCATCTGGACTGCGGGAATTGAGAGCGCCGAGATTACGGGCGAGGCTGCAAAAGTGCTTCAGTCGGCCAGGCGCGGAAGGATTCAAACCGACGCCTACCTTCGTTCTGTGGACAATGAAAACGTTTATGTTGTCGGAGACGACATCCTGTATACGCCGGAAGGCGAAAAAATGCCGGTTCCCCAGTTGGTTGAAAACTGTGAGCAGAGCTCAGGGGTTGCCGCGAAAAATATAGTGGCTGCCATTACCGGCACGGGGGAAATGGAGGAATACAAACCCAAATTCCACGGCGTTATGGTTTGTGTGGGCGGCCGTTACGGCGTTGCCCGCGTGGGGCTTCCCAACCATATGTTCAATCTTCCGTCCTTCCTTGCCATGTTCGCAAAACATTTTATCAACATTATCTATTTTATTCAGGTATTGGGTTGGAACAAGATCTTCAGCTACATGAAGCATGAATTCTTTACGGTGCGCCACAACAGAAGCTTTGTCGGCGGCCATTTCTCCAATAAAACGCCAAGCTTCCTGCTGGTTGCCCTCAGAATCTGGCTGGGCGCGGTCTGGTTGTATGAAGGCGTTATGAAGATCGTGGAAGGTTGGTTTAACTCTCCGCAGCTGACCGGCTTTTTTGGCGGGGCGAATACCTGGTATCATACCATTCTGCATGGTGCGGCGGCCGGCGCCGCGGTGCCGGATGCGACCAGCAGCGCCACCACGACTGCTGCCGCAGGTGCGGCGACGGTAGTAAACGCGGTTGCCGGAGCTGCTTCCGCTGCTGTGGATGCAGTTTCCTCCGCAACATCGGGAGCCGCGGGAGCGGCGGGTCAGGCCGCGGGAGCTGCCGCTGCGGCAGTTGGGCAGGTTTTAATGAATTTCAGCTTTCTCGGCTGGTTCCAGGTGATTTTCGTCAGCGGAAAAGAGCTGGCAAAATCCACTTTAAATGATTTGGCTTTCAAGCTTGACGTCCCGCTGATGAACTGGTTTGTCAACACTTTTATCCTGCCAAATCAGACGGTTCAGCTCATTATGCAGATTTTCATCGTTACGGCTGAAATCCTGATCGGCCTGTCGCTGATCGGCGGTCTGTTCACCACGCTGTCTTCCGGTTTTTCCCTGGTTCTTCAGGTGATGTTTGTATGCACCACAGGGCTGTATCTCAACACCTTCTGGATGATTTTCGCGGCGATTGCCGTGCTGATCGGCGGAGGAAGAATCTTTGGACTGGATTATTACGCAATGCCGTTCTTAAAGAAACATTGGAAAAATGTAAAATTTGTAAGAAAGTTATATATCTACAATGATTAATGAACATGCTACAGAAAGCCCCGCTGAGTTTTTGACTTTTGACGACGCGGCGGAACGTGTAAAACAGGAGGTGGACAGGCTGCTGTCCGCCTCTCCAAAACCCATTCGCAGTTATACCCAGCACCTGACCCTTTCATGGGGCAAGTTTCTCCGTTCGCGTGCTTTGCTTGCCTGCGCTGAAAACAGGGAGGGGCTGATTCATTCCAACGCAGTTAAATTCGCGTCCGCTGTTGAAATACTGCACCTTGCCACCCTGGTTCATGATGACGTAATTGACAATTCCAATATTCGCAGGGGTTTTGTTACCCTGCAAAAAAAGTACGGAAAACGAACCGCCGTTATCTGCGGGGATTATCTTTTCTGTCTGGCACTGGAACAGGCGGCCTCCATTTCGAATAAAAAGGACTACCTCGACTTCAGCGTTCCGGATTATATGACCCGAATTTGCCTTGGCGAATTGAAACAGAATCAGAATAATTACAATCTGGATCTTTCCGTTGCCGGATATCTCCGGATTATCTCCGGAAAAACCGCGGCGCTCTTTGAAGCGTCTTTTTACGCGGGAGCGATTCTCTGTGAAGAGGCAAAGGAGGATGTGGGGAAATATATGCGGCTGGGGCACTACGTCGGGATGATTTTCCAGCTTACTGACGACTGCATCGATTTTGAAGCGCCGCAGCAGCTGGCAAAGAAGCCGGTTCAGTCCGACTATGAGCAGGGTGTGATTACGCTTCCGCTGATTTGTGCTTTTCAGACGCGCGTCGGTTTTAAAGAAAAGGCGAAGGAAGAGCAGATTTCAAGAGATGAAATCAACGCCTCGGTCGCTGAAACAGGTGGTCTGAACTATACAAGGATGATTTCAAAAAAATATTACGATAAGGCTTTCGCAATAATCCGGGAGATTGATGCATCCGACAGTAAAAAAGAAAGATTACAATCGATATTGGACAAGGCCTATCGTGGATTATAAATGACAATGCTGAAGAATTTTTTGAATTTTGTAGAACTGCGGACAAAAATCACCAGTGCTTTTGCTTTTTTTATGGCGCTCGCTTACCTCTTTTACAGGAAACAGCCTGTAAACTGGACCTTAACACTGCTGTTTTTTGCCTCTATGTTTCTGTTCGATTTAACCGCCACGGCGATCAACAATTACGTCGATTCAAAGACAAACGGCCAGGCGCTTCCGTTTCGCCGCGGGACTGCGAAAACGATCATTTATCTGCTGTTTGTGGTCAGTTCGGCATTGGGGCTTACTCTGGCGTACTTAACAGACGTGGTCGTGCTGCTTTTCGGCGGGCTGTGTTTCCTGTTCGGCGTACTCTATTCGTGGGGGCCGATTCCCCTTTCCCGGCAGCCGCTCGGAGAGATTTTTTCCGGCCTGTTTTACGGGCTGCTCATTCCTTTCCTTTTATTGTATATCAATCTGCCGAGGGGAACTTTTTTCACGCTGACATTTAACTTTCAAACCGTTCATCTGGATTTGAATGTTTTTCCGATATTGTCTCTTTTCCTGCTTTCCGTAGCGCCGGTTTGCGCGACGGCGAATATTATGCTGGCCAATAACCTGTGCGATCTGAAAAAAGATATTCAGGTAAAAAGATATACGCTTCCTTATTATCTTGGCAAAAGGGCTTTGCGTCTGTTCGCCGTTCTTTATTACATTTCGTATGGGTCGGTCGCCGTGATGGTGCTGTTAAGAATTCTGCCGCCGGTCTCCCTGCTGACCCTGCTGACTGTTTTCCCGGTTAGAAAGAATATCCGCCTCTTTATTAACAGGCAGGACAAAGAGGAGACGTTTATCCTGTCAGTAAAGAATTATATGATTCTTGTGGGAACCGACAGCCTGCTGATTTTTCTCGGCGCTATTTTTTAGATAGCGACGGCGGAATCTATTTTGTCTTATTGACCGGGCAAGACCCTGGACGGAGTATATCAAATGAAATTTGTGAAAAAAACCGATCTTATTATTCTTGCCGCTGCCCTTGCGGTCTGTTTGGGCGCGTGGTTCTCCTATCAGTACGTCGTTGGAAAGAAAGCGGCGAAAGCAGAAATCTATTACAAATCGGAACTGGTCGAGACAGTTGACCTGACGGCGGGAGTGGATAAGAGCTTTTCCATCGCGCAGAATAAAAATGTAGTTTTTCACGTTTATAAGGATGGAAGCATTTGTTTTCTGGAATCCAATTGCTCGGATAAAATTTGTATCCATGCGGGCAGGCTCCACACAATCGGTGAAAGTGCGGCTTGCCTGCCGAACAGCATCGTATTGAAAATAGTGGCGAAGGATCAGCGCAGTTCTGACGATCTGGATGCCGTGATTGGATGAGGAAATCAAAGAATGCCTGAACAGAAAAACATGTCAAAACGGGAAATAAACTCCCTGAAAATTAAGCGGATGGTTCTGACGGGACTTCTTTTTGCAGTGGTGCTTGTGCTTTCCGTGGTGGAAAACCAGCTGCAGATTCCGGTTCCCGTTCCCGGCGTCAAGCTGGGGCTTTCCAACATTGTGGTGATGTACTCCCTGTTCTTTGTGGAAAAAAAGGAAGCGCTTCTGCTTGCGGTGCTAAAATCACTGTTTGTGTTTTTAACCAGAGGCGCGGTTGCATCGCTTCTGAGCCTTTGCGGCGGACTTCTCTCCGTATTGGCTATGATTGTATTTTTGTTTATTTTCAAAGAAAAAATATCTTATCTGATGATTAGTATTCTGGGCGCAGTCTTTCACAATGTCGGGCAGATGATTGCGGTTTCCATTTTATATACCAATATGTTTTTATGGGCCTATTCCCCCGTCCTGCTGATTTCAGGTATCGTAGCGGGGGCGGCGACATCCACACTTCTCAAGGTTACTCTGCCGGCTTTAAAAAAGATCGGCTTAAGTAAATAAATAAAATTTGGAGGAAAATATGAAAAAGACATTAGCAGTATTCTTGGCCGCAGCTATTTCCGTACTAAGCTTTGCGGGATGCGGCTCATCCACCACTGCCAGTTCCGCAGCCCCGGCCTCTCAGGCCGCTGTAAGCTCTGCGGCTACATCATCAGCCGCCGCTGCTTCCGGTACCGTAAAAACAGGTTTGGGCATCGTATCCTCTCTCGCATCTTCTACCCCGGTAAAGGATGGCAAGGGAACGGCTGTCGCGGACGTAACCGCCGTTGCTGTTACGGTTGGCTCAGACGGCAAAATTTTGAAATGTTCCATTGACGGCCTGCGCGCGCAGATCGAGTTTTCCGACAAGGGAAAGCTTTTAACCCCGGAGACCACTGTTTTCAAGAGCAAAAATGAGCTTGGCGAAGCATACGGAGTGAAAAAGGCTTCCAAGATCGGCAAGGAATGGAACGAGCAGGCTGAAGCATTTGCAAAGTACGTTGTCGGCAAGACAGCGGACGAAGTCAAAGGCATCGCTGTCAGCAGCGAGGGAAAAGCAACCGCATCCGAGCTGACCGCTTCCGTTACGATTCATGTGGGCGATTTTATCACCGCGGTTCAGAAGGCGGTTAACAATGCACAGGATCTCGGCGCGAAAGCGGACGACAAGCTTGGGCTGGGCATTGAATCTTCCGGTGCACAATCCGCAGACGCCGGCGAAAAAGACGGCATTGCTCAGGTTTATTCTTATTTCACAGCTTCTACGTTCGGCGCGGATGGTAAAATCACCAGCAGTGTGATCGACGCAACCCAGAACAAGGTTACTTTTGACAAGACGGGCAAAATCACATCCGATGTGAAAGCAGAGCAGAAGTCAAAGGATGAACTCGGCGATGCTTACGGCATGAAGAAAGCTTCCAAAATCGGCAAAGAATGGAATGAAGAAGCAGCTGCATTTGCCAAGTATGTAGTTGGCAAGACTGCGGACGAAGTCAAGGGCATTGCCGTTGACTCCGAAGGCAAAGCGACCGATAAGGAACTGACCGCATCCGTTACCGTGCATGTCGGCGATTTTATGAAGATTCTTGACAAAGCGGCAGCCAACGCGAAATAATCGGAAGTTAAATTTACGGGTAATTCACGAGAGGTAGATTGACGTCTACCTCTCCATTTTTTGAGGTGGAAAATTGGTTAAAAAACTGATTGCGACGATTCTTGCTTTGGCGCTGATTTTTCAGCTTCCGGCCTGCAACACCAGCAAAAAGACGCGCTATGAAGCTCAATTTTTAAAGCTTTTCGATACAATGACCGAAATTGTTGCTTATACGGATACCAAAGAGGAGTTTACAAACCTTTCCAATTTGATTTATAATAATCTAAAGGTTTACCACGAGCTTTACGATATATATAACGATTATCCCGGAATCAACAATATCAAAACCATTAACGACAACGCGGGGAAAAAGCCGGTAAAAGTGGACAAGAAAATTATTGATATGCTGCTTTTGGGCAAAAAGGAAAGCAGCAGGGAAACGTCCTCTTTTAATATTGCGCTGGGATCGGTGCTGAAAATATGGCATCAGTACAGGGAAGCCGGCATCGACAACCCCGAAAGCGCCGCTCTGCCGCCAATGGCTGACCTGAAAGCGGCCATGCAGCACACGGATATTAACAAAGTCATAATTGATGAAAAAGCTTCCACCGTTTACCTTGAAGACCCCAAAATGAGTCTGGATGTCGGCGGGATTGCAAAAGGCTACGCCACCGAGCAGGTTGCCAAAATTGCAATGGAACACGGGTACAAATCCGCTCTGCTCAGCGTGGGCGGCAATGTGCGGGCCATTGGGGACAAGGGCGTGAACAACGAGCAGTGGAATGTGGGCATTCAGAACCCGGATAAGGAAAGCAAGAAAGAATCCCTGTGTACGATCAATATTACCGACGAGTCCGTGGTGACCAGCGGAATTTACGAGCGGTACTATACCGTAAGCGGAAAGACCTACCATCATATTATTGATCCGAAAACCCTGATGCCGTCCACTTATTTTAAAGCCGTCACCATCATTACCCGCGACTCGGGAATGGCGGACATCTACTGCAAACTGATTTTCAACGTGCCTTACGAGCAGGGGCTGGCTTATATCAGGACACTGCCGGATACGGAAGCGCTTTGGGTGCTTCCGGACAATACAATCAAATACAGCGACCATTTTCAGAAGTACATTAAAAAATAGAGTTCACGGATTCGGGAAGTATCTTAATTTGAATGAGGAATGCGCGAATGGCATATAAAGACCTTCAAAGCTTTATCAAAAAACTGGAAACGTGCGGGGAACTGAAAAAAGTTGACGCACCCGTGTCGCCCGAGCTGGAAATTACGGAGATAACCGACCGCGTTTCCAAGGCTCATGGACCGGCGCTGCTTTTTCGGGATGTGGACGGCTCAAGATATCCCGTCCTAATGAACGCGATGGGCAGCTATGAGCGAATGAGTATGGCGCTGGGCGTGAAAAAGCTGGATGATATCGCTGAAGAAGTTCAGAAATATTTGAATGTTCTCAATGACCTGTCCGTTTCCGGGCTGGTGAAAAGCGTTCCCTGTTTGTTCCGTCTGCTGAGCGTGTTCCCACGGCGGAGCCGGTTGAGGGGAAGGTGCCAGCAGGTGGTTGAAAGGTTCGTGGATTTATATTCTCTGCCCGTGCTGAAATGCTGGCCGCAGGACGCGGGGCAGTTTATTACGCTTCCCATCGTTTTTACAAAGGACCGGAAAACGAAGCGGCAGAATGCCGGTATGTACCGTTTACAGATCCTTGACAGCACCACTACCGCCATGCACTGGCATAAGCATAAGGACGGTTCCGAAATCTACCAAAGCTACGCGGAGCGAAAGCTGAAAATGCCGGTTTCTGTTGCGCTGGGATGCGACCCGGCCGTCACCTATGCGGCTACCGCGCCGCTGCCGAAAATGCTGGATGAAATGATGCTGGCCGGATGGCTGCGCAAGTCAAGAGTGAAAATGGTCAAGTGTATTACGAACAATATTTATGTTCCCGCAGACGCCGAGTTTGTGCTGGAAGGCTACGTTGACCCGACGGAGGACCTTGTGCTGGAAGGGCCGTTTGGCGACCATACGGGTTATTACTCCCTTGCGGACTATTATCCCAGGTTTCATGTGACCTGCATCACCCATAAAAGAGAGGCGGTCTATCCGGCGACGGTTGTTGGCAAGCCTCCTATGGAGGACTGCTATATGGCAAAGGCGACGGAGCGCATTTTCCTTCCGCTCCTGCGTATGCAGATACCGGAGCTGGTGGATTTGAACCTGCCGCTGGAGGGCGTATTCCACAACTGCGCCATTGTTTCCGTTAAAAACAAATACCCCGGCTGTGCACGCAAGGTAATGAACGCAGTCTGGGGGATGGGGCAGATGATGTATACGAAACTAATTGTCGCCGTGGATGAGACTGTGGACGTGCAGAATCTGGCCGCGGTGCGGGACGCCGTGCTGAAAAATGTCTATGGGACGCAGAGCCTGCTGTTTTCAGAAGGCCCGCTGGACGCGCTGGACCATTCTTCGAACAGGGCGCTGTACGGATGTCGTCTCGGCATCGACGCGACAAATGCCGCGAGCGCTTTGGATGACGAAATTACAAATACTTTTAAAATTCTGCGCATCCGCAAAGACCGCCCGTGGAAGGGCAGAGAACTGGTGGAAAATTATCTGTGGAACCATCCGGATAAATTTGTCATTGTGGTAGATGAAGATGTGGACACCAGAGACCTTTCCACCGTGATGTGGAAGGTGTTCAACAATATCGACGCAAAAAGGGATATTGCGGTTATCGATTTTAAGATCGGTGTGGACGCAACAAAAAAATGGAAGCAGGAGGGCCTGACGCGGAGATGGCCGGACGATATTGTCATGACGAATGCCATGAAGAAGCAGGTCGATAAAAGGTGGAACGAATATGGGATTGACTAAAATAATCGAAAAAATTCAGTCGTACGGTAAGCTGGTTATGTTTTCGCATACGATTTTTTCTTTCAGCTTCGCACTGGTTTCCATGGTGCTGGCGGCGAAGGGGCTTCCGCGGATCTCCACCGTTTTCTGGATTGTGGTTTGTTTTATGGGTGCGCGTACCGGCGCAAACGCAATCAACCGTGTAATCGATGCGAAGATTGACGCGAAAAATCCCCGTACGGCAGGCCGTCAGATTCCCCAAGGGGAAATGAAAAAGGGTGAGGTCGTTGTTTTTACAGCGGCCTGTTTCCTCATTATGCTGTTTGGAGCGTACCGGCTGAACTGGGTCTGTTTTGCCCTGTCGCCGGTCGCGCTGTTCCTGCTGATTATTTACTCCTACTGCAAGCGGTTTACCTGGTTGTGCCACCTGATCTTAGGCGTTACCTGCGCCTGCGCGCCGGTCGGCGCGTGGCTTGCGGTTACGGGAAGGCTGACGCTGGTTCCGTTTTTTATGGGCGCGGCCAATACATTGTGGGTCGCCGGGTTTGACATTATCTACGGCTCGCAGGATTATGACTTTGACAAAGCGAACGGGCTGCATTCCATCCCCGTAAAATTCGGTGTAAAAAACGCTTTGCGCATCGCCATGATGTTTCATATCGTTACCTTGATTTGTCTGGTCATCATCGGGATTCTGACGCCTCAGTTCGGAGTGATCTATTATCTGGGTGTGGCTGTCATTGCCTGCCTGTTCGCCGCGGAGTACCGGATGGTGTCTCCCGATAACCTGACCAATGTCAATATTGCATCCTACAGCGTAAATCAGCTTGTCAGCCTTGTTCTGCTCGCGTTTGGTCTTCTGGATGCATTTATATAGGAAAGGGCGAAAAATGAAAAAAATAATCATAGGAATCACAGGGGCGAGCGGAAGCGCATATTTTTTGCGTGTGATGGAAGTTTTGTCACAGCAGGAGATGGAGATTCATCTCATTGCTTCCGATCAGGGACGCAAGGTCCTGACCTATGAAACCGGGGTAATTCTGGAGGAACAGACGCAGCTCTGGAACAAAAACAGGGCCGGTATTATTTTGGAGGACAATGAAAATCTGTTTTCGCCTGTCGCAAGCGGTTCTTTCCGGTGCGATGCCATGGTGATTCTTCCGTGTTCCATGTCCACTGTGGCTGAAATCGCCGGCGGCATTACCAAAACCCTCCTGACCCGGGCGGCCGACGTCATGATCAAGGAAAGGCGCAGGCTGGTGCTGGTTCCCCGCGAGACGCCGCTGTCCACAATTCACTTAAAAAAGATGGCCGAGCTGTCGCAGCTTGGCGTGACCATTTTACCCGCCATGCCCGGGTTTTACGGGCATCCGCAGACGCTGGATGAGATAATCGGCTTTGTTGCGGGCAAGGTTTTGGACAGCATTGAAATAGAAAACGATTGTTATCAAAGGTGGCAGGGAAATTATGAAAAATAGAATCCTTCTGTGCTTTACCCTTATATTATTGGTCTTTTCATCGGGCTGCGCTCCGCAGAATGCTGTGAGCAGCAAGGCAAACAGTCCGGAAAAGCCGGTGATCCGCATCGGGATGATGTCGTCCTCCGACGTGATTCCATATGTGCTGATCAATGAAAACAAGCTTGCCGACAAATACGGCTTCCAGCTTGATCTGGAGGTGTTTACCTCCGCCAAAGACAGGGACGCCGCTTTGCAGGCCGGAGAGCTGGACGGCGTGCTGACGGATTACATCGGTGTCTGCATGTATCAGAATGCGGGATTGAATGTGAAAATAACCGGCATCACCGACGGGGATTATATACTGGTTGCCGGAAAAAATACGGGCATTAAAAATATCAGTCAGATTAAAGGAAAAAGCATTGCGATTTCTGAAAAAACGCTGATTGAATATACGCTGGAAGATATTTTAAGCAATAATCATATGACCGGCAATGATGTGGTGAAAGAGATCGTTCCGAAAATTCCGGATCGTCTTGAACTGCTTCGCAACAACAAAATTGACCTTGGGCTGCTGCCGGAGCCTTTTGCCACCCTTGCGCTGAACGACGGTGCCGTCCGTCTGGGCAGCGCCAATCAGTTTGGGTTGTATCCGGCGGTTTCCGCGTTTTCGCAGGCCGCGCTGGACAGCAAGTCCGCCGCGATTCATAATCTGTATAAAGCATACAATGAGGCGGTCAATTATATGAATCACACGGATATCCGCAAATATGAGAAAACCGTGATTAAGGCGGTGGGGTATCCGGAAGAAATGGTCGGCAAAATAACGGTGAAGAAATTCCGAACCAGCAAGCTTCCCTCCAAACAGGAGGTTGAGACAGCCGTTGAATGGGCAAGCAAAAAGGGCCTGTGCAAACCGACGCTGCAATACGATCAGATGGTGTATGATGTATATTCCGGATCGTAACAGCAGAATTTTGTGGAGAACAAAATGCTAGTAATAGAGAATTTAACGATCAGCTACAGAACGAAAAAAGGAAGGGTACCGGTCATTGAGGGGCTTTCCTTGCAAATGGAACAGGGGGAGGTCCTCGCCGTTCTCGGGTCTTCCGGCTGCGGAAAGTCAACGCTGATCAACGCTCTGGCGGGGGCGCTCCCCATCGACAGCGGCAGCGCGGACTTCGTCACAGAAAACGGGCGGCAGCAGCTGAATCCCAAAACGCATAAAATCGGAGTGATCCCTCAAAACTGCGGGCTGCTGCCGTGGAAAACTGTCAGGGACAACTGCCTCCTTCCGCTGAAGCTTCGCGGAGAACCGCTTACCAAAGAGCGGAGACGGGAGATCAGTGATATCTATGAGGCTCTGGATGTTCCGCAGTTGCTGCAAAGGTACCCGGCGCAGCTGAGCGGCGGACAGGTTCAGCGCGCCGCGCTTGCAAGGGCGTTTATTTTCAACCCGGATCTGCTGCTGATGGATGAACCCTTCTCCGCTTTGGATGCTATTACCCGTCAGGACGCTCGAAAACTCTTCCTGCGCATATGGAACCGGAACCGGCCCACCACGATATTGGTGACCCACAGCATTGAGGAAGCGCTATATCTGGGAAATACGGTTGTGGTTATGGGGACTTCTCACGGCGATATTCCGTATCGGATGAAGAATCCCTACTTCGGGGACTCGGACCCGGAATCGGTGGATTACCTTGCGGCCAAACGAATCTTGCATGAAAAATTAAAGCCGGACGGTGAAAGGCGGGATTCTTTTGAGCAAGTTGCTGAATAAATGCCGTCTTTTTTTGCAGGGGTTCCTTCTTATAAATATCATCTGGTATCTGGCATTTGTGATCATGAGAACGACCGTCATTCCAAATCCGGTTACGATTTATCAAAATTTTGGCACCGTTTTCGCAAATCAAATCTTTATTCATATTCTTTTCAGTTTAAAAAGAATCGCGGCCGGTCTGGCACTTTCGCTCGCGGTAGGCGTTCCCGTTGGAATCTTAATGGCGTATTCGGAAAGTGCCAACAGGATACTTTATCCCCTTATCTACTTCAGCTATCCCATCCCAAAGACCGCGCTTCTGCCGATTGCCATGATGCTCTGGGGTATGCGTGACGGTTCCAAGGTCGCCATTATTTTTCTTATCATTGTATTTCAGGTGATTGTTTCCGCAAGAGACAGCGTGCGAAACATTGACCCTTCGGTGTACCTTGTAACGGTAAGTGCGGGGGCAAGCCGTGCGCAGATTATCCGGCATATCACCCTGCCCGCCATTTTGCCGGAACTGCTCACCAGCATCCGGGTGTCGCTTGGAACCGCGGTGTCCATTCTGTTCTTTGTGGAGGGTTACGGGACGAAGTACGGAATGGGATACTATATTTTGGACGCGTGGTCAAGAATAGACTATATTGATATGTATATTGGAATTGTTGTGATTTCCATCGTAGGGTTTGCGTTGTTTGCTGCCGTCGATTTGCTTTCCGGCCTGCTGTGCAGGTGGATTACTCCGGATGATGCATGATCCCTAAAACTCTACGGATACGGGTAATGCTTGAACGGCGCGCATTTCGGTGACGAAAACTGTAGAAAAATTTTCCATATCGTGCTATATTTATATAAACGACAGGGATAACCAATATACTTAAAAAATGGAGTTATATTATGAAATATGAATATATCGTATATTGCTGGCCGCTGTTGATTTCTACTTTCATCACACTGTTCCTCGGCCTTTTTACCATGGCAAAACGCCGGCATGCAAAGGGCGCTGTCAGCTTTATCATCAGTATGTTTATTGTATCGCTATGGTCGCTGAGCAACGCGTTGGAAATGCTGGGTGCCGATTTACCAACAAAAGTGTTTTGGGCAAACGTCCAGTACTTCGCCTACTGTTATTCCCCCGTCACGCTGCTTGCACTGTGCATGGAATACACCGGATTTATCAGCTGGCTTAAAAGTAAAAAATTTCTGTATCTTTGCATTATTCCTACCATTGTGATCATTCTGGTTTGGACGGACGGTTCCCACGGTCTGATCCGCTATAACATGCATCTGGACTTCAGCGGACTGTTCCCTGTGATTGTGAAAGAATATGGCCCCGTTTTTTATGTTCACGCGATATATTCGTATCTGCTGATTTTTTTTGCATGGGCTCTGCTGGTCAATGCGGCTTATTTTAAGACCTCGTTCTACCGCAAACAGGCGTTTTCACTGTTAATGGGATTAAGCATCATTCTGTTCTCAAATCTGCTCTATGTCTTTGACCTGGTTCCATTATACCGATTCGATTTTACGCCGGTGTTTTTTGGGCCTGCCGGACTGGTTGCGGCGTGGGGGCTTTTTCGCTATAAGCTGTTTGAAATCGTTCCGGTAGCGTGGGCCAAGGTGCTGCGGGTTATGGATACGGGGGCCATCATCGTGGACATGCAGGGTAGAATACTGGATGCCAACCCCGCATTTGAAAAAATTGCAGGTTTTAACGGTTCCGATATTATGGCAAAACCAGTGGCGGAAGTCTGCGGGGATATTCCGGAGCTGGTAGAAGCCTGTATGGATGGGAATATTGTCCACTCAGAATTTTCAATTTACGCTGGAGACATTCGGAAGACATATGAAGCAATATTTTCTCCGCTTTCAACGGATCAGGGAATTACGATTTGCCGGCTGGCCCTCATCCATGACATTACTGAAAAAAAACAGATTCAGGAGATTCTTTTAAAGCAGCAGTGGCAATTAGCGGTAAATGAAGAACGCGAAAAAATGGCAAGGGATCTGCACGACAATTTAGGGCAGGTTTTAGGGTTTATTAATTTACAGGCCCAGGGCATTCGTCAGGAATTAAAGAATTCGGGGGTGGATACGGTAACGAATCGCCTTGACCGACTGGTGGAGGCAACGCAGTCCGCCCATACCGAATTGCGGGAATACATTCGCAGCATACGTGACCCCGCATACAGCGAAAAAGATTTTCTTACAGCCCTTGATAAGGATATTTCCAGTTTTAAAACGCAAACCGGCCTTACGGTAGAACGCAGTATCCTGGCCGGGTTTAATGGTGAAATGATAAAACCGGTCATTCGGATTCAGATTCTCAGCATTATAAAAGAAGCCCTGAACAATATCCGCAAGCATGCTGAAGCCAAACATGTTAAAATTGCGCTTTCCTTTGAACAGAAAATGGTTTGCGTCTTGGTTCAGGATGACGGGAAAGGCTTCAACATGATGCTAGGTCAGAATTCTGTAAAAACAAGATTCGGTCTGGACATCATGCGCGAACGGGCGGCGGAAATCGACGGGACGCTAAAGATTGAATCCGCCCCGGGGAAAGGATGCCGCATTACCCTGAATGTGCCGATAGCGAACGGAGGGGACAGCAGTGAAACTAATGCTTGTGGATGACCACCCACTTTTCATGGAGGGTCTTAAGTATCTCCTTGAAACCAATGGAATCAGCGTGGCGGGTACGGCCTGCAACGGAAAAGAAGCGATTTACGAAGCAAGAAAATTGCGGCCGGACATTATATTGATGGATATCCGGATGCCGGAATGCAGCGGAATTGATGCGCTAAAGTTCATTAAGGCGGAAATGCCGGAAATAAAAATTGTGATGCTTACAACATCGGATGAAGACGACGATCTTTTTGAAGCGATTAAATGCGGTGCCTCCGGATATTTGTTAAAGAACATCAATGCCGAACAACTGATTGAAATGCTGTCCGATCTTGAAAACGACGGGGCTCCTCTTTCCCCTGGCCTTGCAGCAAGGCTTTTAAAGGAATTCGGGCAGGAGCGAGCAAATATGGAGAAGCCAGAAACCGACACGCAGAGCGACCAGCCGGGGAATTCCGGCCTTACCGCACGGCAGGTGGAAATTCTGGAAATGGTGGCCGGCGGAATCACTTATAGGAAAGTGGGAGAAAGGCTGGGACTTTCTGAGCGGACGGTCAAATACCATATGGGCAGAATCATCGAGCAGCTTCATCTGAAAAACCGGTCGCAGGTTATCGCTTACGCGAGCAAAATCGGTCTGGCAAAAAATTCCTGATACCCCACAAGCAGAATATTGCACGAAAGTACAGTCTTTCCGGGTAAGGACTGTACTTTTATTTTTTGTAAGACTGCACTCCCGTACATTGTGCAGGACAGAAGAACTAAGTAAAATGATATTGGGAACAATATAAGGGAGTGAATAGTATGAAATTCAAAAAGGCAGCGGCAGTTTTCCTTTGTGGGGCAACGCTGATTTCCGCCCTGACCGGGTGCAATTCCACGCAGCCGGTGTCGAAACAGCAAAAACCGACGGGACTGTACAGCGGATATGAAAATTATCAGTATTATAAAAAAGGGAAGGATCTTTCCGGATCCATTGTCAACCTTGGCCAGTCTCCGGTAACCACTTACGACGGATATCTGGGTTACGGTTACGACGTGGTAAGAAGCAACTATTTCAATTCCGGGGACATCCATCTTTCCAATCCGATTCTTGACGAAAATAAGCTGTTGGCAGATAAACTCATTTACGCAAGACCGGTTGCCGCCACAACAGTGGATAATATTTCCGGTTCAAGCGCCACGTCCTTCGAAAAAAACCTTTCCTTAAAAGCCAATATCAGCGGATCAGGAGAGCTTTTCAAGGCTGATTTTTCTTCCTCTTTCTCCAAATCCACCAGTACCTCCACGAACACAAGCTACACAAAGACACGGATTTCAATCGGAGAAAACCGCGAATACGTTTTACTTTCTAATTTGACTATGGACGACTTGAAAAAATATATGACTGTCCGATTTAAAAGCGATATTAATAACAGTAAGATAGACGCCAAGACTATATTTGATACATACGGTACCCATGTGCTTATGGACATTATGACGGGCGGCCGTATGGATTTGAACTACAGCTACCAAAACACCCAAAATCTCAGTGAAGAGGATTTGAGCGCCTGCGCGTCTGAAGTCTATCGAAATGTTAAAGCAAAGGAAAGCGCTTCTCTTTCCGAAAAAGCCAAGAGCTTTTTTGAAAACAGCGAGTTTACGGCGAAACAGTACGGCGGCACTACAGTGAACAATATTACCACTCTCGCCGATGCGCAGGATGCTTACACTTCATGGGCCGCAAGTCTGGAAAACAACAAAAAGCTGGACTTTATCGGTGCGGCGGATCCCAACAATACCTATGCGTTTATACCGGTCTGGAATTTTGCCGACGATTCAGCAAGACGAGACAAACTTCAGGGCTATTATAATGAGCTTATCACACAAAACTCAAATTATTTCAGCGGCAGCAGTAACGGAAGCAATGGAGACAACACGAATACAGTATATTATTTGAAAAACGTGTATTTTGGTTGGGATAATTCTACGAATGACCAACAGGTTGCCGCGAATCGAGCGACCGCTTCTTTAGTTTCCAAAATGCAGAACGGAGATCCCGGCTGTCAGAACTATATAGTAAAAGACAATGATAATCTTGCCATTAACCTAAACGATTATGCAAGCGGCTGGAAAAAAAGTAAAAATCATAACGGGGACGTCATCTACATGGGCTACACTCTTACAACGAATCCGGACGAAGCAATCAGAGGGCTTTGGCTTTATGATTATGGTTCTTACGACGAGGATTATAAAACGAATCATATATATAATTCTCTCCCTGAAACCCAAACAAAAGACGGAATTGATTACAAAGAAATAAACTATTGTGATTTAAACGGCGGCACGGAAAAAGGTGACGCGATCTACCTGTGTTATACATCGGATAAGAGAGCAGGGAATCCGTTGACGAAAGTCGGGATTGAGTTATTTAGACAAGATTTTAATAAGCATCATAACGAAAGAACATATTCCTTTAACATGAGCAGCGACTGGTCCAAGGTTGATGAACTCGATTTGAATAAAAACGCGGGTGGCTCGGATATTTTTCTGTGGCAGGAGAGATCACTTTATGACGCGGGTAGTGACGCAAGTAGTGACGCAAGTTAAATAAAAGATTGCGGGAAGGGGCACCCTTTGCCATTCGGCGGGGTGCTTTCGCCGTTTTCACCGGAGCTGTAATAAGAGGGGCAGAAATGTATGCAGAAAAATAAATATTTTGTCGTATCATTGATAACGGCGGGAATCGCGTCGGCGGTTTCCGCATATATGATGATTGCCAAACCGATTAGGCTGGAGCTTGCGCTGAACTGGATACAGCTTGGCTGTTTATTCCCTGCTTTATACTGTACAATCGACTGTGCCGGAAAGGATAAAACAAATTTGTTCTGTCAGTTTCAAGTCGGTGCAGTTTCGTGCTTTGCTTTGGGACAGATATACTGGGTTTTGCATTTGCTGATTATCGGATATGATGAAAGGACATTTTCCATATCTGACCTGTCATGGATTGGTTTTTACTTATTCCTTTTTTCCGCTGTTTTCGGCTTCATCAACCCTATTATAAAAGATAAAAAGAAAGAATTACGCAAATATCGCGCCGCTGCGTTACTAGCGCCGGCGGCTTTTATTGCCGCCGGCGCCGTGCAGCTGCTTGAAGTTATACAAAATGGATTTGGGGATATTTTTTATGTTGCCGTCTATACCGCCGTCATGGCGCCGCTTTCCTATTACACCTTCAAGCTGTCCATTCTCCCGGAGAAAATTGATTTACGCCTGAAAGCAATGCGTCCGTACAATATCCTGATCCTTGCCATCATGACCGTTGATACGGCATGGACCTTCAGCGATTTGGCAAATCACGGTTCTTTATTTTGTCTGTGTGAATTCTTGTTATGTATACTTTTGCTCTCGATTGCGCCGACCGCATACGGAGGAATCAGGAAATGGACGACCTGCTGAATATTTATGTATGTATTACCGCCCCGCTGCTCCTGATGTTCTTTATGATTAAAAATGACAGCAAAAAGCTGAATCTTTTCTTAATATTGGGAATGAGCGCCTGCTTAGCAGCAAGTTACGTGAATGTGTACCTGATTGAACTAACCGGCTACAGCGGCATTCAGGTAACCTATTATGTCACTCCTATTTGTGAGGAAATGATTAAGGCTCTGCCGGTTTTGATCTATGTTGCCATTTTTAAGCCAGAATCGGAGAATATTATTACCGCATCCATGGCTATCGGTATTGGATTTGCGACTCTAGAAAACTGTTACTATATCATGATGGACGGCGCAAGGGACTTTATTTTTCTGCTTCTGCGCGGCTTTGCAACCGGCGTCATGCATGGTATGTGCACGGCGATTATCGGCTTTGGGCTTGCTTATGTCCTCGGCCAAAAAATACAGGCGTTTACGGGCATCTTCGGCCTGCTTTGCGCTGCGATCACGTATCACGCTACTTATAATCTGCTCATTTCTTCGCGCGGCCTGGTGGAAAACATCGGAATATGTCTGCCGGTTGCCACAGCGCTTTTCGCGCTTGCGATTATTTATAAACCATATAACAGATTGAATACCAGCCGTAGATATCAAGCAAGGCATATGAACAGAAATCACCGTCATCATGCACAGCATGCTCAGAAATAATCAGTTTGTAACTCATTTTTATTTTCATATTTCACAGTTGTACTTTCATACATAGTTTGCTGTATGCTCACGTAGTGAGCATCAAAGATATTCAGGTGTGGTTGGGACATAGCGACATCAGCACAACCAGCAATATTTATACGCACCTGAGTTTCAATTCAAAAGTTTCCTCCGCTAATGCAATCCTGAATGTTTTTCCAACTGTTTCTCATGCGTCCGATCCATCACAAAGCCAACGTCAATTGAGGCGTGTGCAGAGGATACTAAAGCTTATAATCTTTAATTTGACAACAATTTTCTAAAATTGTATCTAAATGACAAAATTCCGTGTTGCCATATCGAAAAACCCCTAATCCATCTGAAAGATAAATTACAGTTGACTCCTTATTTGAAATCAGTCATAGTTCCGCGGATTTTTAATTTGTATGGCTTAAATTTTATGAACATTACAAATTTTATTTCATAATATATTATAGAACGAACCGAACGTTCAACAACTAACTAAATAAGGAGTAACATGTTATGCCAGCTTTTACAAACCAAGCACTCCTGACTTATAATAATAATCGGACAGCCTTATCAAACATTGCAAATGGAAATATATCAGACCCGTTTGTAATGACTAAAAGAGCTGTGAATGACGATTATGTCAGTAACGACGATGTGACCTATGTCGTGACCATAACAAATTCAAGCGTAGCGCCGCTGACGAACGTAACTTTCACTGATAACCTCGGTGCTTACCAGTATGGGCCGGTGCCGATCACGCTGTATCCCTTGACCTTTGTCGGACCTGTATTATATTATGTAAACGGTGTTCCACATGCGAATATCGTTCCGACACAGACAACGCCGACGCTTATACTGACGATTCCGAGCGTCCCGGCATTAGGAAATGTCACTCTGGTGTATGAAGTGAATGTAAACCAGTATGCCCCGCTTGGCGTGCAGGATACCATTATAAACACCGCTGAGATAACAGAACTGACAGAAATCAGTGCCGCGGCGACGATATTCACAGAGGATATTCCTCAGCTTGCTATAACAAAGAGTATTTCGCCGAACCCGATTATCGACAACCAGACAGCAACCTATACTTTCATCATCGAAAACTATGGGAACACGGCGTCGACTGATGTTATCCTCACGGATACGTTTAACCCAATCCTCGGCAATGTCACGGTTTCAGTGGACAGCAACCCGCTGGTTCTTAATACAGATTACACCTACAATGCCAGCACCGGAGTGCTGGCCACTATTACAGGTCATCTGACAGTGCCCGCAGGGACAATAACTCAGGATTCCAACGGCGTGGTTAAGGTCACCCCCGGCTCAATTACCTTAGTAGTTACCGGAACAGTCTGATCACCTTAGCGATACGATTGCCTGAAATAGATTAATGCAGTCAGGTTGGCCTGATAAGAGACCCGGGTTTGGAATCAATCCAAACCCGGGTCTCCGATTGTTTGCGCCTCCGAATTTTCGCCGACTCATCAAAGAGCAGGTGGAGAATAGTCAAAACCCTTAAAAAATATAACTTTCGAGCCCTGTAAGAGCAGTGGGAGTCATATCAGTCGGCTGTCATCTTCGAAATAATGAGTTACTGCTTTTGCCTGGCTTCGTATGAGATAATCAGTTTTGGAACAGAACCGGATTTTTCAACCGTAGAACTGGACGCCGAAGCTGCAAAGGTCGGTACAATGCCGGTAATATTTGTCACGGGAATAAACGAAGGGTTATTTCCTGCAGAATCGTCCGCTATAACAAGCATGCCATATACGTTTTTGTAAACGACCCCAGTCACTTGGACAGCAGTTCCCGTGTAGACTGTAACCGGAGTAAAAAGCGGCAGATAATCATGGATAGCCGTAACGATGTTTGTATCGAATCCCTGGGGAAATGTGGGCTTTGGAATATAGGTTATAGCGGTGTTATAGGGAGCTCCGCCTTTAAAATTTAACAATGCGATTGACTGTAGCGGTACAGCGCCTGGGGCGCCACTATCGTTAACTACAAACAGCCCTCCGTACGTCCCATCTGGAGAAGAATAAAGTTCGGCCGGAGTACCTTCGAATCCTGCGAGTGTAAAGGCAAAACCTGTAACATATACATCAAGCACAGTTGTAGGATAATATTTGATAATCTGTGTAAGCACATGCGCAAGTTGTGCATACACAAAGCTGACGGCTGTGTCATTCAGATTCCCGGGGGTCCCCGGAGGCCCAAAAGGTCCCGGAGGTCCAGGAGGCCCAGTATAATAATATATCTGAGGATTTGAACAGTTAGACATTTAATCACTTCTTTCCATAAGAGTTACATAAACATTATATGTCGAAAATTTCTTGTTGTTCACACGGGAGGGCTGGTGTTTTACTGTCGGTGAATAAAACCCGGTACTCACAGGCGAATACAAGGCAAAGCGGATTACATTTGCCATCTGTGCTGCAGAAAACAACAGCCGAACAACCGCTACAGCATGAGCCAAAACTTTGTATTTACCATATGGATACCCCCCCTTCACTCTGCGCTTTTTCGGAGTCTGAAACTGGCTCAACTTTTCTCCATGGGCAAAGAAAAAGCAGGACAATTTCTGCCCTGCATTGCTAATCTTTCTATGTGGACGGGGGTGGAGGTCAATTTGCAGCCCCTTTGAACTACTCAATCGAACTTTTTATAAAAGCGTAAAAGTAAGTAATAGGACTTCTAATTTATTCAAAGAGTAAGGTTGCAGACTCTAGAACAATAAAAATAACAATGACTTTATGAATGAGATTATACCGGCAAAGGGACTCTTGGTTCTGCCCCTATCGGCAGGGACATCTCTGCGTGAAAGCCCTTTTTATCGGCATACAGATTGATTACGCCGTCATATCGTTCTACGGTTTCCAGAACAGAGGAAATGCCAAGACCGAAGCCGTTTCGTTTGGAGGACAAATACTTTCCTCCTCTGGTCTTCAGCTCTCCATGAAAGCTGTTGTCCACCACAAATTCAAGCTGTCCATCCTGTATCCGCCCGGCGATAAAAATGGTCTTGTCCCCGGTCTGCTGACGCTGGCAGGCTTCCACCGCATTCTCCAGCAGGTTTCCAAGAAGACCGCACAGATCCACAGCAGGGAAATCCAGCTCGGCAGGGAGTTGCAGCCTTGCCCGGAACTGTATGTCGCTGGACTGTGCAAGATTGCTGTAATACTGCACCAGTGCGTCCAGCTCAATATTGTCGGTAAGGCGGCCGATGCGTGTGCCCTCATTAATCTCCGTGATACCCCGGATATAGTTTTCCAGCTCCCCACAGCGTCCTTCCCCGGCGAGTGCCATCAGGGTGCGGAGGTGGTGGCGGAAGTCATGGCGCAGCTTGGCGCTTTCCTCCACCTTTTGATTGATCTGCCGCAGATGTTCTACCTGCATGGTCAGCTGGCGTTTCATCTGCCGCTGTTCCTCAGTGTAGACAAGGCTGTGGCGGTAGCCCATGGCAATGTCATGGGACAGCACCACGCCCACGGCAAGTACAAGGCTAAGGCTTCCCCATTCCTGAAACCATCCGCCGAGTATGGGTTCATAATTCGGCAGGAGACGGTCCCAGACAAAGGCGCAGGCGTATACAATATCCGCATAGAGCAATAGCGCCGCCTTTTCCGTATTCCGGCGAACCGCCATGGCAGCGGTAGCCAGAAGATAACCAGCGGTCAGCAGCTTGAAGCCGAAAATCAGATTGGAAAAGGCAAAAATCGCCGAAAGTGTCAGCTTTGCGGCGAACGCTCCGTAAAGCAGTGCCAGTACGCAGACCAAACCAGCTGCGGTACCGCTGATTAGCTGCGCACGCCGATTGGTTTCGCAGATGCGGTTGTGGAGCACCATGACCAGCAGCGTAACCAGATACCCGCTGACCAGTTCCATCGTATACCAGGGCTGGATCGGCAGCGGCAGGATGCCATGCACTACGAAATAAGAGGTAAATACAGCGGTGACCAGACAAAGCAGGAAAAAGAGCCAGATATTATTCCTGCGGCGGGTGCGGACGGCAAGATAAAAGCTGAAAGCAGCCAGCATCAGTGTTACCGTGACCACAATCAGGCAAATGCCCATCCGCAGTCCCCGTGTGGTGTTTACCTGAAGGGGTTCGCCAAAGGCAGGCGGATAGACAAGGCCGCTGTATACCCAGGAGCGGTCACTGACCGCCAGCAGAAGCGTGACCTTGCCGGAGGCTTCAAAGGTAAGGACACGGCATTGGGTCTGATCCTCATAGGCATCCCCGTCCGGCTCGCCGATTTGAAGCTTCTGTTTATCATTTACATAAAACCGGTAGGCAGAATAGATTTCCGGCAGCTCAATGGCATAGGTATGCTCCGTTTCCGGCAGGTACAGGGTTATGGCATAGCTGGCGCTGCCGTGGGGGGAGCGGCGAAAGTTACCTGCGGCAAGATTGGATTCTTCTCCGATGGACAGGTACTGATAATTGTCCCCCTGCTGCTTTAAGGCTTCCGGTGTCAGCAGACGATCCGGATAGAAACGCCAGCCGTCCCGCAGATAGCGGATCGGAATTTCCGTCCAGTCCGCTTCTGAAATATATAGCGCGCCGTTGATGGCCTGAGGCGCAGCCTTTGTGTACTTGTTGTCAAAATGGTAAAAAGCGAGAAACAGTGCGGAGGAAAGGGCAACCGTCAGAAGAAGCGCAATAGGCCGCCGTAATACAAAGGGTTTTTTATCCATGGCGCCTCCTCCTGAACAATGTAATCCCACCTGCGGCCAGAAGCAGCCCGCCGGATACGGGAAGCAAGGGCGACACACCTTTTTGTGCTTCCCTGATTCCGGAGGCATCTAAAATGGTGTAGGTTCCCGCCCCATCCACCGTAAAGCGAAGAAGCCCGCCGTCATAGGAAACCCCCTTGATTGGTTCGCCCGCTTCATCTTGGACGGTAATTTTGGAATCCTCCGAAAGGGGGGTATAGCGCAGCCGCAATACGGTTCCCGGCAGTTCCGTAACCAATTGACCGGAAGCCGCAATCGCAAGCATCATTTGATTGCGCTCCGGCTGGGTCAGCGTAACCGTCAGGGTATCCGTATCCGACAGGTTCAGCGCTAACAGCAGCTTGCTTGGAATACTGACGGTTAAATCGCCGGAGCCAAACACGACGCTTTCTTCCTCTGTGCAGAGATCCTTGAGACGCAGACCGGAAATGACCGTTTGGGTAGGAGAATAGGATTCGGAAACAGCGGCAGACTCCTGCGCTTTTGAAACCTCCTCCGGGGGTGTATCGTTCCCTTCCGGCAACGGGTTTGGCACCGCCTTGACATTACTATCGGGCTGTGATACCGCATGATTTTCCGGCTCCGGCGAAGCATTCGCCGCTTTGTGAGAATGGGAGACATCGGAATACGCCGGTAGCGCCGATGGGGCTACTACGGCAGGAGTTCCGGCTGCCGGTTTTTCTGTCACAGGAGCCTGCACAGATAAATTGCTATCGCTGTATGCGGAATCCTGATTTTCCTGCGGCTTTTGTGATTCTCCCGGAGCGGAGCCGGAATCCTGTGCTGCATCATTGGATTCGGAGGATGAATTGTCCGGAGCAGGCGTGTGATTACCGCCGCGCTGATGATTATCATCCTTGGAATTACCGGGTGTCTGCGGAGCAGTCGGGGCTGGCTGGGTGCCTGACCCTGCATTGCTGCCGCCTGCGTCGCCGCCGTCCCGGTCACCGCCGGAATAATCGAGGATACTCAGTTCCCCGTCATATTGAAAGGTCAGAACACCGGTCTGACCGCCGGGATAGGTCACCTTTAACTCATAAGTGCTTCCGCTTTCAAAGATTCGCTGGAAGAGCTGGAGACCGTCGGAAATAAACAGGAATCCATCACTTAAGCTTACCCATTCCCCGCCATCCTGCCGCAGCCACACAGCAAATTCATCCAGCTGTTCCTCCTGTGCAGAAGAAAGCACCCACGGAAAGCGCAGGAAGCCCCGTCCGGCGACGCAGCAGTTGATGTCCGGCTTACCGGGTGTCTGGATGGAAACGGCGCACCGCTGCCGGGGCAGAGAAACACCGTCTGCCAGCGTATATTCGGTTCCAAGATCAGGTTCCACCGAAGCATAGTACACACCGGTCGTGCCGGTATCGACGGCATCCAAAGACCATGCACCGGATACCAGATCATAGGAGTTGCCCTCCGCATCATAGCCGGTAAAGCCCATGGCGGAATCGGCAAACCATTCGGCAAGCTCCTCCTGTGTGGTGCCCACAGCAAATGCCGCGGCATCCGTCCGGTCGGGTTCATCAAAGCGGGTCAGGATGATTGCCGCAGGCGATACGGTAAGCATCGGAGCGCTTACCTGTATGGAAATGGAGACCGTACTCGGCAAACCATCTGAAAACGCTGCTCCTTCCGGTAGGGCAATGCTGCCGACAGCGGTGTAGCTGCCGGGCGCTTCTGCGTCCACTGTAGTGAAATCCCATGTGACAGACATTGAAATCTCATAGGTAGTGCCGTTCTTCTCTGCTGTACCGGAAATAGCAACAGAGTCAAGTGCGTTACGTAACAGCGTAAAGCCGGTATCGCCGCGAACCATGTCAAATGTACCGGTAAGGGCATCCGGTATAGTATAGGAAATGACGCTGCCGGTGTAGTCAAAGCCATCGGGAACAGAACTGCCCCCAGCTCCGTCCGTTGTGCCGGAAGTTTCGTCTGTACCAGCGGGTTCCACACCCTCTGTGACCGTGCCTGCATCGGAAGGAGTCGCTGTACCAGCGGAAATATCCGAACCAGCGCTGCTGCCGGAATCGGTAATCGTATCCGAAGCTTCGGTTCCGGCAGAAGCCGAAGGCTCCTCCGCCGCCAGCACGGAAGGCGCGAGCATTCCGCAGAGCAGCAGAATGATTAAAATCAGTGCCAACGTCTGCTTCATATTCCATCCCCCCGCAGCGAGCCTGCGGAAAGGCTTAAACGCTGCTGCTGCACCTGCCGCTGCAAGCGGCGGCTGACCGGCAACTGTTCCCCGCTTTTCAGAAGGAGATAATCTCCGCAGACCTCCCGTACCTCCTTTAAATTCACCACAACACCCTTAAAGCAGGATAAGAACTGCGGATAAGCAGTCAGCTGTTCGGAAAGCTCCGAGAAGCTGCCGGATACCGGAACGAGACAGTCCTTTAAATGGATACAGGAGGAACGGTTCTGGTAATCGGCATAAAGAATCCGGTCCAGCGTGATTTCCAGCGGCTGGTTCCTTGTGGTAACTAGGATGGGGGGATCGCTTTGTACTTCTGCAATTTTGCAGTAGCCCAGCGCCCGTGAAAGTTTTTCCAGCGTTGCCGGTTTTACAATGTAATCCGCCGCCCGGACGTCGTAGCTTTTTACGCCGAATTCTGAGCTGGTGGTAAGGAAGATCAGATTGACCTTCTCGTCAAGCTGCCGCAGCTTCAGCGCACAGTCCACGCCGTTTTCATTGTTCAGAAAAATATCCATAAAAACAACATCGTAACTTCCCGGTATGTAATCACGAAGCAGTTCTCCGCCGCTGTGAAACTCTTTGATTTGTATCGTCTGATGCTGTTTGGCTTCATATTGCTTCAAAAGGTTGCGGAGTATTTCACACTCAGTAGCCATATCATCTACGATTGCCGCATTCATTTGAAATTCCTCCTTTGCTCATAATTATCCAGTCAACATTATACCATAAATTTCAGGGAAAAAATAACCGCTTGTGCAGATTTACGACCGCTTGATCATAACCTATTGAAAAACACTTGACAACATGCTACCTTAATAAAAACTACCAAACTTCTGAGAGAGGCTTGGTAGTTGTTTTTTTAGTTTTAAGTTTTATAAGGAAAGGAGGAGGTCGCGTGAATGCTGCATTATGCGCGGCGTTCTTGGAAGAGGACGTCTGGGAAGGCCGCCTGCTGGCCGCCGCTTCCCCGCAAAGCCTTGATGTTACAGAGTGTAACAGCGCCAAGGCACTTCTAAAGATATTGGAACTAAAGCCGTTTTCGCTTCTGATCGTGGTATTAAACGGTGTGGCAGGACTGGAAGCAGTGCGTCAGCTTCGGGCAAAAGCACCCGATGTGCCTCTTCTGTGGATTTCCGATGAGGATTATAGCCTATTTGGATATCAATACCATGTTACCTATTTCCTGCAAAGGCCGGTGCCAGACGCAGAGCTGCGGGATGCGTTAACAGGCTGCCTGCGGCTTTTAGAAAAGGAAATGAAAAAATGATAAAGACGATTGCGTTGTGCGGAATTGATGAAGAATTTGCAAGTGCACTGGAACGCCACGATGAATACCATATAATGAACTTTTTCGACGAGCCGGAACGGCGCGGTGATGTAAAGCTGGCGTATTTTCTGCGTGACGGCCCACCTGTGGCGCTTGCCGTCGTGGGCTATCCCGGAGCCGAAGGGCTGACCGCCTGTGATTACCTGCGAACACAGAACAGTACGCTGTCCATTTTGTGGCTGTGTGACCGCAGGGAATTCGAACCGGAGGCGAAGCGCCTTGGCGTAAGTTTTTGCGGTACCGGTCCGCCTGATTTAGAGCACTTTGCCGCAGGGCTGCTGGGTGCCAGTTTCAAGATGAAGGCCGGAATGGCTGTTTACAGCGGTGGATAAGCAAAATGAGATTAATAAAATAACTAACAAGGCAATGCCGCTTAAAAAAGGCATTGAGCAATGGAGGAGCATATGGAAATAAAACGAATGGCAGAACGTCTGAACAGCGTTCCTGTCAGAAAAAAAGTAAGGCAGCTATTGGCGTTAACGCTGGCTGTCCTGATGGTGAATCCGGTCACAGGCTACGGTGTTGCTGCCCATGCACAGGAAACGGAGACGATTACCGCTTTTGCAAAGCTGTCCAGTGAGATTGCCAGCCAGCAGCTTGCGGTGGGGGCGAAGGATTCGGGCATTCAGCTTCCGGATGCCCTGAATGTGACAATCGGTGTTTCGTCTGCCAGTACAGCGGAAAGCACTGTGAAAGATTCGCAAGCAGAGGAAATCCCTACCGAAGAAGTAAAACCTGATGAGAGTACCCCGGAAGAGCCTGCGAAAGTCGAATCCCCTGCCGATGATTCCACCGTTTCGGGAAACGACGCGGCAGAACAGCAGGATGAAGCAAACGGTGCAGAGGATACCACCGCCACGGACAGCAATGCCACAGCAGTCGTGGACAGCGGAAAGGTGCCTTTAGCCGTAAGCACCGGCCCTGCAATCAGCACAGACGCTGACCAGACGGATACAAAGCAACCAGACACGGAGCAAATTACCTCACAAGAGCGGACGCTGACAGGCATCACATGGAAAATCAATGCGGAGCGCAGCGGTTCGGATACCTTTAATTCCGCGAACGCGGGCGCGGTATTTTTCTATGAGCCGGTTCTGCCGGAGGGTTATACCCTTGCGGACGGCGTGAGCCTGCCGCAGATCAAGGTACAAATTGAGGACAGCGGCAAGTGGGCGTTCAGTCAGAGCCAGACCATAGACGGTGTTGAAATCACCGTCAAGGCGGAAAAAGAGGTGTTCCCGGAGGGGGCTGTCCTTCATGCCGAGAAGGTGACTAGCAAAGAGGACAAAGAGAAAATCCAAAGTGCTGTCAGTGAAGAAGTCAAATCAGAGGATAAAGCAAAAGCTGTAACGGAGCTGGTTTCCTTTGACATCACTATCACCGACGCGGACGGCAAGGAGCTTCAGCCCGACACCGGCAAGGGCGAGGTAAGGGTCTCCTTTGCCCAGCTGCCTATGGTAACGGAAGATACCGCACCCACACAGGAGTTGAAGGTCTTTCATATGGATGACACTCTAAGCGAAGCAAAGGGCTTGGACACCACTGTGGATCAGGAGGCCGGAACGCTGGAAGCACCTGCGGAGCATTTTACGGTGTATACGGCGGCGCTGCTGACAGCTACAGCGGAGGATGGCGAAGCCAGTGTGACCGATTCAAGCAATGCAGTCACCTACTATGACACTATCGAAGAAGCTATCACTGCCGCACAGGGCATGAGCGGCAGTACGGTGAAATTACTGAAGGATGTGGCTACGGAAAATGCAGTAAATATCAGCTCCGGTACCCTTACCCTTGACTTGAACGGCAAGCACTGGAATAACACTTATTCCGCAGGTTCAGGAGTGTTGCAGTTGCAGGGAAGCAGTGGCAATATTGCTTCCCTTACCGTAAAGGACATTGCAGGCGGCGGAAGCATTACGACAGTACAGCAGGGGCGTTATTCCATTTTTGGATACACAGATTACTCCCTGACCTTGGTCGGAGGCAACTATACCGGCATATGGTCTTATGCAAATAACATAGGAGATCTGCTGGCCGAGGGATATGTATACAGAAATAGTAGCGATGGAACGTTAGTGACCAATACAAGCGGGAATAAAATTTCCAATGTTACCGTAACACCTGCGCCGGTCAAAATCACTACACAACCTGAGGATGCTGTTGAGCAACCAAACTACACTACAGCTCCAACCTTAAGCGTAACAGCGGAAACTGTGCCTGCCGATTCGGGAAAGAAAATTACCTATCAGTGGTATAAAGGTGATGGTACGCTTATTGACGGTGCGACAAATGCTAGCTACACTGTTGACTCCGGTCTTGCGGAAGGTGCTTATGCTTACTACTGCGCCGTTATCTGCGATGGTTATACGGTGAACACTGATAATGCAACATTTTATGTTTCCAGCAGTGGCAGTACAGGAAATTATGAAGTGACAGCATCGAACGGCATCATCAAGAAGTACCCGACACTGGAAACAGCTATCACAGCGGCGAAGAGCAAGCCCGGCAGTACCGTCAAGCTGCTTGCTGACGCAACTACGGCAAGTAAGGTGGAAGTCACCTCCGGCACATTTACGATTGACTTAAACGGAAAAACATGGACGAGTAATGCTAGTGATACTGCACTGCATCTAGCGTACGGCAGTCATGTAACCTTGAAGGACAGCGCCACCGGCGGCAAATTCACCAGTGCCGGTAACTATACAATATTTGTAGAGGATGCTCCGGTTACCATAGAAAATGGTAACTATGAAAACACGTATACAGGCTACAGTCAGTTTGCGTTGCTGGCAAATGGTTCTGGTTTCGCTGATTCAGATAAGCCATTGATTACCATAAAAGGCGGCACATTTACAACCAAAGATAACAACTATGCGGCATATTTTATGAGTATAAATGTTTCTATTTCAGGCGGTACATTTAGTATGGCTAATGTGGGTAGTGTTTATTTTGCAGGAAGTTGTCCAAATGTTTCTCTCACTGGCGGTACCTATAACGGCATCCAAAGAAATAGTGGTAACGTCGGTACCTTGCTGGCAAGCGGCTATGGATATAAGACAGTCAGCGGGGAAACATGGGTCAACGATACAAGCGGTACAAGTCTGTCCAATGTTACTGTGCAACCTGTACCAGCAAAAATCACCGCACAACCGCAAAACGCTGTGAATGCAACCTACGGCTACACATCTGCGCCAAGTATGAGCGTAACGGCGGAAAAAACTGCCGCTGCACCATTGGGCAGTACGATTACCTACCAGTGGTATTGCGTGAAGAGCGGCAGCGAAACCAGCGACACGGCTTTGGGAACTACTTCCACGCAGACACTGCCCACCGGCCTTGACGCAGGCAGCTACAGCTTTTACTGCGTAGTTACCTGCGACGGCTATATATTAAACAGCCAAAGTGCGACCTTTATAGTGGAGCCGAAGGACATTTCCGCCAGCACTCTGGCACTGGATATTCCCGAAGGCGGCTATACCTATGACAAAACAGCTAAAACACCGGCTGTTACCCTTACGCTGGACGGACACACTTTAGCTTTGGGCACGGATTATATCCTTGATTATATGGATAACACCGATGCCGGCATCGCCAGCGTTACCATCACCGGGCAAGGCAATTACACCGGAATAAAAAGCAGTGAATTTACCATTGCCAAAGCCACGCCGAATATTACTCTTGAGATAAAAGGCGCGGGAGAAAATGGGGAAATTATATATGGAGGTGCTGTGACCTATACGGTGCATGTTACGGGAGTAAATGGAGAGGCGCTTACGGATGCTGCTATAGTAGGCATAAGCTATGTCAAAGCGGACGGAGCAATCTATCTTACAGGCTCCACCACGTCATATGACAGCGAAAAAGGTGCATATATCGTATCGACAACTGATTTTAATAATGCAGTTCCTGGCACTCGTCAGTTTTGTGCAAATGCTGTTTTTCGAGAAGGAAGCGACACATGTAAAAATTATATATTAAACGAAAATGGTGGCATAGAGAGCGAACGAGTTTCAAAGACTGTGCAAAAATCGGATACATCCATTGCGTTCGATTCGTCCTATACGGGGAATTGTTACTACACAGGAAGCCCCATTACCAATCCTGTGGAAGCAGATTTGAGCATCACGGGTGCGGGCTATAGCAATGTGGTTTTCACATGGTATGACCAAACAAGCGCCAAGCTGGACACTCCGCCAACTCTGCCGGGTAGCTATATCCTTGCGGTGAGTATTCCAGAAAATGATTATTATAAACTAAGTTCAAATACCAAATCCGTAACTATCAGTTCCTACGACGGCGCGGTAACGTTTGCCTACAACGGCAGCACCACAAAGGCGGCTTGGTACAGTGCAGATGTGGCCATTACAGCAGATGGCTACACCGTCAGCGACAGCATAGACGGAACCTATGCAGAGTCTTATCTGTTAAGCGGCGAAGGTGCTGTTAGCAAGACACTCTATTTCAAGCAGGACGGCACAGGCTATATCACAGATGGAAAAACCATTTCCGTAAACATTGATAAGATTGCACCGGCGTTTTCCGGCGAAACGGATGGCATTGCCATCAGCAACAACAGCTGGAAGCAATTCTTGAATAATATCACCTTCGGAAAGTTCTTTACGGACACAAAGGACGGAAGCATTTCGGCAACGGACAGTGGCTCCGGCGTGGCAAAGTATTATTATTACATTGATACTTCCGGCAGTACGACGGTCAAAACAGCCGATGAGTTGAACGCACTCTCCTTTACAGAAGGCAACAGCTTCTCCATTACCGATGAGAACAAATATGTCATCTATGCGTATGCGGTAGACGTAGCAGGCAACAAAAGCGTCTATATCTGCACCGACGGAATCGTCATTGACAAGACGGCACCTACCGTTACCTTGACAGCGCCTGCGGGTTCTGATTTGGGAGACGTGTCAGGGGTAGCAAAAGCACAGATGAATGAAACAGGCACGATTACCTATGTAATCAAAAACACCGAACAAAGCGGTATTACAGCACAGGATATTTTAGCCGCGACAGATAAGAAAACGGTAAGCGTGACAGACGGTCAGGCGAACACAAATCTCGATGTTGCATTTTCAGGTCTGACAGCGAATACTACTTATTACCTGTATGCTGTGGGAACAGACAGTGCGGAAAATAACGGCATTGTGGTGAACACAAGCTTCACTACCACAACGACACAGCCGACTTTCTCCGGTAGCCCAACCATCACGGGAACCTACGGACAGCAGGTAAAAGACATGACGGTATCTCAAGTGGCAAGCACCAATGGTGTAGCCGGAAGCTGGAGTGTTTCCAGCACGGATCAACCGTCTGTAGGAACATCGGCAACCTATGATGCAGTCTTTACACCGGACGATGCAGGCCATTATGCGACAGTAACAGTATCAGTAACTCCGACCATTACTCGTAAGAGCCTGACGGCGGCAGGTGTGAAAATTGAAACGCTTTCAGGTTGTGTTACCTATGACGGGACTGCGCAAGTTCAAACTGTCCCGATAACCGATAGTTTAGCAACTATTGAGGCGTATGATTATGAATACAGTTACAGCAATAATATAAATGCTGGAACGGCAACGATAACAATTACTGGAAAACGCAATTACACCGGAAGTGTTAACCGCACTTTTACCATTAAAAAGGCACCAGCACCAACCATTACCTACCCGGCGGCAAGCGGTATCACCTACGGGCAGAAGCTGTCTGCAAGCTCTCTGACCGGTGGTAGCACCGAATATGGCAGCTTCGCATGGGTGAATGGAAATACAGTTCCGACCGTGGGAAACAGCGGCTATGAAGTAACCTTTACACCGAATGCAGGTACCGTGGCAAACTATGAAGCCATCACAAACACAACCAAGACGGTTGCCGTTACCGTGAGCAAGGCAGTTCCTGCCGTGACCGTGAATGCGGATGTTTCCGGCAATACAGGAAACCGTAAGGCGACACTGACGGCTGCCATAACGGGGGCAGGCGACGGTGAAACCCCTACCGGCACCGTGAAGTTTGTCAACAGTACAAGCGGCAGCGATGAGGATATCGCAGGCGCAACCGCTGTTACCATCACAGGCGGCAAGGCGACTTACACATGGACTGGGCTTGCCAGTCAGATTTACAAGGTCAAGGCAGTTTACAGCGGCAGTGGTAACTATAACACCGCTACCAGTTCAGAGCTTAGCTTTGACACCAGTAAGCAGAATCAAGCGGCACTTAACATAGGAAGTATCGGTACAAAGACCTATGGTGACGGTGCATTTACCCTTTCCGCAACAGGAGGAAGTGTGAGCGGAGCAGCCAGCTTCACAAGCTCCGACCCATCCATCGTCAGCATTTCCGGTACTACAGCAACGATTCACAAGGCGGGTACCGTGACCATTACCGCCACCAAGGCGGCAAACAGTACCTACAATGAAGTGTCCGCATCGGTATCACTGACTGTTGGTAAAAAGACACTGACCGTTAAGGCAAATGACCAGCTGAATATTATTAAGGGCGCGGCAATGCCGGTACTTACCTATACCGCAACCGGGCTTGTGGGCAGCGATACCTTTACCAGCCCGACTGTATCCACAACGGCTGTAGACACCAATACGGTTGGCGAATATGACATCATTATCAACGGCGGAACTCTTGCCAACGCCGACAGCTATACCGTCAGCTACGAAAGCGGCAAACTGACAGTGGTCAATGCAGTCTACACCGTGACTGTGACAAACGGAACCGGAGGCGGCAACTACAGCGAGGTTCAGACCGTGACCATTACGGCAGACAGCCGCAGCGGCTATACCTTCACCGGCTGGAGCAGCAGTGACGGGGTCACCTTTGCAAGCAATACAGCAAGCACAACAACCTTTATTATGCCAGCTAAGGCGGTTACTGTCACGGCAAATTACAGCAAAAACAGCGGTGGTTCCTCCGGCGGCGGTTCTTCCTCGGGAGGAAGCTCCACCACAACGCCTGCCCCAACACCGGAAAAGACACCGAACCAGCCGGTAACGGCAACAGCTTCTGTCACAGCAACAGCGGGAACGAATGGCGCAGCAAGTGCATCTATTCCGGATAAAGCGGTAACCGACGTGATTGCTAAAGCACAATCCGATGCAACGAGCCAGGGCAAAACCGCAAACGGTATCTCCGTGGAGCTGAACGTTACCATGCCAAAGGGAGCAACCTCCCTGACGGCGGCTCTCACACGCAGCTCTCTGGACAGTCTTGTGAGCGCCGGAGTCAGCAGCCTGGAAATCAACGGTTCCCTCGTACAGGTAAGCTTCGACAAAAAAGCACTGGCTGAAATCCAGAAGCAGAGCACCGACAACATCAGCATTGCCATTGCTCCTAAGGCAAACCTTTCCGATGCGGCGAAAAAGATAATCGCTACAAGACCGGTATATGATATTACGGTTGGCTATGGCAGCGGCAAGAGTGTATCCAGCTTCGGCGCTGGAATTGCTACGGTATCAATTCCGTATACGCTGGGCAAGAAAGAAGCGGTCGGCGGTCTGTATGCTGTCTATGTAGACGCAAAGGGCAACGCTGCTCGCATTGCAGGCTCTGCCTATGATGCAAACAGCGGCTGTGTTATTTTCACAACGACCCATTTCTCACAGTACGGTATCGGCTATACTGCTCCGACAGCAAAGTTTACAGATATCAGCACCCATTGGGCAAAGGAATCCATCGACTATGTGGTAGGAAGAGGACTCCTTTCCGGAACCTCGGACACAGCCTTTTCACCGAATTCAGCTATGACGCGGGGAATGCTGGTAACAGCGCTTGGCAGACTGGCGGGAGTGGATACCAAAGCATACACTACGAACAGCTTTACAGATGTGAAGTCTGACAGTGCATATCGTCCATATATTGAATGGGCATACAGCAAGGGCATTATTCAGGGCATCGGCAACAGCCAGTTTGCCTCTAACAGGGCGGTTACCCGTGAGGAAATCGCGGTAATCTTTGCAAACTATGCAAAGGCAACCGGATATACCCTGCCAATCACCCGTGAAGCCACAACTTACGCTGATGCTTCAAGCATTGGCAGTGCTTACAAAGATGCTGTGAAAGCCATGCAGCAGGCAGGCATTATGATGGGCGGAAACAACAACAAATTCAATCCCGGCTCCAGTTCCACCCGCGCGGAAGTCGCCTCCATGCTTACCCGGTATATCAAGCTGACCATTGACCCTGCCACAGCACAGGGCTGGGCGAAAAATGATTCCGGCCAGTGGATGTACTTTAAAGACGGTAAGGCTCTTACAGGGTGGCAGACCATAGACGGAAAGGTTTATTGTTTTGATAGCAGCGGCGGTGCTTTCGCCAGCGGCTGGAGACAAAATGAAAAAGGTGAATGGTTCTTTCTTTCCTCCAGTGGCAGCGCCATTACCGGCTGGAAAGATATTGGTGCGAACGGCAGCAACAAGACCTATTACTTCACCAAGGCCGGTCTGATGGTATCCGGCAAGTGGCTTGAGATCGACGGCAAATGGTATTATTTTTACACCGATGGCTCTCTTGCCAGAAACACCAAAATTGACGGCTATGAAGTTGATAAAAACGGCGTAAGAAAGACAAAGTAACGGATATCAGGCCCTTGCCATAAGCGGTTTAGCTGAATTATTTGGAGTACAGACCCCTTTCGCTATGCGCCATAGCGAAAGGGGTACCCATATGAGTATTGTAAACTTCCATCCTTTTTGGGGGTGGAAATAAAGACGGCGCACGACAAATACATATAAAAAAATACAAAAAGACAGCATTTTGCTTTTATAGGCAAAGCGACGTTTCATGGTGTCCAGCTTCATTTTGTATGCCTTGGCCCGTTCGCTCGGCAGGATATTTTCACGCTGGATGTTGCTGTCAACCATGATAATGGTCACGGCATCATTGTCCAGATCGCGGACGATAACCGGCATAGTGGGAAGTCCCGCCAACTCGCAGGCGTGTTTACGCCGGTGGCCGGAAATTAGCTCATAGCCGCCGTCAGCGCGGGGCCGGACAATAGCGGGAACCAACACGCCGTATTCCTTGATACTATCCACGGTTTCTTTCATGGAATCATCATCCCGTACCTGAAACGGATGGTCGGGGAAGGGGTGTAGCTCCGAGAGAGGCATATCCATAACCTTTTCCCGCTTGGCGTCCTCGCGGGTTTCCTCATTCAGCACCTTGCCCATGATCGTCGCCAGCGTAACGGGCAGTTGGTCGGGCTGGGGATTGCCCAAACTGATGGCCAGGGAGCCTTGCGGGTCACTGTCCACTAAAAGCACCTTTTTTCCTTTCTGCGCCAGCCCGATACCGAGATTGGCACAAGTTGTGGTCTTTCCGACGCCGCCCTTCTGGTTGGCAACGGCAATTACATTGGTCATTTGATTTTTCACCTCCCGCTGAAATAGAAAAAGGACGTTCCATAAGCAGGAACGTCCTAAAATGATATGCAATTCGTTATTCAGCCGGTTTTTTCAGGTTTAAGAGAGGGTTTGGCCGAGAGCCACTTCGCCGCAAACCTGCATGAATACTGAGTTTTTGCCTTTTCGTTTTCACCTTCCCGAATAACGCATGTTCAACGCCCTCGAATATATGGGGGATGTGGTAAACTTCAAGACCTACTCCAAATCCTTCAAGAACAAGCGGCGCTACGAAAACCCGGAGGAAAATCATGCGATTTTCGAGGGCGTCCATGAGGCGATTATTGACCGTCAGACGTGGGAAATGGTGCAGCGTATCCGGGAAGGTACAAAACGGAGAGCGCCAAAGACGATGGAGAAGAATATGTTTTCCAGCCTTCTCTATTGTTCCGATTGTGGGCGCAAGCTCTATTTCAATGTCAACCACCCGAACACAGACCTCAAGTATTTCAACTGTGCCAATTATAAGGGCAACCGAGGCACCTGCAATTCTACCCATTACATCAGGGCAGACGCGCTGGGACAGGTGATGCTTTTGGAGATCCGGCACATGACAGCCTTTTCACCAAGACCTACGAGGACAACACATGCGGAAAGCTCTCCGACGAACGGTTTATGATGATTACCAAACGCTATGATGATGAACAGCTTTCGCTGAAAAAGAAAATCTCCGCCCTGCAAGCGGAGATCGACGCGGAAGAAAAAAGCAAGCACAGCGCGGCCAGTTTTCTTCAAACGGTGAAAAAGTACACCGACATTCAAGAACTGACGCCGCCGATCCTGAATGAGCTGGTTGAAAAAATCGTTGTCTATCAAGTGGAGGGAACGGGAAAGGGCAGGACGCAGCGGCTCGAAATCCATTATAATTTCATCGGCATCCTTGATACGCCGGAAGTGGCCTGTCTGCCGCAGAGCGTGATGATTGACACCCGACAGGGCGTAGCCGTATAAAAAATTAATGCCTTGACAAAATTGAAGAGTACAATTAGAATGATGCTATATGTAAATGATAATCATTTGCATATAGCATCATTTCACAGATTGAACGACTAATATTTTGTAAGGAACGACACTGATAGGAAAGAAAAACGATAGCGACAAAACATAGGCATTTTTTTATAATAAATTTGAAAAATATGCTTTGCCACAATGTTTTAGGTGAAAATATGACGAAAATCGAAGTGATATGCGGCTTCTTGGAAAGTGGTAAAACCACCTTGATCCAGCACATTTTAGAACAGGATTATATGGAGCAGTACCACAAGATTCTGATCCTGCAATGCGAAGAAGGGATAACGGAATTCAGAGCTTCGACGATGAAAAACAAAAGTGTGGTTTTGGATCAGATTGAGGAGTCATATAAAATTCGTGCGAAACTGTTCGCCAAAATCAAGGCTGAACTTGAACCGGATTTGATTTTAGTGGAATATAACGGTACCTGGCCGATTGAGGAATTACTGCGCGTGCGTCTGCCTGATGATTATAAAATTGATAAAATCCTGTTTTGCGCTGACGCAAGTACATTTGAATTATACATGAAAAACACAGGGACTCTGATGCTGAATCAATTAAACAACGTCGATGCAGTGATGTTTAACCGTTGTGTTGGAAATTTTAATACATTAAAAGCGGGCGTAAAAAACAATAACCGTGACGCAGAGCTTCTTTTTAATGACAAATCAGCAGATCAATATCTTGAAGCCTTCTTAAAGCCGGAAGAAATCCAAAAAGAAAACCATATTCGCAGCCGTAATCGTATCAGCGTTATGATATCTCTTATCTGTATTTACTTATTTATCTTTACGATACCCCTCTATTATAACGTGTTTTCTTTTATTAAAAGCACTAACATGATTTTTCTTGGCATTCTAATGCAGGCTGTTCCCTTCCTGTTAATCGGCGCGTTTGTTTCGGCCTTTTTGCAGGTGTTCGTTCCGGACGAAACTCTTGTGCGGATTTTCACCGGGCATAAGTGGCTTGGAATTCCTCTGGCGCTGATACTGGGATTTTTCTTTCCAATTTGTGATTGCGGTATTGTTCCAATCGCTTCGCGTCTGACACAAAAGGGAGTTCCGCTTCCACAGGCAATGGTTTTTATGCTAGCCGCTCCGGCAATGAATCCGGTTACTATCTTGTCTACACTTTATGCGTTTCCGGGGCAGCCTCAGTATGCTCTGTGCCGCATTGGCCTGGGTGCACTGGTCGCACTTCTTGCGGGTTTCGTTTTAAGTGTAATACATATTAAATCAGGGAATGTTTTGACTGCTTTTTCCACCGTCACATGCTCCTGCACCTCAATAACAACCGGTATTCAGAATAGCGGAACAAAAGGAAAAATAGAATCGGTTTTTTTGATAGCGGGTCAGGAGTTTTTCAACATGGGTCGATACATCGTGATCGGTTCCTTAACATGTTCCATTTTGCAGCAGTCAATTCCCGTATCTTTTTTCAGCGGTACGGGTGCTAAGGTTGTTTTACCGATTGCTCTAATGCTATTGGCGGCTTTTTTTATGTCAGTGTGTTCTACTTCCAACGCATTTATTGGCAGAAGCTTTCTGAATATTTTTCCTACCGCTGCTGTCATGGGGTTTATTGTCATGGGGCCCATGCTTGATTTGACAAATTTATTCATGATGAGCAGCACTTTCAAAAAAAGATTTATTATGCGGCTGACTATAATTTTACTGGCGATTGCATTCCCAGTGTTTTTGCTGTTTTCCGCAATGCTGAAAGGGGGCTCATTATGAAACGAAGGGCAAACTCGGAGCTTTTGTTTCAGGTGGTAATTTGCTTTATACTTTCCGCTTTGTTTGTTTACGCTCTTATTTCACGGAAGGCATCCAACTACGTTCATCCGCGCCTGTACGGCTTTCTCTGGTTTGCTGCCGCCGCGCTGTTCGCGATTGCAGTGTTTATGCTGCGGTTCTCTTTTACGCCAAAGCACAATGCCAGACCACTGAAAAATATTCTTTTAATTGTTCCGATGATTACCGCTGTAATAATTCCTGTTGGGGTGGTGCAAAGTCAGGCAATTTCTTTCGGGACTTCAGCGGGTAGAACACAAAACGCCAGTTCTTTCGCACAAAGTTGCGTTTCTTCACAGGACAAGGGCGTGGTGATACCGGACAGCGCATCTTCTGAAGATGATATTGGAATTGATACTTCTACTTCTCCTTCTTCACCGGCACCCCAGGAGGATAAAAACGGAGTCATGACCATCAGCGATGAGCAGTTTGCCAATTGGTATACCGATATTAATGAAAATATGAAAAAATATGAAGGGAAAACCATCAAGATGAAAGGCCAGGTTTTCCGCATGAGCACTTTTGCAAAAAATGAAATTGTGCCGGCCCGGTATGCCATGGTTTGCTGTGCTGCCGACCTACAGCCTTGCGGAATCCTGTGCCGCAGTGATAAGGTCTCACAATATAAAGATAATGACTGGGTATGGGTTACAGGGAAAATCAAAATAGAAAATTATCAAGATCAAACCATGCCGGTATGTTATGTAACAAAAATTGAAAAAGCCGATAAGGCAAAGGAAGATTACATTTATTTTACGTATTAAAATACTTTTGGTAAAGCATGTGACTGAGGTGCTGATGTGAGAAATTGAAAAAGCTGCCTCTGGGCTTTTCCCGGCAGGCAGTTCTTTCTTTTTTATTAGGGGGGATAAGCAGATGGATAAAGAAAAACAAAAAATTAAACAAAATATAAAATTGGAACAGTTTTCTGCAAACCATCTGCCTTTTCAAGATGAAAGTTTTGATTTAGTACTGTCAGTCAATGGTTTCCATCAATTTGAGGACAAAGACTTAGCGTTTAAAGAAATGCATAGAGTTCTGAAAAGCGGAGGGATCTTTTGTGCTTGTTGTTATATTCGTGGGGAAAGTAAACAGGCAGATTTAATTGTAGAACATATTGAGAGAGACACCAATATGTTTTGTCCGCCCTTTTATACAGAAAAAGATGTTGAATGTAAATTGAAAAGCTTATATGCAAGAGGAGATATACATCTTCAAAAATCAATCCTATTTTTGAAATGCGTTAAATAGTAGAATTGGATTTAGTGCTTATTAATATAGCGTTCACCAATTTTTGATGGGCGAACGCCATATTTATTTATTATCAATTAAAATTAGCTTACTATAAAAATTTTAGACTGGGGAAAGATAACGATGAGTACAAAAATTGATATTATATCTGGATTTTTAGGCGCAGGAAAGACGACTCTAATAAAAAAATTATTAAATGGGTATTTATCTTCTGAAATAGTAGTAATAATCGAAAATGAATTCGGGCAGATCGGAATTGATGGGGGCATCCTAAAAAATACGGGAATTCACATCAAAGAAATAAATTCAGGCTGTATTTGCTGTTCTTTGGTGGGGGATTTTGACGCGGCCTTGAAGGAAGTATTAAACAAGTTTCAGCCGGACAGAATTATGATAGAGCCATCCGGTGTGGGTAAGCTTTCAGATATTATCACTGCCTGCAAAAAGGCAGTCAATCAGTCTGATAGTGAGATGAATATATGTGCCGCAGTTGTTGACCCTATCAAATACAAGATGTATATTAAGAATTTTTCTGAGTTTTTCAGTAATCAAATTGAGTATGCGAAAACGATTATTTTGAGCAGGACTCAAAATCTCAAAGAAGAAAAACTGTCAGAAGTTGTAAAAGACATCAAAAGCCGCAATCAGACTGCGAATATTATTACAACTTCGTGGGATGAATTAACCGCCGAAACAATAATATCCGTTGCAGAACAGGATACTTCAATCTCGTTAATGAGTAAAATTCCACTTAAAGTCAAGGTGTGTAAGCAGGATAGCCATGTTCATGATTCCTGCGCTCATGCAGAACATCAGAATGAACATAATGGCTGTTCATGCGATGAGCACAAACATGAACACTGTGATTGTGAAACACATCACCACGATGCTGCTGATGTGTTTGAAAACTGGGGAATTGAAACTCCGCATATATTCTCCGAACATGAAATCAAGGATGCCCTGAAACTGTTATCCGATTCTGATAGGTTCGGAACCGTATTACGTGCAAAAGGTATCATACCAATTGATGAAAAAAACTGGGTGCAGTTTGATTTTGTTCCGGAAGAATTTGAACTTAAGCCCATAGCTCCTGACTATACAGGCCGTTTGTGTGTCATTGGAGTAAATCTTAATGATGTAAAATTAGCAGAACTGTTTCATGTTTGAGTGAAACTTCAAACGAGTTACAAATCAATCGAGTCATGCTATAGAAAATTCAGAGCAAAATAAACATCAGTCCTCCAGTCAAACCAGTCAGTTAACTTTACAGGATGCAAAAAAGCCGCTCTGGATAAAAGTGACTCTTTCCAAACAAAATGTAACTGTTTATGATTCTAATAATCAAACTGTAGAAAGCTTTATTTGCTCAACAGGAACAGAAGAGGATGGTACCCCAGTTGGAACTTTTACTATTAAGGAAAGAGGACAATCCTTTTTCAGCAAAACGTACCAGGAGGGTGCTTGTTACTGGACTCAATTTGATGGGGATTATTTATTTCATAGCGTACCTTTTGATAAAAATAAAACGATTGATGCGGTAGAAGCGGCTAAATTGGGAAGCCGTGCTTCTCACGGCTGTATAAGGCTTTCAATTGAAAATGCAAAATGGATTTATGATAATATTCCAAAGGGTACAAAAGTAGTCATAGAATAATTAGCAAAAGAGGGCTTATAGCTCTCTTTTTTAGTTATATGATAATTATTAAATATATTTTTTGCACTATTTATTGACATATGCCCATAACTAAGGTATTATAGTTATGGGTATAAGATAACAATTATAACTTAGAAGTAAACGAAAAAATGTACTGGCTGTGGCGCGTGCATAGCAGAATCAATGACAAGAGGTTTTTAGCGAGGAGTGACGAGCAATATTAAAACAGAAAAAATAACTCCTTCTAAAGAGGACTATTTAAAGGCCCTGCTGGAACTTTCTGAATACAAAACGAAAATACATTCAGTTGATATTGCAAAACAACTAAAGCTTTTTTAGAACAGGAAGTGAAAATCATGCCAAGAGGAGATGGAACCGGCCCTATGGGAATGGAGTCAAAGATAGGACGAGGTGGATTTGGTTGCAGACGTGGATTTAGCAGAGCTCTCTGCGCGACCAGAAAGCAGAGATGTGTACGTGTTGGTTCCCCAAAATACGCTGGAATATATAATTCGACTGTTGATGAAAAGAAGATTTTAAGCCGACAGGCGGAATTTTTGGGAAATCAGCTTGAACAGGTAAAAAAGCGTCTTTCTGATTTGAAGGAAGACACGGAATAGCTCTTACTCATGCGAACAAGGTAGATTGTTTCTGCCTTTTTCGCATAAATTAATTTTTTATGAAAAGGTAGATATATATGGCTTTGCGGAACATCATGAACTATCGAACTGATGATATTTTACGAAAAAAGGCAAGAATTGTTGAGAAAGTCGACGGCAGAATACTAGCATTGCTTGAAGATATGGCTGAAACTATGTATGAGGCTAATGGTGCCGGATTAGCAGCTTCCCAGGTAGGTGTTTTGCGGAGGGTTGTAGTCATTGACGATGGAACCGGACTTATTAAACTGATTAATCCGGTGATAGTTAAAGCAATTGGTGAACAACAGGAAATGGAAGGATGCCTTAGCATTCCGGATATCTATGGTGTGGTAAAACGTCCGGAAAAGGTTATTGTAAGAGCCTTGAATGAGCAAGGTCAATCTGTTGAGTTGGAAGGATCAGGACTGTTGGCTCAAGCATTTTGTCACGAAATTGATCATCTTAATGGAATTTTGTTTATTGATAAAGTGATACCCGGAACAATAATAAATCAAAAGCAGGAAGATAAAAATAAATGATTGTATATGGAACCGTACCATCAAGACGTTTGGATCAAAGTATTAGAATCAATAATATTCCTGTATTTATTGTCAACTTGGAAGAACAGACAGAATGCAGGCTAATAGACGTGAGTTTTACAAGCTGGAAGACATTTTATTGCGGATGATCTGTTAAGCATCGCGTCGGTGCGTCCGGTCAGAGAAGATATTACCGGTGAGCTGCTCGGGGAAGAATCGATCCTAGCCAAGTTAATGGATCAAGGCAAGTTGCTTGCATTTCTATATGAGGGAAAAAATTTTACAGAAAGAAAATTAGTAATAAGTAATCGTTGGCATATGATGTAAATTTTCCAAAGAATTGCTAATATTGACATATGCTCATAATTGAGCTAACATAATGGAAATGTTGGTCATTTTATTTTACTACATGAAGAGAAAGAAGAATGAACATGTATACGTGCGCATCTTGCCAAAAACATTCTTGCAGAACAGGAGACTTAGAAAACGCTCCTCTAAATTGTCCCTGTAGGGACACAGATGAATTAGAAAAAATTAAGGAACAGTATCAGGATCCGGAAATTTCTAAACTTGCTTATCATTCCGCTTTGGTAGAGTCAGAAGGATACTGTAGAAAAACAAGATTAGAAGAAATTATTGATTTTGCAAATAAATGCAGGTTTCATAAGTTAGGGGTCGCTTTTTGCATTGGCCTTTGCAAAGAAGCGGAGATTTTTTGCTCCATCCTAAAGGATCAGGGCTTTGAAATATCCTCTGTAATCTGTAAAAACGGAAGTATCCCAAAAGAATTTCTGGGTATTAAGGATTCTCAAAAGAATCGTCCAGGAACTTACGAACCAATGTGCAATCCGATCGGGCAGGCGGCTTTTCTGAATAAAGCCCAGACGGAATTGAATATCATGTTGGGTTTGTGTGTTGGACATGATTCCCTGTTTATCAAATATTCCGATGCTCCAATTACCGTATTTGCTGTAAAGGACAGAGTTTTAGCGCATAATCCCTTAGGTGCGATTTATTTATCAGATAGTTATTATAAAAATAAACTATATAATCAGCAAAAATAAATGAATGATGTTCAGTCACATAATATGTATCACAAAGGGGATTCCATGAAAATACTGATTGATTGCCTGCCCTGCATGTTCAGACAAGCGCTTGAAGCCTCTCGCATGGCAACGGATAAGTTTGATTTGCAGGAGAAAATAATGGAAGATTCCATTAAGATTCTATCAGATTATAAGAACTATAAATCTTCACCGGATATTGCTAGAGCCATTCATTATGCAGTGAAAAAGGCTACCGGTGTTTACGATCCTTATGAAAAAATAAAAAAAAGAGATGTAGCGGCAGCAAAAAGGGCTTATCCCATGCTTGAACGCTTTTTGCAAAAGAAGCAAAACAACCTCTGCTGGGCGTTGAAAATAGCTGCTACAGGAAATATTATTGATTCCGCAATCAGTAATAATGTAAATATGGAAGACTGTATCGAAAAAGAACTGGAAAAAGAGTTCTCAGTATGCGATCTTGAGCTCTTTAAAAACAAACTGAAAACAGCGAAGAGCCTTTTGATCATTGGTGATAATGCCGGTGAAACAGTATTCGACCGTATATTAGCGCAGCATCTTTCCTTTCTTGATGTTACATATGCAGTTAGAAGTGAGCCGATCATTAACGATGCTACTGTCGCAGTAGCTTATGCTTCCGGGCTGGGTGATTGTACCAAGATTATTTCCACAGGCTGTAATGCGCCGGGTGCAATTCTTGATGAGTGTAGCGCGGAGTTTTTAAATATATTCAACAGCGCGGATATTGTAATCAGTAAAGGACAGGGTAATTTTGAAGCTCTTTCGGATGTTGGAAGACAAGTGTTTTTTCTTCTGAAAGCGAAGTGCCCTATGATATCACAAAAGTTGGGTGTTGATTTAAATGAATATGTTTTTAAATACAATGGAAGTATGTTGAATCAAGCTGAAAAAATGGAGTTGATATAATTGGCAAGACCGACTAAATGGAGAAAAATTGAGAATATTCCTACAATTCCCTACTTTATCCCATCGGAAACTGATGTTGCGGAAGTACCAGAGAATATACTGAAATTGGAAGAACTGGAAGCAATACGCCTGAAAGATTTAGTGGGATTAGAGCAGGGAGAGTGTGCCGAGAAGATGGAGGTATCCCGCCCGACTTTCCAGCGTATCCTTTTATCTGCGAGGGAAAAAATTGCAGATAGCTTAATTAACGGAAAAACCATTCACGTGGAAGGCGGTAATTTCACACGCAATATATGTCCTGTAAAATGCCTTGACTGCGGTAAGGAATGGATGGAAAGCTATGAAAATTTAGAACCGATAAAAAACGGTGAATATGCATGTCCGTCCTGCGGCTCTAAAAAAGTGACCTGCGGCAAGAACTGTAAAGGCAAGTTTTGCCGAAGAAATTGCTGGCGCTATGGCATAGGCGATGAGTAGTATTTGGAATATAGAAGCAAACCAAGGTTGGAAAGCTGGAACCTCTTTCTGACCTTGGTTTTTATAATTATTTTAGTCGAAATATTGACATATGCTCATAATTGTACTAAAATATAAATTATGGGCATAAGTCCATAATACCTGATTTGTAGTTATGAGGAGCATTCCTGTAAAGGGTAAAATTTAAGGTTTGCAGAAAAAGAAGGAACTCCCTACAATCAAAGTACACACAGGGTCATAGCCCTAATAAAAACGTACGTTGAGATTGAAGGGAGTACCAACAA